>ERZ772971.2463-NODE-2463-length-10159-cov-3.443686_pt1 | contig 10159 bp, 7 predicted proteins | sample MGYA00511943_ERZ772971 | MGnify/ENA primary metagenome ERZ772971 (study PRJEB29015, sample SAMEA2737929) | human oral metagenome | biome: human oral; feature: human-associated habitat; material: dental | place: China | collected 2144 ... | reverse complement strand
CGAACATGGACGAAAAGATAAAATTCCTACTCGCGCACTGCATCGCTATCTACGACGCTGCGATCTGTTGCGAGATAAAGGGCTCGAGCGACGCCAAAATGACTGCCGTCGAGCCTGCAAATTTAGAACCGATCTTTAGCGGAGCACGCATTGTGCAGGTGTTCGCCAACGGTGGCAAAGCGCATGAAATTTGCGAAAAATATCTAAAAACTCAAATTTTAAATGCGACGGGCAAAGAGGCCGTCAAACTGCCGTCCACGAGCCCAGCGAATGCAAATTTTAATTTTGAAAGGCTCGTGCGTGAGTGGACGATCGTTGCAAAAGTGTTAAAGAATAGCTAAAATTAACACTCTTTGTCTTTGCGTAGATTGCAAGATTCTAAAATTTAATATGAAGTATGACGTTTGCGTATACGAGTATAAAAATTTTTGATATAATTACTTAAAAAATTTAAGGTTTCTATAATGATTAAAAAAATTGAAAGTATAAATTGCGCTTCTTATAATAACTACACTTGGGTAAGTGATTTAGATGAGTTTAAACAAATTAATATATTTTATGGACATAATGGAGCTGGCAAAACAATATTGTCTAGGATTATGCGATGTTTTGAGCTGAAATCCTATCATGAAGATTATATAGATGCCGTTTTTTCATTAACAATTAATGACAACAAAACCATTAATCAAGATAATATAGTAAATTCTGAGGATTTAAATATTATAGTTTATAACAAGGACTTTGTTAATGAAAATCTAAATTTTTTAATCAATGGTAGAAGTAGTGGAAATATTAAATCTTTTTCAAGTGCAATTATTGGCAGGGATAATAGTAAAATTTTGAAAGAAATTGATGAATTATTGCAAAATTTGGGTAAGCCCAAAAGTGAGACTGAACAGGCTAGCGGATTATATTTGGAAAAAGAAAATTTACGAAAAAAAATCGAACAGTTAAGAGGAGAAGTTGCAAAAAAAGAGAATGAACATAACGAGACGCTAAAAAACAAAGCAAAGCAAATACGTGAAATACTTGGTTTATCACAATCTAAATATACTATCACTCATATACAAAACGATATAAGCGATATAAAAGAAATAGAATTGCAAAAATATATTTTATTGCCCGACTTATACAACAAGTACCTTAACACTATAGGGGATGAGGCTAAAAATATAGTTAGTTTTGAGACTAAAATTGACACTATCACATTTAGTGCTCTCGCAAACGATTGTAAAAACATAATTGAAGCAAAATTGGTAGCGAAGGAAGATATAGAGAACAATCTAAGAAAATGGTTGAATGAAGGCTTAAAATATCATGATTGCAACAAATTAGAATCTCAAGAATGTAAATTTTGTGGTAATAAACTAGCCAACGAACGTATAAAATGGCTTTTGGACAACTTGAAAGACGATAAAAAAGATAAACTTGCGCAAGATATATCAAGCAAACTGGACGAACTAAGAGAATTTTATAAAATAATTAAAGGTCTTATAGAAGACATAGAAAAAATTCAGATAAGCAATTTTTATATAGAATTTAAGGATAATTTTGAGACTAAAAAGCAAGAAGCCATTAAGGTGGCTAAAGAAATTTTAGGTGAAGTTAAAAATATATGTACAAAGATGAAAGAAAAAGAGGAGGATGTATATAAAGATTTGGTTTTTCAGGAACCTGATAATAAAACAGTAAATCTAGCCGATATACTAAACGAAATTAAGAAAATAATTTACAACAATAATCAAAAGACTAAAAATTTACAAAATGAGAAGCAAAATGCTAGTAATAAAATTAAATTTAATCAAATCGCCACTTTGCTGCGAGATATTAAGTATTACGATTCTAAAAAAGAATTAGAAATAAAAAAACAAGAAATAAGAGAAAAGGAAAGTAAAGAAAAACAAAAAATACTAGAGATTGATCAACTTAAAAACCAAATAAATAATAAAAAAGCCTCTATGAGCAATGAACAAGCAGGAGCCGATAAAATAAATGAGTATTTAAAATCCTATTTTGGAAACAATATGCTTGAGTTTAGAGCTGTTGAAGGAAACAAATCTGAATTTAAAATTTACAGAAACGGCAACGAGGCAAATAACTTAAGCGAAGGTGAGTGTAGTTTGATGGGATTTTGCTATTTTATGGCAAAATTACAAGATGCTGATAAAGCTTCTATTATTTGGATTGACGATCCGATTTCCAGTCTTGATTCTAATCATATATTTTTTATTTTTTCACTTATTGATAGCGAGCTTTTTGATGCCAAAGCGTTAAAATATCATCAGCTTTTTATATCAACGCATAATTTGGAATTTTTAAAATATATAAAAAGACTAAGGGCTATAAGTGACGGCAGAATAGATGAGAATAAAAAAGTAAATTTATACTTAATTGAGAAAGATGAAAATGGAAGCCATATAAAAGATATGCCAAAATTTCTCAAAAACTATACTACTGAGTTTAATTATTTATTTGAGCAAATTTACAATCAAAAAGATATTAGTGATATAGAAAATGAAGATATAAAAACTGCGTCAATTTATAATTTTGGTAACAATTTAAGAAAATTCTTAGAAGTCTATCTTTTTTATAAATATCCAACCGTAAAGTCTTTTGGTACAGAAGTTATAGAAAGATTTTTTGAATCGGGCGATGATAAAGCTGTTTCAAGCCTGGTTAACCGATATGCAAATGAGCTATCTCATTTAAGAGAAATTATGGAGCGAGGCATGAAGCCGCTTGATATTTTGGAGAGTAAAAAAATAGCTAAATTTGTTTTAGAGACCATTAAAAGGAAAGATCCTGAGCAGTACGAAGCTTTATGTGAAAGTATAGGAAAAAGTAGTGAGCTGTGAGTAAATTTAATAATTAATATGTGGTATGGACGTGGAACAAAGATATGAAATTTCGGCAAATTTTATCAGATTTAGTTCAAAATTTAAAATTTCTATTTTTACTCCCGCTTCTAGCCATCGGTGCGCAAGCTCTAGAGCCAAAAATCGTAATGAAGCCCGAAGCGAGCCTAAAAAACGGGCTTTACTACGTAAAAGGCAAGCTCTACGACGGCACGCTAAAGATGCTGCGCTACAGCGTCGAGGACCTATATGACGTAAATGCGATGGGCATGGTCTATCCGAGGCTAAAACCGCTGCCGCCCACGCTTATACGCGAGATAGACGTGCAGGGCGGCACGGCGGTGCGATATCGAGACTATTTTGACGGCAGAGACAAGCCCTCAAACGAATACCCCCTAAAAAACGGCGTCCGCGAGGGCACGGCTAAGCACTACCACGCAGATAGCGGCGCTCTGATGGGCGAGAGCGAATACAAAAATGACGTCCGCGACGGGCGCTACCGCCGCTACTACTTTGACGATGGCGGCGCGCTAAAGCAGGAGGGCGTTTTCAAGGCGGACAAGCGAGAGGGCGTATTTACCGACTATTACGTTAGCGGCGAGGTTAGCGCACGCAGCCCATACGTCGGCGGGCTGCGAAACGGCGAGGACGTAGACTACTACAAAAGCGGCAAAATCCGCGGCGTGCGAACCTACAAAGAGGGTAAGCGAGAAGGCGCGGAAAAATGGTACTACGAAAGCGGCGCCGTGGAGGAGACGGGCGAATACAAAAATGACCGCAAAAACGGCGCTTGGAAGCGATTTTACGAAAATGGTAAAACGCGAGTGGTAGAAAACTATAAAGATGGCGAAAAGGACGGGGTCGCGCGCGAATATTACCCAAGCGGCAAGCTCAGGGGCGAATACGAGTACAAAGACGGCCGCCAAACGGGCGCGGGGCTGGACTACTACGAGAGCGGGGCGCCGGCTGCCAAAGTGATGTTTAAAAACGGGCGCTATCACGGGCTATATGAGGAGTATCACGAAAACGGCAAGCTAAAAGCCAGAGTGATGTTTGAGGACGGGCTGGAAACCGGCACGGCGAAACACTACTACGCAAATGGCAAATTAGAGGCCGAGGGGGAGTTTGAGCGCGGCAGGCTCATCAACGCCAAAAAATACGACAAAGACGGCAAGCTAGTTAACGACAAGTCCGATAAAAACGGGCTAGCAAGGGAGTAAAATTTGAGAAATTTAAGGACTTGATGGCATCTAGATTAGACAATCGTTGTATAATAAGAGCAATAAAACTCAAGGAATAGAAATGAATAATCAAAAATTTGGATATGAGATAGACTTTTTGCCAGTGGGCGATGGTGGTAGCGGAGATGCAATAGCTGTTCGGTATGGTAATCCTGGGAACTATAAAGTTATGGTGGTAGATGGGGGAACAAAAGAATCCGGTAAACAACTCGTAGAACATATTCGAAAGTATTACAAAACGAACTTTGTTGATTATGTAGTAAATACACATCCAGATAAAGACCATGCTTCTGGGTTAACTGAAGTTCTACAAAATTTAGATGTTGGCGAGCTTTGGCTGCATAGACCTTGGCACTACATCAGGGATATTATGAACCATATAAATCAGAATTCGGATTTGATACTTGACGGCAGGGTTACTGAAGATAGTTTACGCAGAAAATTTGAAGACGAATATTATAGATATGCAAAAGAGTTAGAAGATATGGCTTTAGATAGAGGAATTGCCATGGATGAACCATATACGGGCTGTCAAATAGGAAGTTTTTACGTTTTATCACCATATATTAATTGGTATTTATTTGATTTGATCGTAAATTCTGATAAAACAGAAGATATAAAAATACTAGCTGCAAAAGAGAAATTATTTCATGCACTAAAAGATATATCGTTTAATATTGCAGAAAGCTTTGGTTTAGAAACGTTAAGGGAAGGTGGTAAAACAAGCAACGAAAACGAGAGTAGCGTAATTTTATACGCAAAATTTAATGGCAACGGCATTTTATTAACCGGCGATGCTGGAAATATTGCATTAAATCGCGCGTACAATTATGCTATTAGTTGCGATGTTGATATTTCGCAAAATTTGAAATTTATTCAAATTCCACACCATGGAAGCAGACGAAACGTTAGTCCTAGTATCTTAGACAAAATAGTGGGCAGCAGAGGCAAAAAGCCAAAAGAATCCATAAGTGCTTTCGTATCGGTTGGGGAAAATGATCCAACGCATCCAAGGCGTGTTGTTACGAATGCTTTTATTAGACGCGGATGTAAAGTAATAGAAACGAAAGGTAGTGCTAAGCAGCATTATAATAATATGCCCGATAGAGCCGGTTGGGTTTCTGCTGAACCAATTCCATTTTACAATGAGGTTGAAAACTATGGCTGATTTAAAGCTTTTTGGTACGTATAATCTTTGTGCTAGATTTGCACCTGGATTTTTATTTATAGTTTCGATATATATCTTAAAAGGCTATGATTTAACTAAACTAGAGACTAATAGCTTTGTCTATATTGTAGCGATAGTGATCTTGTCTTTTGCTTGTGGATCTACTTCTGCTAGCATAATAAAAATAGCTGAGAGCTTGTTTTGGGGAAAATTTGGTAATCCAATAATCATTTATCTAAAATGCCGCAAAAAAGACCTATACGATGGCTTATTTGAAAAATTTAGAAATGACGATGTAATAAAAATTGTAGATGAAGGACAACCATTTACTGTTATAGTTGATTATGCACATACACCCGATGGACTTGAAAATATTTTAAAAACAACAAGAGAAGATGAAAAGTTACTATGGAAAAATATATTATACGGCTTTTTTAGAAACTCTATTTTGCTTTCTATTATTGGTTTTTATTTTTCGTATTTAGCCGGATACTTTTGTATAAATCTTATGGTTTGCTTTTCTATTATAGTTATGACTTTTTTATCTTCATTTTTGTATGCTCAGCAAGCCATTGAAAGCTATATTGAAATTGGCAGTACAAGAACTTTAGATAAATAGAGATAAATATTTTATGGAACTATACCTAGTTAAAATTTTGCTGAGTTTGAGATATAAATTTCTATGAGCGATAGGATTCAAACACGCGTTTGTTCTTCAAAAAATAGGTACTTGAGGAATGGCTGACTCTCGAACAGATCGGCATATATTTGAGCAGAAACGGTCACGTGAAATTTTATATGAGCGATCATACGAAAATAGTCCTACAAACTCTGACTCAAATGATTTGTGGTGCTCGGTACAGTGGACAGAGGGAGATTGTTTGGGTAAGACCAGAAAAACTCTCGGGCGCATACTACAGTTAGGTGTCAGGTCAATATCGGATGTGTATTCGAATAGCGCGGTTGATCGGTAAGATTTTATAAAATTAAATTTATACTTGTAATTTTTAGGCAAAGCAATGAAAACCTTTCTGTTTGTTATCGTTTAGTGTGATTGTTTTTACGTTGAAATTTATGCGTGTGCAAAGAAGTTAAATCACATAAAATTTTTAATTGTCTTTAGGGGCTGGAAGGCAAAGGAATTTTTATTAAATTTAGTTAAAATTTTAAAATTATTATTGCCCGAACTTAACCGCGACTTAAAAGTGCGATATTTGCCGCCCGCATCCGTTTGCTGATCACACACTGCATGCCGTTTCACTCGTCGCGCCCGCCCTGTGCTGCACCGTAAGCCCATCCGCTGGCGCCGAGATCCGCTTTAAATTTTAAATTTAGCCGCAAATTCCGCGCGCTAAATTGCAAAATTTCAATAAAGCAAAAGTTGCGCGAAGCATCCACAAACAGAAAAGCCAAAATAATCTTCGTTTTTAGCTTAAAATATCAATGTTCGTAGTAAAATTCACTCAAATTTTACTGTAAAAGGAGCAAAATATGGCTGTTGCAGGTATTATTATCGGCACGGTGGTGCTGTTTATCGTGGGCTGGGCGATAGTGCGGGGCAAGTACGCGCCGCTCGTGCTTTTTCTTTCGGGCGTTTTTATGTTGATCTGCTCAGTCGCGCTGGGCACGGGGAATTTTATGCCCAAACAGGCCGTAGCGACGGGCAACGCCTACCTAAACATCATCGAATTTATCCGATATATGTTCTCAAACAGATTTGCAAATTTGGGCCTTATCATCATGTTTATGGTGGGCTTTGCGAGCTATATGACGCATATCGGGGCGAACCACGCTTTCGTCTCTATCGCTACGAAGCGCTTTGCTAGGATCAAAAACCCATACGTCATGGTATTCGTCGCATTTGCGGTGGCTAAGCTCATCAGCATGGTTATCACTAGCGCGGTGGGGCTTGGCGTGCTATGTCTTGCGCTGCTAGGACCCGTGCTCATCTCGCTTGGACTAAACAAGCTCACCGTAGGCTCGATCTGCGCGATGTCCGGAGCCGCCTCGATGGTGCTCATCGGCGCATCGACGGCCGCTGCGGCGAAGGCCACGCAACTTAGTATTTTAGATTATGTTTTCGTCTATAAGATCCCGGCCGCGCTTCCGACTTCGATCGTGATGGGTATCGCGCTCGTTTTTTGGAACAGGTATCTGGATAAAAAAGAGGGCTGGGTATGCAGCGAGCACGTGGGCGAAGTGATGGAATTTGACGGCGCAGTGCAAAATCCCGAGACTGTCGCGCCTAAAATTTACGCGATACTGCCGTTTTTACCGATGATTTTAGTGGTCGTATTTTCGCAGTACTGCATCGCCTCTATCAAGCTTGACATCTCGGCTATCATCATCCTTTCAGTCGTCATCGCGATGCTTTTTGAAGCGGTCAGGCATGGGTTCAAATTTGACCCGATCGCCGAAGGGGTCAAGGTATTTTTCCAAGCGATGGGCAAGAGCCTAAGCGGCGTCGTGATCCTTATCATCGCAGCGGGCGTATTTGCAGAAGGCTTTAAGGCGCTAGGCATGCTCGATAGTATCGTCAAGCTCGCAAATTCGCTAGGTTTTGGCGGCTTTGGCATGTCGGTGCTTTTCGTCGTCATCACGACGCTTGTTACGATCATCTCGGGCTCAAACGGCGCGAGCTTCTACCCGCTCATCGAGATGGTGCCTCATATCGCGGCTAAGCTAAACGTGAGCTCGGTTATGCTCGTGCTACCGATGCATCAGGCCTCCACTATCGCTCGCCCTCTCTCGCCGGTAGCTGGCGTCGTCGTCGCGATAGCGGGCATGCTAAAGTGCAGTCCGCTCGATATCGTCAAGCGCTGCAGCGTGCCTGCGGTCTTGGGCCTCGTTAGTCACCATATTTTCGTATTTTTACTCTCGTTGTGAGGCGAGAGATGCAGCTTCCTAGATGGACGTTTGAGGACGCGTACGGCGACTTTGACGACGCGAGATTTACAGATGCGCTATCAAATTTAGACGAAATTTTAGGCGAGATAGAGAGGCTAATTAGCGCGGGCGGCGGGCTAAATTTACTGATAAACGCATACGAGCGCGGCTTTGAGGAGGCGAACTCCTTGCTCGCGTTTTGCCGCTGCAAATCAAGCGACGACACCAAAGACGAGCGAGCGGGTGCGGCCGAGGCGAAAATCAGAGAGAAGCTTTTGCGCCTTGAGTGGACGAAAGAGATCATTTTTGAAAAGATGGACGCGCTGGATCCCTCTGATACCGCGCGCCAAACGCAAGAGTTTGCGAGGATAAAATTTCTCTACGACGAGCGCAAAAACAGCTGGCGGGCAAAATTTGACGCAAAGGAGCGTAAAATTTACGAGGATACGGCGGCTAGCAGTTTCGCTCCGCTTTACGGCGTATTTAGGCATCTAAACAACCTCATCGCCGTGCAGGCTACGGATAAATACGGCGCAAAAAGCGTCTATAATCTCTCAAAATGTGCGGGCGTTTTAAAGGGCTCGCCCGATGCCGCGCTACGAAAGAGCGTATTTGAGGGGCTAGCGGAGCATTACGCTAGGCATGCCAGCTTGTACGCCGACGTTTTAAATTTGCTTCAGAGCTTTAGGCTGGGCGAATTTAGGGCGGCGGGGATGGATATCCTCACGCCTAGCCTGCAGCAAAATAAAATCAGCGAGCAGGCCGTAACGGCGATGTTTGCGGCGCTAGATCGCAGATCGGACAAGATCAGAGAGTGCGTGAGTCTGCGCGCGAAGTACTTTCCGCAGGGTAAAATTTACGCCTGCGATCTGCTAGCGCCGTCTCCCTTTGCTAGCGCTGATGATATCCCCTACGAGCGGGCGATAGAGACGATCTGTGCGGCTCTGTGCGAGGTTGGCGAGGAGATACCCGAATTTATCAGAATGATGCTACAGAAAAACTGGATCGAGGCGCAGGTACGCGAAAACAAAGCAGGTGGCGCGTTTTATACGAGGTTTGATAAATTTCGGCAACCGCGCGTGTTTTCTAGCTACATGGGCACGCAGGCGCATATGATCCAGCAGGCGCACGAGCTCGGACATGCGTGGCACTACTGGATCATGCGCGATCTGCCTGCGCTACACACGCAGTTTCCTATGACGCTGGCGGAGGCTGCGAGCACCTTTAACGAAGCCGTGCTGCGAAACTATCTGCGAAAAAACAGCGCGGATAAAAATTTGCTCTTTGATATCTTGTGGCAGGAGTTAAAATCGGCGGCAAATTTCATGCTACACATCGGGGTACGGTTTGATTTTGAGATCGCTTTTTTAAAAGCTAGGCAAAAGGGCGCGGTCGGCACGTCGCAGATAGAGGAGCTCATGCAAAAGGCGTGGCGAGGCCGCTACGGCGATACGACGCAGGACGCGGAGGGCTTTTTGCCGTACTTTAAACTGCATTTTTACAAAACCGATCAATACATCTACAACTATCCCTACACCGTCGGTTACCTGCTCTCGCGGTTTCTGCTGGGCGAGTTTAGGCGCGCGGGCGATAAATTTATCGGCGCGTACAAGGCGTTTTTGCGGGAGTGCGGCGTGATGAGCGTCGAGGATTTGCTGCAAAAGCACTTCGGCAAAGACGCGCGAACGCAGGAGTTTTGGCTCGAGTGCGTCGATAATGCGCTTGTTTACGCAGATGAGTTTAAGCAGCTTGAAAAGCAGATGGAATTTGATAAGGCGGCAAATTTGGGCGGGTAAATTTGAACTCAAATTTGATTTATTTTTTGCCAAATTTAAGAGCAAAAATGTTGAGCTTTTTGCTCTTACCGCTTAAATACTGTTTTTAACCATAAAATGTAATAGGGTAGTCAAATTTAAAACTACCTCGCAAAATTTGGTATGCGTTACAAATTTACACTTAACTGATAACAACTATCATAACTAAGCTATTTTTTAGCTAATCTATTTTAT
>ERZ772971.2458-NODE-2458-length-10173-cov-3.651018_pt1 | contig 10173 bp, 10 predicted proteins | sample MGYA00511943_ERZ772971 | MGnify/ENA primary metagenome ERZ772971 (study PRJEB29015, sample SAMEA2737929) | human oral metagenome | biome: human oral; feature: human-associated habitat; material: dental | place: China | collected 2144 ... | reverse complement strand
GGCGTTTTTCTACGCGGTTGTAGAGCATACTAAAGAGCCATACCTCGCGGGCTTGTAGCCATATAAACTTATCAGTATCAAATACATTTCCTTGACGGTCGAGGCAAGTGAAATAACCCCCATACTGTTTATCTTGCGATTTTTCTAACCAGAAAGGCACTACTTTTTGTAGAAGTTCATCGCGATATTGTTTTTCTAATTGTTTAAAATCCATTGTTTTTATCTTTTCGTATTTAAAAAATTAATTACCTCCGTTTTTAAAATTATCCCGCAAAAGTACGGCGACCGTTTTGAAAAAGCAAATTATTTATTAAATATTTTTAGTTAGTTCTTTCTATTTAAAGTTTAATCATTAATAATCTGAATACTACAAACTGATGTAAATTAGATGTAAGAAATCTAATCGCATTATTAAAATCTTGCTGAAGGACAGCGAGGGAAGAAAGTGGTACAATCTAACTATTGAGAGCTCAGCAGTGCCGTGTTTACTGTTAAATCGCCTATGTCTAACATTGCATTGATGAAGCCTATCTGTTTGAAAGCTGGAATATCGGTATAGTGTATGGGTATCTCCTTTATTTTGCCTTCTTTGAGCAATCGCTGGCGACAGGTACCATTGAGAAGAAAAGTAGAAGGGGTGAACCATTGCTGTCCATCAAAAAAAATCGTATTAGCATAACTGCTATCGGTTACCATTCCGTTTTTGAGAAAGATAACTTCATCGGCACTGGAGTTTTCCTTTAGCGCGTTAAGAAAACTACGGTCTAAGAATTTGTATGAGTAGTCAAAGTTTTCTGCATTAACAAACTTTAGAGTGCTAATAGGTTTAATCTGATAAGGAGACACCTCTATAGTATAGTTTTCTCTGCTATATACAATGCGAACTTTGTATTTTCCTTCTTTGGGAAAGGTGTGCTTTTTAATAATATTGGATAGAGAAAGGACATTCTCATTAGGGAAGAAACGTGAAAATGTATGGCAAACGCGCTCTTGATGATATTCTAAATAGAAGATACCTCCGTCGAGGAGCTTTATTGTTTCAATGAATGAATGACTCATTAGATAGGTATGTATATTTTCTCTATAATTTCGTTGTATTCGTCTAAAGGTTTGCTCTGAGCTGTAATCCCTGCCCCGCTCTTGTAGAAAAACTTGTTGCCAATGCGTTCTATAAAGCGAATAAGCACGCAACTATCTACCGAATTGCCATCAAAAATGCCTGCAATGCCAGTATAAAAACCGCGTTCATAATTTTCTGCCTCGGCAATCACTTCGACTGATTTTTCTTTGGGCGCCCCCGAAATGGATCCTGCGGGGAGCAATGTTGCTAACAAATCGCCTAAGTGCTCTTGCCAATGCTCTGAAAGGTCTCCTACTATTTCAGAGCTGGTTTGGAGAAGGTCGCCAGTAGCTTTCTTGATTATATCGACATATCTGAATCGGGTGGTATGCACCTTGGTAGCTACTTTTCTTAAATCGTCTGACAATAAATTTACCACCTTATGATGTTCGTCTATTTCTTTTTTGTTGTTCAATAGTGTGGCCTCTGCATTTGGGACTGTAGCACTGATAGTCCCTTTCATCGGATAGGTTTTTATCTGATTTTCTTCTATTTTTACAAATATCTCGGGTGAAAAGCACACCCATTTGTCTTTGTACAAAATTTTGTATTTAGCCGAGGCGTTTTGATATATTTCTGACAGAGAAACTGGTGAAATTTCAGTCGAAAAAGTGAGGTTTACAAGTTCAGTATCTCCATTTTTTAAATGGGAGAGCACTTTATTAAAGGTTTTTTCAAACTCCTGATAATGGATGGGGTGCTTTTCTATGGGAATAGGCGTAGCATTTGCTTTTCTATCTTCTGAAAAAGAGAATTTCACCTCGTCGGGGAGTTCAGAGAGTGGTAATACGATTCCGTTTTCTCCCTTGTAATCAATCATAAACAGACAAGGGGTGCGGTGCTGTCCGAAGTCGTTGAGTTTGTTTTTCCAATGGGTAGTGTTCATCGGTTTTCTTTTGTTAAAATGAATTTATAGTGTTCTAATTATTGAATTGCAAAAGTAGTAAAAAATGGTTAAAAGCCTAAAAGGGAAGAAAAATTATTCAAAATTTCACTTAGATAAGTCTGTTGGGATGTGAGTCAAAGAGAGTAAGAAGGCAAGAGAAAATAGTATTTTCTGCAAAAAGGGGAAAAAGTAGTTTTTTTAAAGAAGGCAGGTGAATAGGGGGTAGCTTCGCTATGTGTTCGCTATCTGTTCGCTATGTATTCGGTATGCATGTGAAATGGTGAGGTAGAAAATTTTCTTGAGAATACGGAAGAAAGGTAGTAAGTTCTCCTAATTAGGGTCAGATATTAGATTCAAAAAAAATGTAATGAAGACAAAAAAATCTCTCATTTTATTTTGTATATTTCTAAATAAGTTGTACCTTTGCCGCATTAATTTAAAAACAATCAAAATATGACATTACATTTTTTAGCTCCTGCCCTATTGGCAGGATTGATGGTACTTAACACCTCTTGCAAGAAAGACGACGACAATCCTATTACACCATCTGAAGATCCTTACAAAGAATTTAGGAATTTAGATGTAAAAGCAGGCCAAGAGAAGGAAATTAAATTCCTGGATGCTTCTTCTAATAGCAACTGGGTATATTTCTCTTTTGAAAAAGGGGTTACTGAAGTTACAGCTGCTACCCCTACAACCTCTTGGGATATTGCTTTTAAGCGCTATGATGTTCGCACAAATAGTGGCGACTCTGGCAATGGCAATGGCGGGGCTCTAAAAACTGAATTTAAAAACTTAACTCAGGTAGCTACTGTTTCTACTACGGCTACTTATACTGCAGATAAACTTTCAAAAGGATTCTCTTACGGAGGTAACCGTACTGGAGGACTGGTAGAAACTTCTATTTCTCCTGTATTTGCTATTGGACACGGTGAAAACTTCTGGAATATGATTTCTGGTACTATTACAGCTACTATTCCTGGTTTTAGCCAAATGCCTCCAGCCCAACAAGAGAATATGATTGCTCGCCTAAAAGGAGGTATTGTTCACAACAACGGATGGCTCACTATGGACTATACACCAGGAACTCAAGCTCCTACTTATACATATAACCAATGGGTGTATGTAGTAAAAGCCCCCAATAACAAGTATGCTAAAATACAACTTAGCGACTATAAAGATGCCCGTAACAAAACAGGTTACCTCACTTTCAAATACCAAATCGCTAATACACAAAACGAATTTAAATAGTGTTTGAAATATAATTTTCTTCTATGAGGCTGTCTTAAGGCAGCCTCATTTTTCTAAATAGACATCGATATGCTTAAATTCTTTACCTTTGCTCTATTCTTACTATTGTCGGTTGCAACGGTAGCACAGCCTCAGGAAAAGGAAGAAACCGTTTCCCTACAAGAGGTAATTGTTACCGCTACACGTGCGCCTAAAAACCTCAAAAATGTACCTATCACGGTACAAGTGATTACGGCTGATGACATACGCAAGTCGCAAGCTACCAGTTTCCAGACTTTTTTGGAAACTGAAATGGCTGGTATCAATTTTACTTACGAGGGGGGAATGCCTAACATCAATATGTTAGGATTTAGCGGTAAGTATGTGCTTTTCTTGATAGATGGTGAACGAATGGCAGGTGAAACTTTTGACAATATCGACTACGACCGTATTGACTTGGAGAACATAGAGCGGATTGAAATCATCAAAGGAGCGGCCTCATCGTTATACGGGTCTAACGCCTTGGGTGGAGTACTGAACATCATTACGAAGAAGGCTCAAAAACCTCTTGAAGGCTCTCTTTCTTACCAATACAATACTAGTAAAAACCACAAAAGCAATCTATCGGTAGGCACCAAACAAAAGTGGGGCAGCCTAAAAATGAATGCTTTCTACAACTTTCGTGAACCTTATTGGCTCAATGACCGCGAACCACTACGAACTTATAATAAAGGCACTATCACAGAAGCTCCTAAAGGGAGCTTAAACGTAGCAGGGTTCACTAACTACGGTCTTACTCCTAAACTCTTTTTTCAACTTACTCCTAAAACTGACCTTAGCATTACTCCGAACTACTATTTCAGCGAACGCAATGCAGGAACCCTTGATGCAGATAGGGTTCGAGATCGCTACTACAACTATACTTTACAAGCCAAAACAAACATTGCCCTAAACGAGCAACAGCATCTGAGTATCTCTGGGGCTTTTGACCGCTACGAGAAGTTTAACTATTTCAGATGGCTGAACCAACGCGAGAAAAATTATCACAACCAACTGTTGCGCGCAGGAATGCAGTACAACCAGTCTCTATGGGGCAAACATCAAATGGTAGCAGGCGCGGAGGTGCTCCAAGAAGAGCTACTGAGCTTTCGCTTTAACCACACAGGTACTCAGGCAGAGAAAAACAGTCAGACTTATACTGTTTTCGCCCAACAAGACTGGGTAGTGGCTCCTGATCTAACCTTGGTAACAGGACTGCGTATGGACTACCACTCGCTTTTTAAAACTCATTTTACCTATCGGGTTTCGGCAATGTATCAAGTGGCTCACTTCACTTTCAGAGGAGGGTATGCTACAGGTTTCCGCTCTCCTACCCTGAAAGAGCTCTTCACTAATTGGTTTCACCCTTGGGGCGGTGGTTTTCAGATAATGGGTAACCCTAATTTGAAACCTGAAAGTAGTGATAATATTAACTTTTCAGTAGATTATAACACCTCTCGTTGGAACCTCACTGCAATGACGCAGTTCTCGCAAGTGAAAAACAAAATTGACAACTTGTGGGTTTCTACCAAAGATACTATTCACTACACTAACTTTAAGGAGAATAGCAAGATTATTAGCTCGGAGTTTTCGGCTACTTATCGACCTATACCCGCATTACGCTTTAAAGGTTCGTACGCCTACTATCACATAGGGAAACAACGGTCGGAAAAAAGGCCTCATACCTTGACTTTCAAAGCTGAGTATCTGCCCAAAACAAGTGCCCGCTATGTTCCGAGCGTAATGCTGACTGGCAAGTACCAAAGCGCTACTACTATCTATGAAGAAAATGGTGCGTATACTCGCTATGAACCTTACTCTATCTGGCGATTGCAATGCACCTCGGCCTTACCTTATCATCTGAGCTTGAGTGCTGGCATTGACAATCTTCTGGATTACGTAACGCCTACTACGAGTTTTTACGCTAGCACTACTCCGGGTCGCACTTATTTCGTGGGACTAAAATGGAGCTATTGATGTGATGCTAAGCGAGAAAGGGAGAGAATAGCTTTTTTGTCTTTTTAAAATGCAAATTAATTTTGGAAGTTCAAACACGTGAAATTTTATTGTTTTTTTGCATTAATATAACGTGAGCTCGTAAGTTGCAGCGAGACTTTTTATATTAGTAATTTTAAGAGGTTAAATTTTGTCTATTCGAGGTTACTGTTTTGTTTAATAAGTGTTTTTTGCCATATTTTTTGAGTGATTTGAAGGTTGTAGTTTTTCTATAACATACTTTAGGTAAACAGGCTTCAATACTTAGACCTTTATCTCTATTTCTTCTAAGCCCCACCTCTTAAAGTAATTGTTGCAGTGGAATAGTACTTTTTTCTTATATCATATTTTTTTAGTACAAACCTATTTTAGTATATAACAGCTTTCCTGTCTCATTAGCTACTGTGTGTTGCGCACTTTCATAGCGCCTTGTTTCTTACAAACTTTTTTGTACCTTTGTCGCGTAAATATGGATGAAAACCGATGAAAACCTACCTCAATGGTGCTGCTTGTATCAGTGTGCAACCCTCTTTCCTAACAGATTTTTGGGATGAAAATACCCTTGAATCACTACTTCCTCTTCAAAATGACGAAGTAGCCTATGCGTTAGAACCTGCTTATAAGCCCTATATAGCTCCCAATGCGAGTCGTAGAATGGCAAAAGGGGTGAAAATGAGTGTAGCTGCAGCAACCGAAGCCTTAAAAGAAGCTCAGATAGCTTCTCCCGAGGCTATTTTTGTAGGAACAGGAATGGGGTGCCTACAAGATTCTGAAAAATTTCTTACAGCTCTCCTCAATAATGAGGAACAACACCTCACCCCCACGGCTTTCATACAGTCTACCCACAACACCGTAGCAGGCCATTTAGCTTTACTGTGGCAGTGTAAAGGCGAAAACTTAACCTACGTAAATGGCGCTTCTTCGTTCGAGGCAGCCCTACTTGCCGCTAAAATGCAAATGGAACAAGACCTTATCCATACAGCTTTAGTAGGCGGAGTAGATGAGCACGCGCCCTATTGGCAAGCACTTTACGAACAAGCGAAAATCAACCAGCAAGCTGAAGGGGCTGCTTTCTTTGCCCTGTCAAATCAGCTTACCGATAACACTTATGCCGAGCTGGTTGAGGTAGCTCTTCACAACGATGTAACAGCTTTTCTTCGGCGTCACGGTCTTACCTTGAACGATATTAGCTTGGTGCTTACAGGAATCCCTGAGGCACATTATGCCGAAAGACCTCTGCTTTACTACAAAAACCTCTCAGGCGAGTACTATACAGCTTCTGCTTTTGGACTATGGTTGGCCTGTCAAATTTTAAAACATCAGCAGTTTCCTCCTTTTGTTCGCTCAACACTCACTCAGCCCATCAACTACCTACTACTTGCTAACGCCTACCAGAATACCGATTTTAGTCTGGTGTTATTAACTACGCCTACCCCTTAATTACTTACTTTTGAACAAGCATTCTGTCATATCGCTTCTCTTTGCTATCGCTTGTCTGCTTGCCTTTGTGTGCCAAGCTCCAATATACCTATATAGTATAGCAGCCTTTTGCTATCTAGCGCTTACTGCTTGGGGGGTGTTTGATATTCGACTTTCTTACTTTCTGAAAACACAGTACTTCTTAAAAGGGCGTCCTAAAAAAACGGTTGTACTAACTTTTGATGATGGGCCAACAGAACTTACTTCTCAATTCTTAGATCTCTTGCAGCAATACAATGCTAAGGCTATTTTCTTTTGCGTTGGCGAGCAAATAAAAAAATACCCTGAATTGATACAAAGAATGCACAGCGAAGGGCATCGCATAGGCAACCATACCTTTTCACATCAGCCTAAAAATACTTTTTCGTCGACAAACCTTCAGAACGAAATCCGCCGTACTGACGAAGTGCTGGAAAAGTTAAACATAGAAACAACGCTGTTTCGTCCGCCCTATGGAGTTACCAATCCTCCCATAGCACGAGCTATTCGCGCCGCACAAAAAGAGACTATAGGCTGGGACATACGTTCCTTAGATACAATAATTCAAAACGACGACAAGCTCTTTAGGCGTATTGTGCGAAAGCTCTCTAATGGAAATATCATCTTGTTGCACGACAAGTCCACTCGTACCCTGCGTGTTTTGGAACGTTTATTGCAATATCTCAAAGAGAATAATTTTACAATTACAAATAACTTATAATGAGAAAAATACTGTTTATCATAGCTCTTTTCTTAACGGCTATCGTTATGGCGCAACCCCTTACCACAGCTCAAGCTCAAGCCTTCAAAAAACAAGTCTTGGCTAAAAACAAAGCTATTCAGACAATGCAAGCCGACTTTATACAGAAAAAGCACTTAGATTTTATGAGCAAAGACATTGAGACTTTTGGCAAAATGGCCTTTGCTAAACCCGATAAACTTAATTGGCAATACACTCAGCCTTACCAGTATCGCATTGTTTTTCAGAAAGACCATATCCAACTGAACGATGCGGGAAAAGTTTCCAACCTAAAAGCTGATAACAAAGTCTTTAAGAAGATTAATCATCTTATTGTAAGCACTGTTAGCGGAGAAATGTTTGACGAGCAAAGTTTCAAAATAGAATTTTATAAAGTGCAAGCCCTCACACAGCTGAGACTCTTGCCCAAGGATAAAACCCTTTTGAAGTTTATTGGCGAAATACACCTCTTTTTTGCTGCCGATTATACGGTAGAGCGCGTAAAACTCATTGAACCTAACAATGACTATACCGAAATCTTTTTCAGTAACAAAAAACTAAACACCTCTCTTGATGAAAGTCATTTTAAAATGTAGCTTGTGTGTTTGGCTTCTTGCCAGCTGTGCAGCTCCTTATGGGGTATCTTCTGAATGCACTTCAATGGCTAACGCACAAGAAACAATTTCGCATCCTATTTTTAGGGTAGGAGGGGAGTACCTCTACCGTGCTACTATCAGAGCTTATGGACGAACTTTTAACGGACTTTTGGCAGCCAAGCTCACTGCCCCCGATGCTTGGCGCATTGCCCTCACTACCGATTTTGGCAACACCCTTTTTGATTTTGAAAGACAAAATGGGAAAACCAAAGCAAACTACGTAACCCCAGACCTCAATAAGAAAATGGTTGTTAATACTCTTGCAACTGACTTTCATAAACTTCTTAACCCCTATTTTGTAGCTGTAGAGAGTTACATTTGTGGTAACGAACGCGCTTGGAAGAGCTTAGATGGACAAGATTCCATCTATTGGTATACCCGTCAAGGACATTTGCAGAGACAAGAAAACATACAGGGGAAGAAGTTGTACACTATTGTACTTTATAATGGCAAACAAATAACCCTTACACATCATACGCTGCAGATAACAATTACTTTAGAGCCTTTGCAGGTTTAATTCTCAAAACTTTACCGATATATTCTTAATGCTTAACTTGTTACACGATTTTTACACCCTCGAAACACTACAAAGTACAGCTCCCAATACCTATTGTGCGCTTATTACCCTCAATGCAGAGCACCCCATTTTTAAGGGGCATTTCCCAGACAACCCCGTTACTCCTGGGGTATGTATGTTGCATATAGTTAAGATGCTCACACAACAAATCACAGGATACCAACTCTTTTTGACACAAACTTCTCAAGTAAAATTTGCTGCACTCATCAATCCTCTTCTCCAGCCACAACTCACCCTTACACTCACTATTCAAAGCACTTCTACCACTGTTGAAGTGAAGAATATCACAACTTTTTCCGATGTAGTGGCTCTAAAACTTACGAATAGCTACAGAATCGTAAAATAGAAACTTCGTTTTTTTCTCTATTGCTTAAAATCAAAAAAAATTAGAGCAAAAGTTGTGGCATATAAATAAAATAACTACTTTTGCAGACAATTTTTTAGAAACACACATAAAATAATTAAACTAAAATAAACTTGTTAATAGTGGAAAAGGAAAGAAAAAAATTTGCGGAAAAGAGTTATGAAAAGTTGAAGAACGCAATTCAAGAGATTGTAAATGAAGAAGATGTGAATGATATCTATGCATTGTCCTTGTGTTATACCAATGATGACGACGATTTGCGTTTCCCTAAAATTATCTTCAGCTACAACACCCTTTCCAATGTAAAAGAAGAAAGCTATAATGCAGCATCTAAAGAAGATGCCAAATGGAATTTTGATTATTGGCTACAAGACGAAATAGAAGTGATTGGCGGTAAGACAGACAAACAGCTTGCACAGTGGTTTGCCAAGACCCCTTTCTTCTATTCTGATGAAGAAAACACTCGCGCCATTGAAGAAGATGAGGATCTTTACGATAAGATTCTCAGGAAAGGCGATAAGTTCAACAAAGAGTTTATCAAGGATATCATAGCACTAACCAAGCAACTCTTTGATGAAGGAGAAGTTGAGAAGAACTTTGGACGCAATATTCCTATTATCATTCACAAGCAAGATTTTGAGGACACACCTATCTTGTGGACAAAAAAGTCTAATCCCAACAAGCTTCTTAAAGAATTTTTAGAGTATTGGGATGGCGATGACGAATAGTACTAGCCACTTTTGAAAAGTAGAAGAGCCAAGCACGCTCTTACAACTCATAACAACAAAAGCTGTTTGACAGAAATGTCAAACAGCTTTTTTGTATGGAGGGACTTTGCGTTAGGTAGCAATCGCACATATCTACTAGTCTTTCTGAGCAGTCAAGAACAATAATATATTGTACTAGGCTTTTGGGTTCATAGTGTAGAGATAGCGAATCGATAGTGAAGAACAAGTGTACTTTCAAGGGGGACAGACTTTCTATAAAACACTTTAGAGGCAGAAAAAAACATCACATAGTAGAGGCAGCAGTCCTATCAGAGGTATTTTTACCTAAAAATAACCCTTTCAAAATCAGTCATTTGCAATTTTTTTGCGAAAAAAGTATTT
>ERZ772971.2456-NODE-2456-length-10175-cov-4.948814_pt1 | contig 10175 bp, 10 predicted proteins | sample MGYA00511943_ERZ772971 | MGnify/ENA primary metagenome ERZ772971 (study PRJEB29015, sample SAMEA2737929) | human oral metagenome | biome: human oral; feature: human-associated habitat; material: dental | place: China | collected 2144 ... | reverse complement strand
AAAGGATAGATTAAAGAAAGGTGATAAAAATCCAATAAGTGCTTCAAGTTTTGATATAGCAAAGATGGATAAGGATAGTGAGGTTACTTCTGATTACATAGATGAAGAGACTAGAAGCCAATTTCTTAAAGGAGTTGTATATGGCAAAGCATTGAGTGATGGAGGCTGGGAAATTAATCCTAAATATTTAAAAAAAATAAGTGAAGGTGAAGGGTAGCTTGAATACTATATTAAGAAACCAGATTTTCATGTAAAAACTGTACATTTACTTTATGCAGAAAGTGAAGAAGGAAAGAAAAAAATAGCAATAGTAAATCCTATAGTAGATTCATTAAATAAAAATAGTCCAGATAGAGAGTATTATAAAATAATAGATGGACGAAAAAAAGAAGTACTTATAGCTAGCAATCCAAAACCTAAATCATATTTACATCATCTTTTAAAAAGTTTGGATGAATTTGGAAATGCCCCACTTCATTTCCTTGAAGCAGGAGATAAATTTTTAAGTTCAGATATAAAAGGTGCAGTAAGAGAAGGATTTGCAGCAGTAAACAGCCTATTTAAACCTGCAACTTTAGGATTTGGTTCTAAATTAGGAGATGAAGTTGGAAGAGTAAGAAAAGGAAGTGATCAGTATGGATCAAAAGAAGAAGTTGAATGGAAACAAAAATCTATAAGAGGTTCTGTTGAATCAGCTACAGATATAGTAGTAACTCCTATAGTAATGAAATCAGTAGGAACAGGAATAAGAATATTAGATAAAAAAATAAACTATCCTAATTTAACTTATAATGAATATAAATTCTTGAAGGAATATAAATATAAACCATTTTCAGGGGAAATTACTTCTAAATATAAAGATATAAGAACAGGTCGCTATATTACTTCTACTGGTGATAATATAAAAGAAGCAAGAAAATATTTAACAGATATGGGATTAAACCCTAAAAAAATAGATAAGATTGTAGACTCATTTGCTCCACAAACATTACAAGTAGAAATAGCAGGAAGTAAAGATTATGGAATAAGGTTTTTTGATATAGATTATAAAACTAGAATAAATCCTGCATCCCCTAATGGACAATATTTATTTGAAACTTTTACTTCAAATATTAATAGAGAAGGCTTAGCATTACCTCCATCTTGGAATCAAATGACAGGAATAAAACAATGGCAAATTAAGCCAGGAACAATAATGCTTAAAGGGATAGCAGATTCACAACAATTACAAAGAACACAATATATTTATCCTGGAGGAGCTGAGCAAATATTTATTTACCAACCTTGGAATTATAAAACATTATTAGAGCCTTAAAAATGAAGAAAAGAAAGGAATAAGAAAATGAATACAAGAAAAAAAATTTTAGAAAAAGTAATAAAACAATGTCAAAAAACATTAGATAGAATAGAAGAAGAATTATTAAAACCAGAACCAAAATTGACTCCTTATGATATAGAAATGAGGAACTTTGATGAGGTTCCAAGAGGTATTTTAAAGGAAGCAAAAAGACAAATAAAGATAATGATGCAGATACTAGATAAAAATAAATATATGCCTGATTATACTTATCCTTTAATTGATAGCTATTCAATTGATACAGAATTATGTGATCTTTTATTTGAAACTGAAAGTATATATAAAAAATGTACATAAAAGGATATAATTATTTCAAAATATAAAATTTATGATAAAAATGATTAAAAAAATACATAAAAGATAGTATGATATTATGGCAGAATAAATAAAGTTAAGCTGAATAGATAGAGATATATTTATTCAGCTTTTCTATAGTTTAAAAATAAAAAGTAAGTAAGCAATAATTCCCATATAAATACTTTCCAAAACAGAAGTAGATACAATTAGAGTTTCAGCTTCTAAATCAAAAATGAATAGCAATGGAACTACTTACCAAAATGGAAGATTTGTAAATGTAGATGAAGTACATAACAATACTAAGAATATGACTCTTTCTGGCTTTAACCAAGAAGGTGGAACAGTTACAGGAAATATAGAAAATCTAACTATTGAAAGTAAACAAAATACATCAATAACAAAGGGAAGTACAAAAGGTGGAAGTTTAAGTGTATCAGCAAATGGTCTTCCATCAGGAAGTGCAAATTATTCTAAAACTAATGGAGAAAGAAGAGTTGTAGATAATGCAAGTACTTTCATAATAGGAGATGGAAGTAATCTAAAAGTAGCTAAGGTAGAAAATACAGCTTCTGCGATAGGAACAACTGGAAATGGAAAACTATCAATAGATGAATATGTAGGACATAACTTAGAAAATAAGGATAAGACAACTACAAAAGGTGGTTCAGTATCATTATCGCAAAGTAGTATACCAATAAGTGGAGTGGGAGTAAACTATGCGAATAGAGATTTAGAATCAGTAACAAAAAATACTGTTATAGGAAATGTAGAAATAGGAAAATCTTCTGGAGATGAAATAAATAAAGATTTAGATTCTATGACAGAAGTAACCAAAGATGAAGATACAAAGACAAATGTATTTGTAGAATCACAAACAATAAGGTATGCAGTAAATCCTGATAGCTTTAAAGAAGATTTACAAAAGGCTAAGAATGAAATACACGATATTTACCATGCAGTAGATAGTACAGTAAATCCACAAGGAAAAGAAAGTAGAAATGTATTAGAACAATTAGCAGAAACAAGACAAGCTAAAACAATATATAATGTGGTAGATTCAAGATTACAAATAGCAGAAAATCAAGAAGATATCGCAAAAGCTTTTGAAGGAGTATCAGAAGATTTAGGTTATAAGGTAAAGGTAATCTATACAGATCCAAGTAAATCTCCACAATTAATTGGAGTAGATAAAAATGGCAATAAATATATAAAAGATGGAACAGCATATGTTGACAAAGATACAGGAATAGGCTATATCCTAATAAATACTAAATCACCAGCTAATAGTACAAAAGCAGGAGTAATAGGAACAATAGCAGAAGAACAGAGCCATATAATAGGAAAGAAAGAAGGAAGACAAAAAGTAGTTCCAGATGGAAGTGAAAAAGGCTTAGAAAGTTTAGGAAGACCAACAAACAACTATTTTAAAAATCAATATAGTAAGAATGATAAAGCCATAGGATTAAAGAGTGATGGAAGAGATTATTCTAATGTTGATTTTGGAGAACATGTTGGGGATAATTTGATGACTGCACCTCTTTTTTCAAACCCTGCTACAGCAATAGTAGGTATTGCAATGATAGGATATGCTTTTGCTCCACAAGAGATAAAAGATAAAATAAATCAGGCAGTGATTAATGGTTATGAAAAAATAAAAAATGGACTTCCTAAAGTACTTGGTATGGAAGATGAAAAAGAAGTAACTATTACAATAATAAGAAATGAATTATTAAAACAAGGAATAATAGCTGATGTAACTATAGATGAAGATACAAAGCAAATAACTATAACAGAGAAAAATTTACCAAATTATTATTATTACAAGGAACATACTAAGAATAAAAGAAAAGGTAATGAAGAAAAGCATGAAAATGCAAATGCCAGAAGAAAAAGAGATCAAGGTGGTGAAAAGAAAAAGCAAAAGGGTAATTGGAAGTCAAGAGGAGGTAAAAGGTAATGAAAAAAATACTAAAAAATTTAAAAATTGGAAGTTTTATAGGGATATATATATTTGAAGAAGAAATTTTTTCAATAGGAAAAATATTGAATATTTCTAAAGATTATTTATATTTAGAAAACTATGATATAAATGGTGAAATTATAGGAATAAAGATTTTTTTAATTAATAGTATTAGAAGGATTATACTATCTTCAAAATATATAAATAGGCTAAAAGAAAAAAATAAAGATAAAGGTAATATAAAAATAAATGATTTTAAATCATTTAATACTTTTTTTTCATTAATTATAAAAAATAAAATTACAATTTTAGTCAAAATGGTAGATGGAAGTAGTGAAGCTTCATATCTATTTTCTAAAAAGAATAATATATTTCATTTTAATTTTTTAAATGATTCATTTGAAGTTAATTCAGATGAAGTAATCTATGAAGATTATATTGAAGAAATACAAATTTTATCAAAAATTGATATAATTCTTGAAAAAAAAATCAATAAATTAAAAAGAATAAAAATGTATAATGGAAAATTCTATAATGGAAAAGTTTTCTATCAGGATAAAAAATTTATTTTATTTGAAAGAAAAGAAGAATTTTCTACTAAATCATCTTTTTTAATTATACCATTTGAAAAAGTACAGGAACTATTAAAATATGCGGACAAAGAGAATATTGGCTGGCTTTTGATGCTAGATGATAGTGATAAAGTATACATGCGTGACTATCGCTTCCTTAAACAAGCAGGTCTACGAAAGGAACTTACAACCTACATCTATGATCCAAGTTTAGATTACACAAAAGAGAAAAATATCCTTAAGATATATCTCGCATTTGATGATACGTATGAACAGGAAAATCCATGGGTAGATGTGATTGGTCATTTACGTATGACTAAAACCTACTGTGTATTTCAGCATGATAAGAAAAAAGATGGAATTTTAGATATGTTGAAGTATCTACATGCAGATTCAAGCGATGTAGTAGTGTTTGGAGATGGAAAAAATGATATAGTTATGTTTGATAAAAGATGGACTTCCATCGCCATGGGAAATGCATATCCGCCATTAAAGGAACTTGCAGACTATGTGACGGATTTGAATGTCAATGATGGAATCTATAAAGCATGTGTCCACTTTGGATGGATAACGGAGGATAAGCGATGAATTTAACAGTTCCTAATTTAACCATTGCATGCATGATTGTTTCATGTGTGATTGCGTTTGGTTTACCAATTCTTTTAGCGCTTTATTTCCACAAGAAGAAGGGTGAGTTTATTCCAATGATTGTGGGTATTGCAGTGATGTTTGTGTTTGTATTTACACTAGAAGCGGCAGTCAATCAAACAATCTTTAAGAGCGCAATTGGAGAAACAATTCGCAATAACAAGATTTTATATGCGGTCTATGGTGGTCTAATGGCTGCTGTATTCGAAGAATGTGGAAGATGGATTGCATATCGTACGATATTAAAGAATCGCATGGGGAATGATTCTAACGCACTTATGTATGGTGTGGGTCATGGTGGATGCGAGGCAATCATGATTGTAGGTTTCATGATGTTAAACTACATTACAATTTCTATCATGATGAACAAGGGCACAATTAGTGAAACGCTCAGTCAATTGGATTCTGCTACACTTGCCAAGATGCAGTTAGCGATGCAGACGCTGTCTACGACACCATCTTATGTATTCTTATTAAGTGGTGTAGAACGTATTTCTGCTTTGATGGCACAAGTTTCCTTATCTGTACTCGTTTGGTTTGCGGTGAAGTTTAAACATAAGAAATATTTCTTCCTTGCGCTACTGTTCCATTTCGTTATGGATGCAGGAACTGTTCTCTTACGTAGTCAGATTGATAGTATTATTCTAGTAGAAGTATTTATCTTTGTTGTGGCCGCAATGATTGTCTTTGTGGCATATAACGTTTGGTGTCATTTCCATACAACTTCTATAAAGAAATAAAATCTTGCGAAGAATCGTAGCTTATGGTATCATTTAACGGCACATGTAGTGCGTCACTGTTCCGCTGATATAATTTAAGTTCATGAGCAGCTGATTAATCGTAAGAGGAGAAAAGAAAATGAAGTTGAATTTAGTAGAAAAGATTACAAAGAGTCAGCTACGTACAGATGTTCCTGATTTCAAGTCAGGTGACACAGTTAAGGTTAACGTACGTATTAAGGAAGGTCAGAAGACACGTATTCAGGCTTATGAAGGTGTTGTAGTGGATCGTTCTAACGGTGGTATTGGCGCAACATTCACAGTTCGTAAGATTTCCAACGGTGTAGGTGTACAGAGAACATTCCCAGTTCATTCACCAATCATTGAAAAGATTGAAGTAGTTCGTTACGGTAAGGTTCGTAGAGCTAAGCTCGGCTACCTCAAGGGATTATCTGCTAAGAACGCTCGTATCAAGGAAGATCGTCGTAAGTAGTCTACAAAGAGAGAGAAATTATTCTCTCTTTTTTTGATATAATACTCAATGGTAGGTACATGATATGAATACGGATATGAATAAAGATCAAGAAATGCTTGATGAAACAAGAGTTATGGAACGATTGACAGATGAGACAACTGTCATCGATATGGGAAAAATTAGAAATGAACAAAACCAACCAAAGAAGAAAGATAACAAGGAAGAAAGTACGATTTTTTCGTTCTTTAAAGAAGTGTTTATTTCTCTTGCGGTGGTATTAATTATTGTGAACTTTGTGGTTAGACCAATTCAGGTAAAAGGAAGCTCCATGTATAACACATTAGAAGATGGTTATTTTGGCGTTTCTGATTTAATTGGCTATCGCTTAACAGGGTTAAAGCGTTTTGATATTGTCATTGTTTATCTAGCAGAGAAAAAAGAATATCTCATCAAGCGTGTCATTGGCTTGCCTGGTGAGACAGTTGAATATCGTAATAATCAGCTCTATATAAATGGAGAACCAGTAGAAGAGCCATTCTTAGATGCGTCTTATACAAGTACATATCCTGGAACATTCACCGGTGATTTTAAGACGGAGAAGCTTGGAGAGGATGAATACTTCTGTATGGGAGATAATCATCCACATTCTTCTGACTCACGTTACTATGGTGCATTTCACAAGTCCGATATCGTATCCAAGGGTGTGTTTGTAATCTATCCATTTAAGGCATTTGGAGTATACACATGGTAAAGATTCAGTGGTATCCGGGACATATGGAAAAAGCCCGTCGTGAAATGACGGAGCGCTTGAAGTCGGTTGATATGTTGATAGAGCTGCGGGATGCTAGAATTCCTGAGGCATCTGTCAATCCAATGTTAAAGCAGATGGCACAGGACAAACCTCGTTTAATCGTTTTATCAAAGATTGATATGGCAGATCCAGTTCAGACAAAGAAGTGGGTAGAATATCTAAGCCAAGGTGAGAATGCATGTCTAGCTTTAGATTTAATGAGAGATTCACAGTGTGGTAAAAAGATTATCCGTGAAGCAATCAAGCTCATGGAAGAAAAGCGTCAGAAACAGATTGCAAGAGGAATACGCCCACGTGCAGTTCGTGCGATGGCTTGTGGTATCCCTAACGTTGGTAAGTCGACGATGATCAACCGTATTAACGGTAAGAACTCATTAAAGGCAGCAGATAAGCCAGGTGTAACACGTTCCTTAACTTGGTTACACGCAGATTCAAACTTAGATTTATTAGATACACCAGGTGTACTATGGCCAAAGTTTGATGATGAAAAGACAGGTTCCTTACTTGCGGCACTCGGTTCTATCAATGATGATATCTTAGACCGTAAAATGGTAGCTATGGATGCCATTCACTATATTCAAGATCTTTATCCAAATCTATTGGAAGAAATCTATGATAGTGGTGAAGTCAATCCAAATGGCATGTTAAAGGCGATTGCGAAAAAGAGAAACTTACTCAAAGCAGATAGTGAATTAGATGTAAAGCGTGCTGCGGAGTTATTCTTAACAGAACTACGCCATGGGAAATTGGGTAGATTAACATTGGAGAGAGTTGATGAAGAACCAAAAAATCTGTCCGAATGAATATGAACATCAATATTGGCCACTTGAGAAATTGATTGTCGGTATTGATGAAGCAGGACGTGGACCGCTAGCTGGACCATTAACAGTTGCGGGTGTTGTCTTTCCAATAGGATATGAAAACCCAGATATCTATGATTCCAAATCTATCAGCGAAAAGAAGCGTAATGCACTATTTGAACAGATTCAAGAGGATGCACTATGGTTTGAAATCATTCAGGTATCACCGGAAGATATTGATAAGTACAATATCTATCGTGCAGATCAGCTCGCAATGGAACAAATCGCCATCCATTCTGACGCAGAAATCGTATTAACAGATGCGATGCCATTAATAATTGAGGGAAAAGAAATCATCCCACTTGTAAAGGGTGATCAAAAATCCATCTCTATCGCAGCTGCAAGTATCCTTGCGAAAGTTACAAGAGATCGTGTGATGTTGGAATATGATAAAGAATATCCAGAGTATGGCTTTGCCAAGCATAAAGGTTATCCAACCAAGCAACATATGGAAGCCTTACATACCTATGGGGTAACCAAGATTCATCGTAAGAGTTTTGGTCCTGTACGGGAAGAATACATGAAGATAAAATTGTTCTAGGGAACAGTCAAGAAACTCTTCTATAAATGGGTAGGAGAGTTTTTATATGGACAAAAGAAAAAAATTAGCTACACTATCAGTAATGTACCAAGGAGATTGGGATACGATTGCGAAAGCTTTACAAGATGATGTACAAGCAATTGACATTCCAATCAAAGACTCGTATATTACAATTTACGACAGTGAGTATCCCGATAGTTTACGAAAATTACGATTTCCTCCATGGGTATTATTTTATAGTGGAGATATTTCATTATTGCGTAAGCCAATGTTAACGATGATCGGCAGTCGACAAATGACTGATTATGCAAAGTGGTTAGTTGAAGAAAGCGTAATGAATTTAAAAGAACGTTTTGTGTTAGTTTCTGGACTTGCCAAAGGGGTTGATGGTTATGTACATACCATGGCAATTCAAGGCGGTCATACGATTGCGGTTATCGGTAGCGGCTTAGATATTCACTATCCATATGAAAACGAGCAGCTCTATCAACAGTTACAAAAGACAGATTTAATATTAAGTGAATATCCATCTGGTACAGGTGTACGCAAGCATCACTTCCCATGGCGTAATCGCATTTTAGCGGCGCTTGGAGAAAGTGTGATTGTGATTGCGGCAAAGATACGTTCAGGTACGATGTGCACTGTAAATGAAGCCATCGCATTAGATAAGGATATCTATGTATTTCCTCATCTATATCGCAGTGAACAGGGGATGGGTTGTAACAAATTAATTGCGGATGGAGCACAGATTTTATACGATACGATACAAATAAAAGAGATGATTCCGAAAAAAGATGATTGAAAAATCAGAATTTTTCGGCTATTCTTGGAAAAGAATTTTGCACAAGGAGGAACTAACATGAAAAACTTAGTGATTGTGGAGTCACCATCAAAGTCAAAGACGATTGGAAAGTACTTAGGAAAAGACTATACTGTTGTTTCAAGTAAGGGACATATTCGAGATCTAGCGACTAGAGGAAAAGAGGGTCTTGGTGTTGATGTTGAAAATGATTTTGCACCAACCTATGAGATATCAAAGGACAAAAAAGAAACAGTAAAAGAACTACGCGAAGAAGCTGCCAAAGCAAAGCGTGTATATCTAGCAACCGACCCAGACCGTGAAGGGGAAGCTATTAGTTGGCATCTAGCCCAAGAGTTAGGACTAGCTGAAGAAGCAATCGATCGTGTTACGTTCCATGAAATTACAAAAAATGCAGTACAAGAAGCGTTCCAATCTCCACGTGCAATTGATATGGACCTTGTACACTCCCAAGAAACAAGACGTATCTTAGACCGTATTATCGGCTTTAAGTTATCAAAACTATTACATAATAAGATTCGCTCCAAGTCTGCTGGTCGCGTACAATCAGTAGCGTTGAAGTTAGTTGTTGAACGCGAAAAAGAAATCCAAGCATTCATTCCAAAAGAATACTGGACATTAGATGCGAAGTTTCACAAGGATAAGATCGATTTCTCAGCAAGCCTTGCAAAGATCAATGGAAAAAAAGCAGAATTAAAAACACAAGAAGAAGCCCAGAAAGCATATGATGCATGTCAGGGTAATTTCGTTGTGTCTAATATCAAGTCTACAACACGTAAGCGTGAAGCACGTCCACCATTTATTACAAGTACTTTACAACAAGAAGCTTCCACAAAACTTTCTTTCTCCGCAAAGCGTACGATGTCAATCGCACAACGGTTATATGAAGGTGTAGACGTAGGAAATGGTCAAGAAGGTTTGATTACTTACATGCGTACTGATAGTACACGTTTATCAGATGTATATGTAAATGGTGCTAGAGAACTCATTCAAAATGAATATGGGAAACAGTATCTGGGTAGATACCATGTAAGTAATGATGCAAATTCTCAAGACGCTCACGAAGCAATTCGTCCAACAAGTCTTGCCAATACCCCAGAAAAGCTAAAGGCGCA
>ERZ772971.2455-NODE-2455-length-10176-cov-3.741132_pt1 | contig 10176 bp, 5 predicted proteins | sample MGYA00511943_ERZ772971 | MGnify/ENA primary metagenome ERZ772971 (study PRJEB29015, sample SAMEA2737929) | human oral metagenome | biome: human oral; feature: human-associated habitat; material: dental | place: China | collected 2144 ... | reverse complement strand
CGTGGTGGATAAAAAGGGCACTCTTAGTGTTAAAATTACTGCTGAAAAGTTGACAAAGCTTGGCAAATTGACGAGCTGACAAGCGAACAAGCTAACAAGGTAACGAGTGGATTAGCTGGCGAGTGGACGAATGAATAAGTGAACGGGGTAATCGTTCATAACTTCTTATTTTGACCAAAATACGTCCATTTTGACATAAGAACATAAGAAACATAAAGAAGTTACATTTACCTTTTCCCCATTCTGTGCCGCAGGAAAGATGCTTTCAACTTGTAAAGAATGTGTTGAAAGCGTGCCCGCCAGGTTACCTTTTTGAGACAAAGACACATTTTGCCACAGACGAATGGGGTCAGAATTTCAGATTTCATCACATCTTTGTCTGGCACTTCGTACGTGAGCGGGGTGTTTGTCTTGGTTTTGCATCACAAAGATAACGAACTCCGCTCAATCTGTAGAAAGCTTAAAAGTCAAGACAACTTCAATGCGGGCCGGCTACTACAGCGCATGCCGCCCACCATCACCATTGTTTTTCTCTACACCACCCTCAGCCCTTAACCATGCACCCCACTTTAAACGAGCAAGGAAAAGCATGCCGCGGAAGGTTAGTTCAACGGCCATTGCCGTCCAAACGCCCTGCAAGCCATACCAATGAGCCAACACAGCGGCAAGCGTAAGGCGCACGCCCCACATGCTGGCAAGGTTCATCAGCGAAGGTTTAAGCGTATCGCCCGCCCCAACGCAAACGCTATTGCCCACTATGGCCGCTGCAAACATGGGTTCGGCAAAGGCCTCGATGCGAAGAATCTGCGTGCCCAAGGCGCGTATTTCGTCAACGGGCGTCATCAATGCTATCATCTCTGGCGCAAACACATACATCACCACGCCCATCAAGGCCATAACAGCCATGCCCATACCAACTGTTAGTTTGGCGAAACTTCGGCACAAGCCATATTGGCCCGCACCCATACTCTGACCCACAAGCGTAGTGGCGGCATCGCCAATGCCATATCCGGGCATGTAACAAAGACTTTCGGCAGTAATGGCAAAGGTGTTGGCGGCGATGGCGAAGTTGCCCAAGGGCGCAACGATATAAGTGCTAACCACTTGCGCCCCAGTCATCAGCACATATTGCGCAGCTATGGGCGCACTTATCTTCACGGCGTTTCGAACATACGACCACATCCAAACGAAACGCACCTTATCGAGCCGTAATGCGAGGATGGACGAGCGGAAAAGGGCGAACCAAGCCTCAACCGAGGCTACAATGGCTATGGACAACACCGTGCCAAGGGCTGCACCGGGTACGCCAAGGCCGGCCACATAGATGAAAAGATAGTTGAAAGCCACGTCCAACACGCACATCAGCACGCTCATAATGCTGGGTATCTGCATGTTGCCTGCACTTTTCAGCATGTTAGACGAGAGGATGCCCAACTGCAAAAAGGGCACAGACAGGGCGTAAATAAGAAAATACAATGCGGCATCGTGGGCTATGTCGTCGCCACCGCGCAACCAAATGGGCAACTTAAAAGCGATGAGCGATGCGAACAAGGTTACCAAGAAACTGAATGACAGCGTGCACACCAACGCATGGCGCAACACCTGCCGCGCCTTAACAAAGTCGTTGGCACCGATAAAGTGGGCTACTTGCACCGAAAAGCCTAACGAAACGGCCGAACAAAGACCGCCAAAGAGCCATGTGGCCGACTCAACCAAGCCGATGGATGCCGATGCAGCAGCACCCAGCTTGCCCACCATCGCCGCATCGATGTAAAACATCAGCACGTTGGTTACCTGAGCCAATATCGAGGGGATGCTAAGTCCCACGATTAGGCTTAGCATCTCGTTTTGCGTAAGCGCCTTTCCTTGCCTGATGCTGGCAAGAAGTGTGTCGTTGCTTTTCTTATCAAACATGCCCTTTACTTACTTTATCGTTTGTTGGCAACCTTGCAAAGGTACACATTAAGTGGCCAACAAACAAAAAAGCGATACCCTTTTGCATCAAGGATACCGCAACTAACTGCTAACGTTAACGCTATGCCTTGCCAGCACGAACCGCGAAACAAACCGCAGCAGAACAACAAAGGCCATATCGTAAAATCATTTCTTCTCCTTCTCACTACCGAATGGCGGGGGGTTCCGTCGGTTATCCTGTCCCCGCCGCGTAGCCCATTACAGCGCGAAGCTGTAAAAGGGCGTCATCTAACATCATTCTCTTTCTACCTTATCAAACAATTCCCTATTGAGTCTACAATCTAAACTGAAAATCCTTATTAACAACCTTATAATCTTACCTTAAACTAATACCCAATAATCCTGAAAAGTCAATCTTACCTATCTATACCTAAACCTAAATATGCATTGTTTCCTGAAAAATCAATCTTCTGTCTTACCTTTCGACTAATACTTTTTGAAGTTTGTTTTACCTTTTAATCTTGTTTGCCATAATCTTTGCTATATACCTAAATGCCTATCCGTATCATCAATCTCTCAGCAATACGATATTCTTTGCTATATCTTATTTCTTCGTATGCTTTCTCTCGTAGCAATGTTCTGCCCCACACTTAGAGGGGAAAAATGGTTCTCCTGTTACAATCTAATTACCTCTTAAAAGTAATACCTTTCTACCTAAACAAATTGGATCACTCCAACAACTAAACAATCTTCAATCTTATACTTAACTAAACACCTACTTTATTTCTATTCTCTCAAACCTCTCACATTTGCTAATCTAAATCTGTTATGATTGTGATTTGTTTTCTTTTTACGATGCAAAGGTACTAGTGTTTGCGCAAACAGCCAAGAGAAAAAGTATGTTTTTTATCATAAAACAGCCTTCTTTTGATGCTAATCAAGCACCAGTGTGTCCGCACACAGGGGTATAATAGACCATAAAATACGCATAAATATAACAAAATGAGCTTGTTACGAGTTTATTATTTGGAATAGTTAATTAACCTAAATATCTTTCACCGATTATAAAAATCGAGCAAAAAAGAGACCCAATTCAAAAGCAAAAAACCGCCAATCGAAAGAATAAAGAACCCCTTTCTTCCTAAAACAGCACATTTAGCCCTACAAACGACCCCGCAAAACGATGCCATTCTTACCCCAATTGCACCAACCCAGCACGCCAACGACACCAACCAACCTCCCCAATACGACAAAAGTGCCGCAGCACAACGCAGCCTTAATGCGACGAAAAGCCGATAGAACACGCCGCCACACAATATATATATAAGAAGCGCGTTATGAAAACATGCAATGGACAGACAGAATTAGGCAGGTAAAAATCATACTGGTGATTGCCGCAACCATCATCGTTACGGCCTCACTGGTGGTGTCGCACGTGCTAACGCGCGACCTCGAAACCGAAGAACGCCACAAAATGGAAATATGGGCAGAGGCTATGCGCACGCTAAACCAAGCCGACGAGAACACTGACCTGAACCTGGTGCTGCAAGTTATCAACGCCAACAACACCATTCCCGTGGTGGTGCTGGATGCGAAAGGCAAGCCGCAAACGGCACGCAACATCAACCTGAAAGGCAAAACGGGCGAAGACAGCGTGCTGTTGGTTAGCAATCTGGGACAACGACTGCTTACCGAGGGGCGGTTCATCCGCATATCGCTCAACGATTCTATCAAAAGCGAATACATCGACGTGTGCTACGACGACTCGCTGATGCTGCAACGACTGGCCACTTACCCCTACGTGCAACTGGGTATCGTGCTGGTTTTCGTCATGGTGGCCATCATTGCCTTGCGCACTTCTAAGCGAGCGGAGCAAAACAAGGTGTGGGTAGGTCTGTCGAAAGAAACGGCTCACCAGTTGGGAACACCCATTTCGAGCCTTATGGCATGGACGGAGGTACTGAAAGAGACACATCCCGACGACGAACTGATACCCGAAATGGAGAAAGACATCAGCAGGTTGCAGCTGATTGCCGATAGATTTTCGAAGATTGGCTCCTTGCCCGAACCTGCTCCTTCAAGCTTGAACGAGGTTTTGGCGCACGTTGTGAGCTACATGGACAAGCGCACACCCAAACGCATCGTCCTTAAAACGCAATTGCCCGAAGAAGACATCATACTTAACCTTAATGCCTCGCTCTTTGAATGGGTGATTGAAAACCTTTGCAAGAACGCAATGGATGCAATCGGCGAGAGCGAAGGCTGCATCACGCTAAGCGTGCAAAAAACAGCCCAAAAAGTGCTTATCGAAGTGAGCGACACGGGTAAGGGCATCCGCAAAAAAGACATTGCCAACGTGTTTCGCCCCGGCTTTACCACCAAAAAACGCGGCTGGGGGCTGGGCTTGTCGCTTGCCAAACGCATCGTGGAAGAGTATCACAAGGGCAAAATCAGCGTGAAAAACTCGGAAGTGGGCGTGGGAACTACTTTCCTTATCGAACTAAGGACGGGGCGATAAGGCACATTCTAGGACCAGAACTGCGGGAACAAAAAAAATCCCGACTGCTCTAAATGGAACAGTCGGGATTGCTGTTGTGCGCCTGATAGGACTCGAACCTACACGTCGCGAAACACTAGATCCTAAGTCTAGCGCGTCTACCAATTTCGCCACAGGCGCGATTTTGCGGTGCAAAGGTAATGATTTTTTAGGGGCAAGCCAAATTTTTCGCCGTCTTTTTACGCTTTTCTCGCGTGCGCGCGTATCATATTATGGTGTAGGACGCCAGACAAAAGCATATTCTACCCCGTTTTCATTGCTATTGGCCTGCCTTATTTACCACTATTCGAGGAGCTCCTTTCCGCACGCTTTTACTTCGCCAACAGCTTTCGGGCGTATTCAATAAGCGTGTCCTTTCCTCGTGCTTGGTCCGTAGGTTTCATGCCTACCTGATGCGTTGGGGCGATGCCGAACTCGGTATCTTTCCCGTCACGGTCGTACATAGGACAGGCAGAGAAACGCACTATCCAGCCGTTGGGCAGCTCACTAGAAAAAGGTAGGCCTGCACCGCCGCCCGTTCTGTCGCCCACAATCGTTACTTGGGGCAGACACTTCATGTATTTCACAAACTCGTTGGCTGCACTGTACACGCCGCGATTGGTGAGAACCACCACTCGCTTTTGCCACCTAAGCCCCTTAGAGGGTTTAAGTATCTGCTGCCGACGGGGCGAAAAATCGTTATGTCCGCGTCCCGTCTTGTGCTGCATGTAGCCCACCAGCACCTCTTCGTTGGTAAAACGGGCCGCAAGGGCCTCGGCACTGGTCACCATCCCGCCGCCATTCTCGCGCAAATCAATAATCAGTCCGTTGCAAGGAGCGAAGTAAAGCAAGATGCGGTCGAGGTTTCCAGCCCCGAAATCGTTGACGAACGTGGCGCAACGCAGGTAAGCCACGTTGTCGTTAAGTATGCGATACTTCATGCCGGCCGCAATCTTGTAGTCTTTTCCGAGGTAAAGTTTCAGCACGTTCTCGCTGAAATGGGTGGGATAATCTTCTTTCCACGACCAATCTCGCCCCACATCAAAGGGCGCATAGAGGTTAACGTGCCCGTCTTTAAGTTCGCCTAGCATGTTGGTCAGCACCTCAAAGGTTTGCTCCTCGGTCATTTGGTCGTCGAATTGGGGTGCATATTTGTTGTAAACGGCATGCCAATCCAAACCATATTCTTGCTGTTTATAGTCGAAAAAACAATAATGTTCGTCTATTATTCGCCACAAAGCCTCGAAGTTTCCACGCGGATTGTTATCGTATTGCTCTACATCAACACAGGCGCCAAGCAAGCCCCACGCCGCCATTAGCGGCAAAAAGAAGTATAACAGCTTTCTTTTCATGGCGCAAGTTTGATGAGGGTGAAACGTTTAACAAGGCCAATCACCACGCCATGTGTATAGACATGGGTTTTCAAGCCATTGACACGCGACTGCTGGATGTCGCCCATATAACCCAAACGAACGGTTGAACGCAAGAGCGGGAAGTCGACAGTGAGCATCTGTCGCAAGGATGGAGCAGAGCCAATAGTGGTGGGAACGACGTTATGGTCGTAGTTTCCTTCGGAGAATATCTCGTAATACGACTGCCCATAGTTGGGCGAAAACATCACACCAAGCAGGGGTACGGCCACTTCGTAACGCAAGAGCAGGGGTATGCTGCCCGCCCTAAGCTTGTAACTGGCCACTGCCGAGGGTGCAAGATGCAGAAACACACGCGCCTGAGCAGGGTTGTTGGAGTTGTGTGTGTTGTAGATAAAGCCCACATGGGTTTCTACCCTACCCCCCACTTGCAACTGCAAGCGGTGGTCCGGCCAATCAAAGCCATAGTGCAAGGCATAGTCAAAGCTGTACATGCCCGCTATTTCGTTGCCACTTCCTGCCCTATTTTTAAGGTAAGCCACGTTTCCCGTGTGCGTGATTAGCTGCGAAAGACGGCGTCCTTCGCGCTCGCGCTGGGTCTGCGAGATATAACGGAGGTCGGTACCTGTGTAATGTTCGGGCGAAAGATATGTGTCTAACACCTGCGCCCGGCTGATGCCCAACATGCGTGCAGTGGTAGTTATCTTGCGATTGGTGGGCAATGTCGGGTCTTGATAAAGCTCGTTTTGCGCCTGCGCCGTGGGGCTAAGGCACAACAAAAGCAGGCAAAGCACCCACCCTACCCACGTTCGTTGGCGAACGTTGGCACAAGTGCAGGCTTTGCCTGCGTGTGTGGCGACTATCTGCATGCGCCACAAGGGGGATGCACTAGGGTTCATCTTGAAAAAGACTTGGTAGTTCGGGACTGGCCGCAGACTTGATTCGGGGCGACGAAGAGACGGCAGGCGGCGCGCTTTCTGCACCATCATAGCCTTGTTCGCCATTGTCTTCGGTCTCTGGTTCGGGTTCGGGAACGCGCGTAGGTTCCAGTTCTTCAATGTGGTCTACATGCCAAGTGGTGATGCGTTTGCCCTTAGCCTTGAACCCTTTAACGCCAACAAAGTCTTCAATGTCAATCTCCATGGGCGCACGGTCTTTGTCGCTACCGCCGAACACCACCTTGATGCGCGGGTAAGGCTGGTCGGACAGGAAGAGAAGTTCGCTCTTGGGGTTGTCGCCAAGGAAAGATTGCTTGCGCTTAGAGCCCTCCATCGTGAAACGTTTGACGTAAGCGAACTTGTCGTTGTCGGCATCGCGCACCACGGCACTCCACACTTTGTTCTCGTCCCACTTCTCAATCAGTTTCAAGTTGTCTTCGTAATGGTTGTTCACATCGAAGTCCGAGAGGTAGAACTCGCAGTTATCCAGCACCACGAGTATAGAGTCGTTCTCGTTAAACTCGCCCAACAGTCGGCCGTGGTCGTCGTAATTGATGCGTTTCACGTCGGGGTCGAACCACACTTTACGGCCTCCCAACGTGCTGTGTCCCGCTTCGAGCAAGCCTATTTTCTTCACCGGACGTTTGCAAATGATGTTTCCACGCGAGGTTCTCGCCTTGATAATTACCTTCGAGAAGTCGAAGTCCACAATGCATTTTTTGCGGCTTGGGGGTGCTTCCGGTTCGAGAATAACCCGTATCGTCTCGGCCTCGCCGTTGGGATTGGCCGTGAAATAAACCACTTTCGAACCTGGAGTGCCTTGCGTAAGGTCGTACTCGCGGTCGCGCGTTGCGCTGGTGATGTTGAAACGCTTGATAAAATAATGGCCTTCCTTGCCGTCGCGATACACAATATTATAAGTGGTGCGCCTGTCGTTGCGCTTATGCACCTGCACATGCAACACGTTTTTGCCCACAAAAATCTTGTCGGCCACGCGCATTATCTTATATTTGCCGTCGCGATGGAACACCAGGATGTCGTCGATGTCTGAGCAATTGCACACAAACTCGTCTTTTTTCAGCCCCGTTCCGATAAATCCCTCGCGGCGATTGATATATAGTTTCTCGTTGGCCTCAACCACTTTGGTGGCCTCGATGGTTTCAAAACTCTTTATCTCGGTTAGTCGGGGGTGGTCTTTTCCGTACTTGGCTATCAAGAATTTGAACCACTTGATGGTGACATCCGTCATGTGCGCCAAGTCGTGGTCAATGCCCGCAATCTCTTCTTTAATACGTGCCAGCAACTCGTCGGCCTTATCTTTGCTAAATTTAAGTATGCGCTGCATCTTTATTTCCATCAATCGCATGATGTCTTCGCGGCGCAATTCGCGTATGAAGTTGGGCTTGAAGGGCGTCAGTCGGTCGTCGATATGCTCCACGGCAACGTCCATATTCTCGGCATTCTCAAACTTCTTGTCTTTGTAAATGCGCTCTTCGATGAATATTTTCTCAAGCGAAGAGAAGAAAAGCTGTTCCAACAGTTCGTCTTTCCTTATCTGCAATTCCAGCCTAAGCAGCCCCATCGTGCTGTCAACGTTATGCCGCAGCACCTCGCTTACGGTGAGGAAACGCGGCTTATTGTCTTCGATAACGCAGCAGTTGGGCGAAATGTTAATCTCGCAGTCGCTAAATGCGTAGAGTGCATCAATGGTTTTGTCCGACGAAATGCCGGGGGCGAGGTGCACTTGTATCTCTACTTGGGCCGCCGTATTGTCGTCTACACGCTTGGCCTTTATCTTCCCCTTGTCCACCGCTTTAAGAATAGATTCGATAAGTGTGGTGGTGTTCTTGCTGAAAGGTATCTCGCGGATAACAAGTGTCTTGTTGTCCAGTTTCTCAATCTTGGCGCGCACCTTGATAGAACCGCCCCTTTGTCCGTCGTTATATCGGCTGGCATCAATCGAACCGCCCGTGGGGAAGTCGGGATATAGCCTAAACGGTTCGCCTTTAAGATAATGTATGGCCGCCTCGCACAGCTCGCGCATGTTGTGCGGAAGGATTTTTGAGCTAAGTCCAACGGCAATTCCCTCTGCCCCTTGCGCCAAAAGCAAGGGAAACTTCACGGGCAACGCGATGGGTTCTTTGTTTCTTCCGTCGTAGCTAGCTTGCCATTGCGTGGTTTTGGGATTGAAAACGGTGTCGAGTGCGAACTTAGAAAGCCGCGCCTCGATATAACGTGGGGCGGCAGCGCGGTCGCCCGTAAGGATGTTTCCCCAGTTTCCTTGCGTGTCGATAAGCAGGTCTTTCTGTCCCATCTGCACAAGGGCGTCGCCGATAGAGGCGTCGCCGTGGGGGTGAAACTGCATGGTATGGCCCACAATGTTGGCCACTTTGTTGTACCTTCCGTCGTCCATGCGTTTCATCGAGTGCAATATGCGGCGTTGAACTGGTTTCAAGCCGTCGGCGATGTTAGGCACGGCGCGTTCCAAGATAACGTACGAGGCGTAGTCGAGGAACCAATTTTGGTACATGCCACTAAGGTGATGCACCGCCGAGGCATCGAAGCGGTCGGCGGGTTTGTAGTCGGAATGCGTTTCAACGCCCTCTTCCTCGTTTTCGTCTTGTTGCTTTTCGTCGGCCATGTCCAGGCCTTCTTCCAGTTCGTTCGGGTCTTTTATTTCGTCGTCCATAGTGTGAGTTTCTCTTTTACGTTCCATAATAAACATGAAACAGGTACACTAGCCAGTTTTATTCAGCATCATGCAAAAATACAAATAAAACTTGGATTAGCCGTGTTTTATCGTCGCCAATTAGTTATTTTGGACACTTTTTACTGTTCAAAGCCACTATTAGTCTACACTTCTTTGATGTTTCTTGCTATTCTTCCATTACTTTTCGAATGATTGAGCAACTACTTTTAACACTACATCCTTTTTTTGTTGCTGCAAAAACGCTAAGAACAAAAACAATGGGGCATTCATGCCCACTGAGGTCGGCTTGTCTTTTAATCTTTCTATAAATTGAGAAGGGTTCATCATATTTGCTTTGTAAAACCTAGAAAAACACCCTTCTTCATGTACGAAGTACTGGACTAAGGTACGATAAAACCAGAAATTCTTCCCCATTTGCCGGTGGAAAAACATGGCTATGTCTCAAAAGATTCAGAAAATCTGTATCTTTCAGATAATCAGCAAACTAAGAATGAATAGAGAAAGAATGGGGTTACGAGTTGGAAACGAGCGAGTTTCTTACCCTATCCTTTTTCTACATCGCCTCAAAGGACACGTTGTTCTATACTGCAAAGATCATCAATTCTTTGTAAAAAAACAAAGTGAAAACTGAGAAAATTTAAGCATTCCTTTTTAGATATAGCCTGCGTGTTCTTCTACGCTTTTGTTTGGAGATATGGACAAAAAACA
>ERZ772971.2445-NODE-2445-length-10206-cov-5.339868_pt1 | contig 10206 bp, 11 predicted proteins | sample MGYA00511943_ERZ772971 | MGnify/ENA primary metagenome ERZ772971 (study PRJEB29015, sample SAMEA2737929) | human oral metagenome | biome: human oral; feature: human-associated habitat; material: dental | place: China | collected 2144 ... | reverse complement strand
GCCCTGATCTGGGAGTCGCCCTCGCAGGCGACCAGCCACCCGTCCGCAGCGGGCGACTGCGCCGTCAACAGCGCGCCCTCCGCGGGTGCGACCGCGCCCCCACCCGGGACCGGACCCGGACAACGGCACCGCCCCCGGACGGGGAACGCGAGATCGGCGTGGTCCCCGGCGGAGGCGCAACGATCCGCCCAGAGACCGAACACCCCCCTCCCGGCCCATCCTGCGCCCGGGACTCCCCACACCGCCCATCCGGTGAACCGCTCATCGCCGACGCCTCCCCCGCGCCGCCCGAAGCTACGTCACCGTTTCAGTGGGGCTGGCTTCAGTAGAGTTTCTTATCCGGCCACTTGCCCGAGGTGAAAACTGAAGTCCCCGGGTCGGGGCCCATCCTCTTCAACTGATCCAGCTCGGTACACAACCTCGCCTGCTTACTCTTGTACTCAGCATTAATAGTTACTACCTGATAAATAAAATACGAAATCGAACTAATAATACCGATGACACCCGCCGGAGTCAAAGGAGGAATTAGAGCGACACAAGAGCCAAGAAGCTCACCGCCGAACTTCATGATAGCCAAGTTCGTCGCATCGGACATAGCCTGTGCAGCGTCACCGCTGTCGCGGATAAGTGCCGTAAGCTTAAGAGTAGCAGCACTTAATTCCGCTGCGGCCTTCGACTGTTTGCCACTGTAGCGCGAGTACGCTTTCGAACCCGTACCGCTCCAATTTCCCTCATCCAAACCTTCAAGATCCGATAGGGCACTCCCCGCCGCGGCCAGCGCAGGCGCGAACTTCTCCTCCAGCATTTCAACAATATACATTGAGTACATCAACACCTGATAGACTTCGTCCATCCTAAAAGCGGACTTGCAACCCTCGTTAGTCGTGTCGTGAGCATTCTGGCAAACCTGATTGACCGAGTTCGCACTATTCGTCATACCCATACCGGTCAACATGCTCGCAGCCTTCTGGCCACTATCCGAAACGCTCTTCTCCGCCCGCGTCAAGTCCGCGATCGCCTGAGCCGTACGTCCTTCAGACACAATTTCCCCCTAGAAGACTTCCTTCTCGTGTTTCTCATAGTCATTTGCTGCCTTACGCAAGGAATCGGCAGTCTCGATGAACTGTTCTTCCCCCTGGCTGCAGTACTCCACGTAAGTTTGGACCAACGCAAGAGCCCGAGTTGTGAAAGGGTCACCAGCATAAACCTGTATCGAACAAGGCCGCTCTGGCAGCGCCTCTCGCCCTTTCTTGAGTTCCCCTGACTGCTCGTCCCAAGTCTTCGCGTCCGAACGAAGCACTTCTGTGTCAACAGAAAATCCGTTACCAGACACCTCTGACATGATTCCCTCCAGAGTGTTTAGTTCCTACTATTCCTCATAGCGGCAATGAGCTGCTCGAAGACTGTGTCCCCTTGGGAGGTGAGCTCCTGCACAAGGTCCGCCGCGTAATCGTCAATTTCCGCCGTCAGCTCCTCCCTGATCCCAGCCTGCACCGCCGCATAAGGTGTGGTCCTGGCCCAACTGCTATTGACTCGGATCGAGATGGGTTTCCCCCCGACCCTGCTGCACGCCACGGACTCGGAAAGATTCACCTCGTCATCGACACCCAGCAAAACGGGATCATTGAGAGCGGCGTGAGCCCGATCCATGAACGAGTCAGCGTCATCGAGGGCCTGCTGCAGCGAGACGACCGAGCCGTACGAGCGGTCACGCGCTGCTGCCACTTCATTCCTGATCTTCTCAGCGAAAGAATCTGTCAGTATGTTGAAGGACTCGTCGTCGTCGACCAGTTCTTCGTACTCTTCGGACACCGCCTCTTCAATGGACTCCATCAGTTCGGCGCGAGCCTCGCCCAAAAGCGCGGTCACAGCATCTCCCAGATCCTCTGGGTCGATCTCGTCTTTCCAGTCGCTTTCCATCTGGAAGTCCTCAATGGTGCCATCACGGAGCATCGTGAGCTCCAGCACGCCAGTAGAGTCCTCCACAGAAACGCGATCCGGCAGCCCCTCGCTGGCCTCGTTCATGAGACCGGCAAGGGCATCCAACCGGGCTCCGATCTTGACGAGCCCATGCAGCTCATCTGGGATCTGTATATCTGTCACTAACTATCTCCTGAAAAGTCGCATTAGCTAACATAACGACGACCATGTGCAGCCGACCAACCTGTACACGATCCTCTGATACCAGTCCGTCAGTCACCCTGGTAGTCGAGGTTGCTGTCAGGCCACCTCGGCATGCCGAGGGTTTCGATCTGCAGAATGGCGCGCATCTTCTCATTGATGCCGCTGTAAGCGGCGTTGTACAGCCCGATCGCCGCCGCTATGGCAGACGCGATGGCCGTGATCACAGAAGCCGCGACAGCGGGGGCTGACGGCGTCGCAGGGGGAATGCACGAGAGTCCGATCGCTATTGCTCCTGCGATGAACGAGATCACAGCCGCAATGACACCGAAAACGAATGCCCTGTGCGCGTTGATAATACCCTCCAGGCCGTTCGACAGGTCCGTGCCCGCCTTCTTCACGTCCTGGACCGCTTTCACCTGTTTGCCCGTCAACCTGTGGTAGGCGTCGATCGCCTCGCCCTTGAGACCGTACTTGTAGGTCGCCATCCCGTCGATAGTGTCCTGCGTGAAATCCTGGAAGCACTTGACGAACCGTTCGTCAAGCGTCTTCTGCAGGCGGAACACAGCCTCGTGGGGATTCCTCAGCGCAAGAACATCATGTATGAACTTGAGCGTCTTCTTAATCACGGTCTCAATCAGCTGGACAACTGTCCGCACAATCTCTTCGAGACCCTTCAAAGACAGTTTGGAAATAAGGTCGATCGCCATGGCCGCCTTGTCGATGATCTTGTTCATCGTTTCATTGAGGCCCCCCGTGCAATCGGCGAGCTTATCGAAGATCTCTCCCACACCATCCATAATCGACTCCTAGTACGCGTCTTTCACGTGCTGACCCAACTGTTCCTCGTGCTGCTCGTAGTAGTCAGCATTGAGGCACAGATCCCCGGCAATCTGCTCGAATTCTTCTGCGGCCTGTCCCGCCAGAGTGTCAAGCAGGTTAACGATCCTATTCGCCGCGCTGATCGCCTCACCCTCGTTCGGGACGAAGGTGTTGTGCGGTGGGATCTGTTGAAGCATCCCCTTGGCGGGCGCGATAGTGGCGCGATGGCTGCGCCACTCTTTAGCATCGGCGCGCAGGGCGTCCGTACTGATTTTCAAGTCTGGCATGACCACTCCCTAGTTCACTCTCGACCCGAAGATGAATTACCTAACAACTGCAACATATCGAGCAGCACTTCACCGGACTCCCCGTCGCCGAAGCCGAACATCGGCGCAGAATCCCCACTCGCCTCAGCGAGCTCCTCGGCGATCCTCTGGCGGACCGCAGCCGTAGGGGTGGTCCTGGCCCATGCGTCGTTGACAACGACACGGGTAACGGTTCCACCGGAGGACTGGCAGACGATGTCGTCAACGCCCTCGTCAGAGACGACATCGTCGTCAAGTGGCTCACCCGCATTCAGAGCATCCAGCGAGCGCTCGATGAACTCCTCAGCACGCTCCTCAGCCTGCTGCCGCAGCACCGGCCCACGCTCCTGGGCCTGGCGGACCAGGCTGTCGGCATCGTCTTGGACCCGTTCAACGGCTTCGTCATCGACGGCAAGGTCATCGTCCTCCAGCCCCCCCTCATCCAGATTCTCCAAAAGGAACGCGTCCGCGTCCCCCAGGAGCTCCCGCATTCCCTCGGAGACCAGAGCAGTCAGGACGTCGCCCAAATCCTCCGGGTCGATCTCGTCCTTCCAGTCGCTCTCCATCTGGAAGTCCTCGATACTGCCGTCACGCAGCACCGTCAACTGGAGCATCCCCGTATCATCCTCCACGGTGACGCTGTCCGGGATGTTCTCACCGGCCTCCGCCATCAGCTTCGACAGCGAACTGAGCTTGCCGACGACGTCCAGCAAGTCGTCCAACTCTGAGTGGAGAGATGATGTTGCCATTGTGCCTACCTAAACACCATTGTGCGGTCAACGGACTACTGGCCGCGGGCGGGCCGGCGCCCGCCCGCGGCCCAGTGCGGCCTCAGCCGCCGAAGGCCTGCGCCGCGGAGCTGTCCGTGGCCCGGTACGAGCCCGACGCGTCACTCACATGCGACCCGATCGCCACCAGCACCTGGCGCATATCGTTCATGCCCTCGGACCACTTCGCCTTCGCCTGCAAGTACGCCTGCTGCGCCTGGCCGTCCCAGTTCTGCTGCAACTGCTGCAGCTCCGCGTCCATCGCGTCCAGCGTCTCCTGGATCTGACGCGCCCCGTCGGAGATATCAGAACCAGCCTGATCGATCGTCGCGTAATTAGCCTTGATCTCCATAATCACACACTCCCAAAGAACTCAGATACGACCCAGCAACGACTTGAGCTGAGAAGCCTGCCGCTCCTCGTGCTCCTGGTACGAACGCGACGCGGCGTTCAGATTCGCCTCGAACTCGTCCAACGACCTCACGATCTTGTCCGCGTCCTCGTTCCAACGCGCCATCAGCACAGTGAACTGGGTCGCCGCATCACCGGTCCACCCAGCCCCCACATTCGCCAAACGGCCCTCCAGAGCACTCAAACGCCCCTTCAACTCCGTCCGACTCGACGCGATCGTCTCAGCGCCCTTCTTAAGGGCGCCCTCACCTACAAGCACCTGACCCGAACCATCAGCCATGAGATCCTCCATCTCCCTTCAAACCGGTCAGAATCACTCGGTAACCACAGGTCTGCGGCCAAACCGATACCTGCAGTATACGCACTATCAAACCGATTTGTACAGCACCTGCGAACCGGATGTTCAAAATTCCCCGCCTGCCGCCCGCCCCGACCTGGGCGCCACGGCCGACAGCGACGAGCACAGCGTTGCCGACCGCCAGGATCCGCCCTCCGTCGCCGATGGCGAAACGGAACCATCCGACGACGAGCGCGCCGCCCACCCACACGCTGCGCGATTGAGCCCGACAGGGGGAGCCCGTGGACGGCGCCGTATACGACCACAGGTCGCGCGGCGCGCCCCCCGCTCCCAGGCGGCGGGGCCGGACCCGATGACGGGGTCCGCGCCGTCAGGAGTACAGTTTCCGCTGCGGCCAGTGCCCTTTCCCGAACTTCGACTTCCCACCGGCTGCGGGCGCCTTGAGTTTGGCGAGCCCTTCCCTGACATCCGCTTGGCGTTTGTCGTACGCGGCTTTGCAGTTGACCAGCGCCGTGAGGAACGCCACCACCGCAAGAGCGAGCGCAGCGAGACCCACCGGCGTCACCGGGGGCGGGAGGCTGATGCAACCGACTACGAACCCCGCGACCGCAGTCACAATAGCGATAACAATCGCATTTGCGAGCTCCTGCGCGCTCTTGATATCACTGAGAATGACATCTGCCACCATGTTCGCGCTCTCACTCAGCTCGCCCGCGGCATCCCGTTGCACGTCGGTGTGCTCCTTGTACGCGTCCGCGCCGATGCCCTGCCAGTCGAGCGCGTTCCGGCCCTTGAGCTCCGCGAGGAGGGCGTCGACCGCCGCCAGCGGTTGTGCGAATTTGTCTTTGAGGGTGACGATGAGATCGAGGACGCATATCTGGTCCATCAACTTGGCGCACACCTCATCAGTGGCGTCGCACGCCTGTCTGCACGACCGGTCCACCCGCTGGGAGACATTCTCGACCTTCTCGGCGACACCGGAGAGTCCCATGCCCCTGAGAAGCCCTGCCGCCATCTCGGCGGCTTGGCGCACCTTCTCCTCCGCGCCTTTGAGGTCCTTCACGGCGCGCTGGAGCTTCTCCACATGATCCGTCGCATCGGCCGTACCACTCACTCCTTCGTGAAAATCTCCGACTCGGTGTCCTCGTACCCGCTCGCAACCCGCCGCAGGGAGTCCGTGATCGAGACGAGCTCCTTCTCGCCCTCCGCGCAGAACTGCAGGTACTTCCGTACGAGTTCGAGGGCAGCAATGAGGATTTCAGTGTCCCCGTCCACCCTCATCCCGCACGAGTTCTCCACTGCCTCCCTTCCCTGTCTGAGGTCATCGGCTTGATCAGTCCACTTCGTCGCGTCGTCACGGAGTGAATCGGTGTTGACGGAGAAACCGTCACCGGACACCCTGGGCATCAGTGCCTCCTCTCTGGGAACTCCAACGGTTGCATCATGTTGCCGATCAACTGCGAGAGCACAGCCGTGCCCTGGGTCGCGAGGTCCTGGGACAGGGCGGAGACATCCTCAGCAGCGGTCGTCAGCTCGTCCCTGATCGTCGCTCCCACCGTCACGAAAGGAGTCGTCCTGGCCCAGTATCCGTCGACATGGACCGCCGTGGGACGACCGGCCATCCTCTCGCACCACACCGGCGAGTCGCCGTCGGGCCCTCCGCTTCCGGAGCCGAGGGAGGGGTCGGCGAGCATCGCGCGCACCCTGTCGATATAGGCGTCCGCGTCCTCGTGCGCCTGCTCCAAGGGCACCGCGTTGGAACGGGAGTTCTCAAGGAACTCCTCCACCCCGGCCTCGAACTCGCGCACGCGCGGGTCCGTGAGGAGGTTGATCGACTCGGCATCCTCATCCTCCTGCGGCCCGTCGAAGGATTCCGCGAGCGCCTCGTCGAAGCCGCTCATCAGCTCGTACTGGGCCTCGCCCAGGAGCGTGGTGACGACGTCCCCCAGGTCGTCGGGATCGATCGAATCCCTCCAGTCGCTCTCCATCTGGAAGTCCGCGACACTGCCGTCACGGCGCATGGTGACCAGCAGGGACTCGGTGTCGTCCACGACGGTGACCTCGTCGGGGACGTTCTCGCCGACCCCCATTATGCGCTCCGCCAGATCCTCCATCTGCACGGCGAGCCTGGCGAGATCCCCGAGCTCGGGGGACATCTGCGACATCGTCATCGTCCCCACCCGGCCCTTCCGGCCGCTGCGGGCCGCACAAGCGGCCCGCTGGGCCGCAATCGGACGACATCATCACACATGGGTCACCCATTCCTTGCAGTTCGGTCAGAAGCACTCGGCACCACTGCTCGCGGTTGGAACCGACGTGCCAACCGTATCCTGACCACACCCAGGAATCAATGAGTTTTAAACATTCATCTAAGTTTCCATGTGGTCTGTTTTCCCGGGTCGGGCGCTCCAGCCCCCGGTCACCGCAGCGCCGCGGCCCGCCTGGGCGGCACACCCGGCATCCCCAGGCCCACGACCCGGCGCCCGCCGGCGCCCCCGGTACCAGCACCAACCCCGGCCCCGGGGGCATCCTCGAAGTCGATGCCCACCAGGTCCAGCACGCCGTCGTCGTCCCCCGACCCGTCCCGCCCCTGGACCGCCGTCGCCAGCATGAGCTTGATGCGGTTGAGCTGGTTGACCTCCGAAGCCCCCGGGTCGTAGTCGACTGCGACGATGTTCGACTCCGGGTACCGGTTGCGCAGCGCCCGGAACATCCCCTTCCCCACGATGTGGTTCGGCAGGCACGCGAAGGGCTGGGCGCAGATGATGTTCGGGCACCCGTGCTCGATCATGTCGACCATCTCCGCCGTCAAGTACCAGCCCTCCCCCGCCTGGTTGCCCAGGCGCGCGATGTCCTGCGACCGCGGGATCATCTCCCCGATCCTGCGGTGCGGCTCGAACTTGCCGCCCGTGGCCGCGAACGCCCTGCGCACGGGCGCCTCGTACCTCTCCAGCGCCCACAGCACCAGCGGCATGATGCGGCGCTGGCGGCCCCCGATCCCCAGGTTCGCCTGGTCCCACTCGGCTGTCGCCGACGAGTAGTGGAAGAACTGCATGAGGCCCGGCAGCTCCGCCTCGCAGCCCTCCGCCTCGATGACGTCGACCGCGTGGTTGTTCGCGTCGGGGTGGAACTTCACGAGGATCTCCCCCACCAGGCCGACACGGGGCTTGCGGGGGATGTCGCGCAGGGCCAGCGCGTCGAACTCGCGCACGCACGCCCTGATGAGGCCCGCGTAGGTGAGGCGGCGGGCACGCCCGCCCCCGAACTCCTGGGAGCGGCCGTCCTCGATCCACTCCCGCACGATCCGGTCCCACCTCCTGTACAGCTCCATCGCCGAGCCCTGGACGGCCTCGTAGGGCCGCACCCGCAGCAGCATCGACTGGATGGCGTCGCCGATGACGAAGGCCTGGACCGCCTTGTGGATGTCCTTCAGGCCCAACTGGAAGCCCGGGTTGTCCTCGAGCCCCTGCACGGACAGCGCGATCACCGGCACCTGCGGGTAGCCCGCGTCGCGCAGGGCCTTGCGCAGCAGCGCCGCGTAGTTCGTGGCCCGGCACATGCCGCCCGTCTGCGTGATGCCCACCGCCGTGCGGTCCGGGTCGGCGCGCCCCGAGACGAACTCCTCGACCAGCTGCCCGATGACCACGATCGCCGGGTAGCACGAGTCGTTGTTCACGTACTTCAGGCCCGTCTCCGTGCTCTGGCGGCTGGTGCGCTCCAGCACCCGCACCCTCAGGCCCGCGCGCGCCAGCAGCGGCGACAGGAAACGGAAGTGGATCGGCGACATCTGCGGGGCCAGGATCTCGTATCCCGCCTCGCGCATCTCCTTGGTGAAGGAGGCGCGCACCTCGATGTGGCCGGCCCTGGCCCCCGCCTGCTCCTCGCGGGCCGCCGCCGACGCGGGGTCCTCGTGCAGCGCCGTGTCGACCGCCGCCGACACCAGGGGAGCCGACGAGGCGGGGGCCGCCGCCTCGCGCCCGGCCGCCTTTGTCCCCTCGCGCCTGGCTACCTCCGATGCCGTTCCCTCCCGCGCGACTGCCTCCGACTCCGCCCGCGCGGTCGGCGCCGTGCCCTCCGCCTCCGTGGCGCGGGGGGCCGGGGCGCAGCGCTCGGCGACCGCGGCCTCCAGGGAGCGCAGGCGGATCCTCGCGGCGCCCAGGTTCGAGACCTCGTCGATCTTGAGGACGGTGTGCACGTCGCCGCGCCCCTCGAGGATCTCCTGGACCTGGTCCGCGGTGATGGCGTCGACGCCGCAGCCGAAGGAGTTGAGCTGGACCATCTCCAGGTCCGGCTCGTCGCCGACGCGGGCCGCCGCCTCGTACAGGCGCGAGTGGTAGGTCCACTGGTCGCGCACGCGCAGGGGGCGCTCCAGGCGGGCGTCGATGACGGAGTCCTCCGTGAGGACCGCCATGCCCAGGCCGACGATGACCTCCGGGATGCCGTGGTTGATCTCGGGGTCCAGGTGGTAGGGGCGGCCGGCCAGGACGATGCCCCGCACGCCGTGGGCGCGCATCCACTCCAACGACTCCCGGCCCTTCTGGCGGATCTCGGCCTTGACGGCGGCGTCCTCCTCCCACGCGGCGTCCAGGGCCGCCCTCATCTCCTCCAGGGGGATGTCGTAGCCGTGCTCCTTGAAGGCGCCCACCAAGTGGGCCGGCAGGTACTCGCGGTTGGAGAAGTTGACGAAGGGGCTGATGAAGCGCACACCGGGGTCGGACAGGCGCTCCATGTTGTTGCGGATCACCTCGGGGTAGGTGGCCACGACCGGGCAGTTGAAGCAGTTGTCCGCGCCCTCGCTGCCCTGCTCGAAGGCCACGCACGGGTAGAAGATGTTCGTCACCCCCTTCTTCAGCAGCGCCTCGATGTGCCCGTGCACCAGTTTCGCCGGGTAGCACACGTTCTCGGAGGGGATCGACTCCATGCCCTCCTCGAAGAGCGCGTGGTTGGAGCGCCCCGAGATCATCACCCGGAACCCCAGCTTGGTGAGCATCGTGAACCAGAACGGGTAGTTCTCGTACATGCCGAGCACGCGCGGGACCCCCATGTCGCCGCGGAACGCCTTGCCCGCGGTGAGGCGCCGGTAGCCGAAGATCCTCTTGTACTTCCAGTCGTAGAGGTTGGGCAGCTCCGACTTCTTCGGGACCCGCTCCAAGGAGGCACCGCGCTCGCAGCGGTTCCCCGACACGTGGCGCTCCCCGTTGGAGAACGTCGAGATCGTCATCTGGCAGTGGTTCTGGCACAGGCGGCACGTCTTGCAGGTCGTCTCCACGGAGAACCCCTCCAGGGCCTCGACGGTGGCCAGGGACGAGGCCCCCTGCCCGCTGTCGTGCATGCGCGCGGTCAGGGCCGCGCCGTAGGCCCCCATGAGGCCCGCGATGTCCGGGCGCACGACCTGGCGCCCCGTGAGCAGCTCGAAAGCGCGCAGCACCGAGTCGTTGAGGAAGGTGCCGCCCTGGACGACGACCCTCTCCCCCAGGTCCGA
>ERZ772971.2444-NODE-2444-length-10210-cov-3.786312_pt1 | contig 10210 bp, 6 predicted proteins | sample MGYA00511943_ERZ772971 | MGnify/ENA primary metagenome ERZ772971 (study PRJEB29015, sample SAMEA2737929) | human oral metagenome | biome: human oral; feature: human-associated habitat; material: dental | place: China | collected 2144 ... | reverse complement strand
ATAATAGGGAGCATCACCTCATTCAGCTGGCGTGTAGGAATGCGCTTCGTGCGGTTCTCATATACCGCTACGGCTGTCTCTATTGCCTTGTAAATACGTTGCTTGTTCAAAGCCGATACAAACAGAATGGGTACATCCGTAAAAGGCTCTATCTCCTTGCGGATAGCCGCCTCATAGGCCTTAGCGGTATTGTTTTCCTTCTCCACCAAATCCCATTTGTTCACCAATATCACAATACCTTTTCTATTGCGCTGCGCCAACCAAAAAATATTAGCATCTTGGCTCTCAAAACCACGTGTCGCATCTAACATCAAGATACACACATCCGAGTGCTCAATAGCACGAATAGAGCGCATCACCGAATAGAACTCAAGGTCTTCTTTCACCTTAGCCTTCCTACGAATTCCTGCTGTGTCTACCAAGTTAAACTCAAAACCAAAACGGTTGTACTTAGTATCTATTGCATCGCGAGTAGTCCCTGCTATATCCGTAACAATGTACCGTTCTTCGCCTATAAGTGCATTGATAAACGATGATTTTCCCGCATTAGGCCGCCCTATCACCGCAAAACGCGGCAACTCGCTTTCCTCCTTGCGCTCCCTCTCTGGAAGTATCTTCACCAAATCGTCCAATAGTTCACCCGTGCCACTGCCATTAATGCTCGACAAGGCGTACAAATGTTCAAAACCTAAAGCGTAAAACTCGTGCATATCATTGAGCCGATTGTTGCTATCCACCTTGTTCACCGCTATCAGCACAGGCTTCCGGCTCTTGCGCAAAAGATCTGCCACCTGTTCATCCATTCCTGTGAGGCCATCTTCCACATTCACCATAAAAATGATAGCATCTGCTTCCTCCACGGCCAACGACACTTGCTTGTTAATTTCCTTTTCAAAAGTATCATCGCTCCCCGAAAGGTAGCCTCCGGTATCTATAACCGAAAATTCAACCCCATTCCAGTCTGTCTTGCCATAATGGCGGTCGCGCGTCACGCCGCTCACAGCATCTACAATCGCCTCACGGCGTTTAATCAATCGATTAAAAAAGGTAGATTTACCCACATTAGGCCTACCCACGATAGCTACAATAGCACTCATATAGTACGAATTTATTTTTGCAAATATACGAAATAATTATCAATCCACAATTTTAAACCCTATAAGATTTAACGCCTCTTATACGGATTAGGCCGATAGCCTTCTATTAATTGGTCGTTTTCCATAACAAACGGAATAGCAGTAGGCTGTTCCCATTCCACATCATAACGATTCATCAGATAATCGCTCACCGCACCGCGATTAGCAAATTTTATTGCTTGATAAGGTTCCTGAAAAGCCAACTTTTCAACAAAGAGAAGTCCATCTTCAAAAGGCAACAATACCCCCACGTGCCCTACAAAAAGAAAGTTCTCCTCTGGCGAAATTTGCGAGTGGAATACTACCGAAATAAGCGATGCTTTACTATGGTCTTGCGGATAACGAAAGGTTATTCCCCTTTCTTTCCAACAGCGTTGCAATGTCTGCAAATGCACATTTACATCCTTAGTATCAATAGTGGGAAGCTCTCTAAAAAGAGTGAAAAAACACGACTCTTCTTCTGGAGTAAATAGCTTTTTAGGCGCATTGCTCAACGACTCTTGGTCTATAAAAAGCACTTCGCTTTCTCCCTTTGTTCCTTGCTCAGGAACAGTAGGAAAAACAATAAGATCTCGCAAGAGAGTAAAGGCAGTAAGCCTACAATTATACCCCTGAAACATAGGGTATTGTTTTCCCCAAATGCTCTGTATAGCCACCTCATCATATTTAGGAAGCAAGCTGTCAATAGTAGTAAACCCTTCTTTCACCAACCCCGCTTGGGCTCCTACCGTCCTGTTGAAAAGCGATACACTTTCCAAAAAGGAAGCTGCGTTCAATGGCGATATCCCTGCGGCCTCAAGAGCTTTGCCTACCTCTTCGCGTGTAGCCGTATCTACCAAATTAGAATAAGTAAGAGACACTTTTGCGTTCTCTTCTGTCGTTTTCTGGGCAGAGGTCTTCTTTTCTTGGCAAGCTCCCAAGAGCAAAGAAAGAGATGCCACAAACAAAATTTTCTTCATTCTTTATAATCTATTTACTTTAGAGAAAGTTAAAAAGTCTCTATTGGTCGTCCAATTCAGCAACATCTAACAACATCAGCTGTCAAACGTATCCATAAATTCATCTACCACCAACAAAAACCTTTCAAAAATAGCCTTCTGACTATTTTTTGCAAAGATAAAAAACAAAAATGAAATACCCAAAAGAAAAGATCAAAAACTTCAAGAAGAAAAACCCTTTTTCTACCTTCACTTACGGCATTTTATGAAGCCTCCATCCTGTTCTATCATTTGCCCTTCGGCTCCTACTCCCATTCGTTGCATTTCTACTTATGCTGCCAAATTAAGGATTTTTTTCTGCAGGCAACCTCTTGGAACTTACGTGTAGACATAGCGAAGACGAAGCGAAGAGCAAGCGTACTTTCAGCCCTCCTCATTTTTTCTACCAAACAACAAAAAAATAGTTATTAAGCACAAACTCCTTAGCTACGAGATGCTAAAATTTTGAGATTTAAAACTTTTCACTACCTTTGCATTCTCAATCAATAAACAAATGAAAAAGACACTTTTCACACTTATCGCCTTACTCCTCGCAGGCTACGCTTCTGCGCAAAACGACACTTCGGGCAGAACACTCTACAGGGCAACTCCAGAGAAAAAAACTGCCCTAAAACACACCAAACTGAAAGTTAGTTTTAACTTTAACAACCAAACGCTTAACGGAGAAGAATGGCTTACCGCAGCCCCCTACTTCTACCCTACCGATAGCCTCATCCTAGACGCCAAGGCTATGCTTATCCATAAAGTTGCTTTAGACCTGAATGGAAAACAGCAGCCTCTCTCTTTCTCTTACAAGAAAGATATGCTAAGAATCAAACTCAACAAAACCTATCAGAAAAACGAAAAATACACCGTCTACATCCAGTACACCGCTCAACCCGAAAAAGTAACCGACAAAGGTAGCCGTGCTATTAGCGATGCCAAAGGTCTCTATTTCATCAACCCTACTGCCGAAAAAGATGGCCCTATGCGACAAGTATGGACACAAGGCGAAACCGAAGGCTCTTCTTGCTGGTTCCCTACTATCGACAAGCCTAACCAAAAAACAACTCAAGAAATTGAGATAACTGTCCCCAACAGCTTCGTAACACTTTCCAACGGAATTTTAAAAGGTAGCCTAAAGAAAGGCAACCTACGCACCGATCGTTGGGTGATGGAAAAACCTCACGCTCCCTACCTCTTCTTTATGGGGGCTGGCGAGTTTGCTGTCGTAAAAGATACTCCTTGGCGTGGCAAAGTACCTATCGAATACTATGTTGAAAAAGAATATGCACCAGTAGCCAAAAAGATTTTTGGACACACTGCCGAGATGATTGAGTTCTTCTCTAAACGTTTTGGATACGACTACCCTTGGGCTAAATATGCACAAATGGTAGTCCGCGATTTCGTCAGCGGGGCTATGGAAAACACTACCGCTGTAAGCCACGCCGAAAATGCCTACCAAACAGCCGAATCCCTAGCCGATCAGAATTACTGGGAGCCTATCATCGCTCACGAGTTGGCTCACCATTGGTTTGGCGACTTGGTAACTACCGAAAGCTGGTCAAACCTCACCGTAAACGAATCTTTTGCCAATTATAGCGAATACCTATGGCTAATGCACAAATATGGCAAAGATGCAGCCGACTATCATTTGACGAACAGCACCCTACAATACCAACACCGCCCCGATGATTTTACCAAAGATTTGGTGCGCTTCGGTTACAACTCTCGCGAAGATATGTTCGACTTGGTGTCTTATAACAAAGGAGGGGCTATCCTACACCAGTTGCGCCACTACTTGGGCGACGAAGCCTTCTTTGGCGCTCTCACCGATTACTTGAAAACAAATGCCTATGGCACAGGAGAAGCACATCAGTTGCGCCTATCATTCGAGAAAATTAGTGGAAAAGACCTCAACTGGTTTTTTAACCAATGGTATTTTGGCAACGGAAACCCTGTGGTAAATGTCGAAAAAACATTCAGCAACGGCCAACTCTCTCTAAAAGTATTGCAAATGCAAGATGAAAAGATACTCTTTGAGTTTCCTTTAGACATTGATATCTATCACAATGGAAAAGCTGTACGGCACAGCGTTTGGGTAGAAGCTCGCAAAGAAAATACTTTCTCTTTCCCTATGAACGATGCGCCTCAGTTAGTTGACATTAACCCCGAAGGCATCGTTGTAATGAATGAACAATACCAAAAGACTTGGGACGAACATCTTTTCCAAATACAATATGCCAAAGACCTTAAAAGTCGTATGCAAGCCGTGAGTGCTCCAAAAGCTCCCGAAGGAAAAAACATTTTGATTGCAGCTCTAAAAGACCCTTATTTCCAAGTTAGGATAGCAGCTTTGCAAAAACTCGCTGATTACGATCTTGATACTAATGAGATGAATGCAGTCGAAAAAATCGCTACTTCCGACCCTGAAAATTTAGCCAAATCAGCTGCTATGTGGGTATTAGCTACTTCCAAAGACAAAAAGAAATACACCTCTCTTTTTGAAAAAGAACTTAATGCACCTTCACGTGCTGTGCAAAATGCCGCTATCAATGGGATAGCTCGCACCGAGCCCTCTCGCGCCAAAGCTCTTTTAGAGAAAGGCAAACCCGAAGATTTTGATACCGACCAGTTAGCCGGCTTGTCAGAGGTAATTGTTGACAACAAAATGGAACAATACCTCCCTACCATCCTCCCTTACTTTGTCTACTATCCTTTCTTCGAGCACGACAATCCCGAAACAGCTACCAAGTTCAAAAAAGGCTACTTATGGGCAATGAGTCTAGACAACACATCCTATGTTACAACACTCGTAACATCTTTAAGCGAAATTGCTAAAGAAATGGAAAATCCTACAGCTAAACAAATGCTCTTAGATGTTTTAAACCAAGGAATTAATATCAAGAAAACATTGCCAGAGACTGAAAGTGTAAAAGAACAGATAAACAAATTAGAAACATTAAAAGAAATGTTCCAATAGTATTGCTTAACAATTAGCTTACAATAAGGCTGCCTAGTTTGGGCAGCCTTATTGTCTTTTATACTGTAGTTCAGTCTCCTGACAGTGCTCTCATCCCTACCGAACTCATAGCCTTAAAAGCCAAAGCTGGCTTAACTTCACATATTTTACCTACAAAAATTATCCCTTATAAAGGCTGATTCAAAATTATTTTTTAACTTTGCAGCTGGAATGATACAAAAGAAATCTGTACATATACGCTTTCTTGCCTTTTTGCTGCTACTTTGCATGCTAAAGGTAGCCTTTCCTGTGGGTGAATACTTTCATAATCACCACACAAGGAAAGAGTTATGTACTATTGCTACAGGAAGCGAGTGCCAACACGAATCACATTTCTCTGCTACCGACACTCACCACGATTGTATCTTTTTACAACTACATCAGTATTTTATTACCTCAGCTTTCATCTATTTCTTAAGCAAAATATTTACTGAGGTAACTTTTTTCTTCTTTCAAAAAAACATTCTTCAAACAGTAGCTACTGTTTTCTCAAGAGGCCCTCCTGCCTGTTAGCTAATTTGTTGATTTGTCAATTAGCAAATCAACAAACCCACATATTGGCTAATTTTCAAAATCATTTTTATGCAAAAGATATTATCTCTTCTGCTGGTGCTTTCGTGCGCACTTTCGGCTTTTGGCCAAGCGCAAGTAGAAGTGCAAGTAGAAGACACACAGCAACTGCCTTTGGCAGGAGCAGTGGTGCACTTTATGGGCAAACACTACCTGACCAATAGCAATGGCAATGTAATTATTGAGAAAACAACCAAAGGAGTTTATCCTATCAAAATCACTTATCTTGGCTATCACGATTACGAAGCAACCATTAGTGTACCTATAGCAAAGCCTTACAAGATAACGATGAAGGAAACTATCAATCAGTTATCTGCAGTAACGGTCGTTGGCCATAACACTTCTGTAGTAGAATGCAAATTGCCTTGTATCGTTAACGTTATCAAAAGAGAAGCTTTCGTGCAACACTCCGGCGACGAGTTGGCAAAAGTGCTTACCCAAGTAGCTGGTGTCTCAATGATACAAACAGGAGCTACCATTGCCAAACCTGTAATTCACGGCTTGCACAGCAACCGCATCTTGATTCTTAACAACGAGGTGCGTCAAGAGGGACAACAATGGGGGGCTGACCACGCTCCTGAAATAGACCCTATGGTTGCTGACCAAATAACTGTCGTAAAAGGAGCTGATGCAGTGCGCTATGGGTCAGATGCTTTAGGAGGAGTCATTCTTATAGCTCCCAAAAAGTTGCCTTATGGCGATGGGCTGCACGGTAGAGTGCTTCCCTCATTTGCGTCCAACAGCAGAAAGACTGCTATCACCGCAAGCGTAGATGGCTCAATTCCTAAGCTTCATTCGTGGGCGTGGCGAGTGCAAGGTACCCTAAAACGCTCTGGCGACCTCAGTACCGCCAACTATTTGTTGAACAATACAGCAGCCCGAGAAGCTAACTTTTCGGTAGCTACAGGAGTACAACAAAAGCAAGGTACTGCAGAGCTTTTCTACAGCCGTTATGAGAATGAAAGTAGTGTATTCTATGGGTCTCACATTGGCAATTTAACCGATTTGTTAAAGAGATTCAAGATTGGAAAACCACTTACTACCTATCCATTTTCATATGCTATCAATGCTCCTAAACAGAAGGTAGTACATCATCTGCTGAAAGCCAAAGCCTTTTACTATTTGCCTTTCGGAGGAAAACTCACCGCACAATATGCTTTCCAAAAAGACATACGCCAAGAGTTCAGTGTGCGCCGATTGGACAGAACACTCATTCCTGCCCTAAATATGGAGCTGAGCACCCACACTCTTGATATCGACTGGGAGAATAGCTACCGCCATTGGCAAACGATGATAGGAGGCAGCTTGGGCAAGCAAGATAACTACAACCAACCTGGTACAGGAGTAGTACCTGTAATTCCCAACTTTGCCTCGCTGAGTTATGGTGCTTTCGGAATACAGCGTTACGATTACAAAAAGTGGTTGGCCGAAGTAGGACTTAGGTACGACTACAAATACCTCAATGCCGACGGCTACGATATGTTCTCTGTGCGCTACGGAGGCGAGCATCAGTTCCACAATATTACCTACACTGCAGGAGTACTATACCGCAGTCATAAATATATTGATTTGAGTACCAATGTAGGAGTAGCGTGGCGGGCACCTCACGTAAACGAGCTGTACAGCAGTGGATTGCATCACGGAGCAGGCACCTACGACTTAGGCGATAAGACATTGCAATCAGAAACGGGGCTCAAGTGGCTTACCTCTGTTGCCTACAAACACCCTGCGCTACGGCTAAATGTAGATATGTATCTGCAATGGATAAAAAACTACATTTACGATTATCCTACAGGAGAAATGCGCACACTGTTTTCAGGAGTGTATCCTATCTTTCAGTACACCCAAGCCAACGCGTTTTTCAGAGGTGCTGACCTCGATGCTGCAGTTAAGTTAGCAAAATGGCATAACCAAAGCGACCACGAACTGAGCTATGAACTGAAAGCCTCAGTAGTCTTTGCCAATGAGATGCAAACCAAACGCTACTTCCCGTTTATTCCTGCCCCACGCGTGAGTCAGCAACTGAAGTGGCAAATAGACCACAATGGGCTACTCCTTAAAAACCTAACGTGGGGAGTAGGACATACTTTTGTCGCCAAGCAAACCCGTTTTGAGTCAGCACAAGAGTTAGTACCCACTACGCCCGATGCCTATCACCTTTTTGAGGCCAACATAGGCACTACCTTAAAGATAGGAACGCATCAAACCTTAGGTATAAGGATTTCTGCCGAAAACCTTTTAAATACCGAATACAAAGAATACACAAATCGTTTTAGGTATTATGCCCACGATTTAGGTAGAAATGTATTTGCAAGATTAATTTATAACTTTTAAAAAAGACATCAGAAATGAAAAAAATATCACACTTATTCACCATTAGTTTAGGAATACTCCTTGCGATACTTTCTTTTTCTTGTTCTAAAGACGATAAGAATGAGACGGGAACTATTGCTACAGCTCCTAAAATAGAAAATCTAGAATTAGGAGAGAAAAATTCTAAAACCGGAGAAATTGGAGACGAACTACACGTCCAAGCTACCTTTACAGCAGAAGGAAACATCGAAAATGTACAACTGAAAATCATCTACCAAGGCGATGCTTCTACTTTCAAAGTGGAGGAAACTTTTCCAAATCTAAAAGGCTTAAAAGGAGGAAATATCCACAAGCATTTTGATATTCCTACAGATGCTAAAGAAGGAAATTACAACTTCTCTTTGAGTATCACCGATCAAAAAGGTAAAACTACCGAGGTAAAGGAAGTTGTCAAAATTCAAAAGAAATACAACTTCACCGAAGATGAAACTCTACCACTTAGTACTTTGCAATTAGGCGTGTTAAACAAAAGCATAGGTATGACAAAAGATGCTTTTGTAGCACGAATGGATACTCATAGCATAACCTACGAATGGACAGACGATTTCGAGCCTCAATTAGTATATTATGCCCAAAAAGAAATGGGTGATTTTAAAAAGTATAAAGTAACTGTTTCTTTTGAAGATATTTTCGATTTAGACATCCGCCCTTACGAGAGATACAAAGGAGTAGGAACCATTGCTATAGTACCTGTAGACAATACTAATGAAGACTTAAAAAGCAAAAATGTAGTAGAAAACATTACTTTTTTGGATAGATATATTAGTTCTTTTGCCGACAAAGCTCATAGGTATAGAAGATTTAATGACGACAAAAACTATGATTATGCTCAGTTTACAAAAGAACAATTTTATCATTCTCTTCCAAAAGAAGAGTTAGGAGGTGCTACAATATATTGGAATCGCAACCCCAACGCTTTAGCAGAAAATAGCAGTAAGGCCAAAAACACTCCAAAAATAACCCTCAACTACGATCACGAAACACAAACCTATAGCATTTTGCTAGAGTTTAATCGTCCCGAAGACTTCCACAAATATTTTAAAAACAACTAATAAAACATTACTAAAATGAAAAACATCTTATACATTTTCAAAACCATATTTGCTGTCATAGCTCTAACAACTATTTTCACTGCTTGTAGCAAAGACCCTGCTGCCCCTACCGATGAAAGAAAAGGAAAAGGACACGAAGACCCTACCAAAGTAGAGTTCATCTTTAGGAAAGGACACCTACACGACAAATTGTTCCATGCCGACCCTGTAAGTACCATCAGTCCTATCCAAAGATTCTTTTTTGAATTAGACGAGGCAAGTAAAAACTGGGTGCGAAAAGACGCTTCAGGAAAAATACTTACAGAAAACGACCCTGTCCTGATGATAGAAAATAGCGGTAAAACTGTTTACTCCTTAGAAATCATCTATTACAATTACAAAGGAGAAAGAATGAATAGCGAATTTACCACTTCCGAAATGCTCCCTATTCACCAGCATTTCTTTGAAGTAGATAGCTATGTCAATACAAAGAACAACGAAACAGTAACCAATACCGACGATCTTTGGGGCTACGAATACAGAGACACAGACCCCGAAGATGTAATGATAAATGTATTAGTAGACCCTGTCAATTCAACAAGAGTATCTTCACTTACTGACAATCCATTAGGCCTTAAAGGTTATTTCTCTCCTAAAAAAGCCTACGTGAAATTCAATTTGCAAATCACTCTATTCCACGTAACCAAGGGTACAAAATACATCAACGATGTAAAATCCAAAGGTTTTTACCCTTTTAATAAAATAGGTGATGAGTTAGAAGCAAGAAGTTCTACCGATTTCTCTCAAAAAATACCTATACACATATTTACTACTCTCCCTGACGGTAGCGAAGCCGAAACACAGCGATATCACAACGATTTAGCTAAACAATACAATACAACTGTAGAAGAAGCAAAACGTTTGATAAAAGAGGAGAAACGGAACAAGGAAAATGGAAGTTTTTATTTGTAGTTTTTCCTTAACTTAACAACTAACTTTGCCAGAAATTATAGCATTGGGCTATGATTTCTGGCAAAGTTTTTCATTAACGTTAATTCAACTTGCTAGTTATTGATTATTTTAAATAACTGTAACCCCAAA
>ERZ772971.2443-NODE-2443-length-10211-cov-10.083005_pt1 | contig 10211 bp, 10 predicted proteins | sample MGYA00511943_ERZ772971 | MGnify/ENA primary metagenome ERZ772971 (study PRJEB29015, sample SAMEA2737929) | human oral metagenome | biome: human oral; feature: human-associated habitat; material: dental | place: China | collected 2144 ... | reverse complement strand
CCTGGATGGGGGTGTTCCCCGGCACGGTGAAGGCCAAGGGGGAGATTTCCAAGGAGCTCATGGATCACCTGCGCTATCCGCAGGACATGTTCAAGGTGCAGCGCGGCATTCTCACCCGCTACCACGTCAATGATGCCCGGGACTTCTTCACAAACGACCGGTTCTGGTCCGTGCCTGACGACCCCTCGGTTGCCGAAGCCAACCGGGCTGCCCAGCCGCCCTTCTATGTGGTGGCTGCCGACCCGGAAACCGGTAAGCCTTCCTTCCAGCTGATTACGCCATTCCGTGGCCTCAACCGGCAATATTTGGCGGCCCACATGTCGGTGAGCTCCGACCCGGACAACTACGGCAAAATCACCGTGCGGGTTCTACCAACCGATACCCTCACCCAAGGCCCACAGCAGGCCCAAGACACCATGATCTCCTCCGACCAGGTGGCCCGCGACCAAACCCTCTGGAAGGAAACCACGGATCTGCGGAACGGTAATCTGCTTACTCTGCCAGTCGGTGGGGGAGAGATCCTCTATGTGGAGCCGATCTATTCCAAACGCAAAGGCCAAGAATCAGCGTTCCCGAAGCTGCTGCGGGTATTGGTTTCCTACAAGGGCCAGGTTGGTTATGCCGCCACAGTATCCGAGGCGTTAGCCCAGGTGGGTATTGATCCGCGTGCCGCCCAGGATTTGGATGAGGTGCAGGACATCGAAAAGGTGAAGCAGGAAACCTCTAAGAACCAAGAAGATGAAAATCAGCAACAAGCCGCTGAGGTGCCTACCCCAACTACCGCAACCTCGAATGAGGCCGAAGCGGTGAAGGGCATTAATGATGCACTCAATAAGGTGAAAGAAGCCCGAAACGGTACTCACGAAGACTACGGTAAGGCGCTTGATGAACTTGACCGCGCCGTGGAAGAGTACCAAAAAACTCAACAATCACAACAGCAAGAGTAGGAAATAATCCCACGGTTTCCACCCCAGCTTAAGCCAAAATATTGGTTTTAAGCTGGGGGTTTGCACTTTCAAACTGACATTAGTAAAGTTATTCGTCGTTGCACGGAATAAGTTTCCAAAGCAATCATCGCGGGGTGGAGCAGCTCGGTAGCTCGCTGGGCTCATAACCCAGAGGTCGCTGGTTCGAATCCAGCCCCCGCTACCAAGTTTGATTGGGGCACCCGGACTTCGGTCCGGGGGTTTCGTCGTACCCGCTTGTCCGTGAGTTGGCCGCCGACGGCATCCCCGTCGCGGTGACTTGCTGGGTGCTGAACCTTGCTCGCCAGCCCTACTACCGCTGGCTCGCCGCCCCGGTCACCGATGCTGAACTCACCCAGGCATACCGTGCCAACGCCCTGTTCGACGCCCACCGCGATGACCCCGAGTTCGGCTACTGGTTCCTGGTCGACGAAGCCCGCGAAACCGGTGAGTCGATGGCCGAACGTACCGCCTGGAAGATCTGCTCACGACAGGGCTGGTGGTCGGCGTTCGGGAAGAGACGCGGCAAGAAGCCCGGTCCGCCGGTCCATGACGACCTCAGCGCGGTGACTGATTGGCACGGCGTGATCCGCCACGAGTTCCGTACACAGACTCCGAACCAGTTGTGGCTCGCGGACATCACCGAGCACTGGACCTGGGAGGGCAAGCTGTATCTCTGTGCGGTCGAGGACGTCTACTCCAACCGGATCGTTGTTTACTCGATCGACTCGTGGATGAAGTCCCGGCTGGCTGTCGAAGCGCTGAACAACGCAGTTGCTCGCCGTTGCCAAGCCGGCGGAGATGTTGCCGACTGTGTCCTACACACCGCCCGCGAGTCGCAATTCCGCAGCCGGAAGTTCGTCCACGCGCTTAACCGGCACGGCATGGTCGGGTCGATGGGGCATGTGGGCGCGGCTGGTGACAACGCTGCGATGGAGTCCTGGTTCGCACTGCTGCAGAAGAGCATCCTCGACCGTCGCGCCTGGGTCACCCGTGAGGAGTTGCGATTCGCGATCGTCACCTGGACCGAGAGGACTTACCGCCGCCGTCGCAGGCAGTCAGGTCTGGGCGGGTTAGCCCCGGTCGAATGCGAGTGGATCATGACCACAGCCGCTACCCAGGTGGCCTAACCCCATCTGTCACGTGTTCGTGCAGCAGTCCCCACTTTTGACGTGTCCACCGGACTCCGGTTCGGGGCGGGGGCGCATCCGCGGTCTGGCGCTGCGCGTGACGCGATCCGGTCGGCGGCATGCGACGGCTTAATCCCCGGCGCAACGGTAGGGTGGAGGTATGTATGACGATGTGGAACTCGTGGTGCTGGCCAGCGAAGACGGGGCTCGCGTCGGTACTGCCCCCAAAGCAACGGTTCACACTGCGGATACCCCGCTGCATTTCGCGTTTTCCTGCTACTTGCTCGACGATGAGGGCCGATTGCTGGTCACCCGGCGGGCGCTAAGTAAGACCACCTGGCCGGGTGTCTGGACCAACAGTTTTTGCGGTCACCCCGGCCCGTCGGAAACCTCAGAAGACGCCGTGGCCCGGCGCAGCGTCGAAGAACTGGGGCTGGCTGCGGGGGCACTTGGCGGCATCTGCGTCGTCCTGCCGGATTTCCGCTACCGGGCGGTCGATTCGGGTGGCATAGTGGAAAATGAATTGTGCCCCGTGTTTACAGCACGTCTGCGCAGCGGTGAGCGGCCGGATCCGCGCCCGGAGGAAATCGACTCCCTGACGTGGGTCGATGCGCGCAGCCTCATCGACGCGGTCGACGCCGCTCCATTCGCATTCAGTCCGTGGATGGTTGCGCAATTGGCCGACACTCGCCTGCGGGATGCCCTGCTGCGATGACATTGGTGGGTACGGGCGCCCCAATTCACTCGACGTCGATCTTTTGGCCGGGGCTGGTCAGGGTCGTGTAACGTTGGGGGGGACAAAAACTTGAAGGAGAAACCGTGCGTCGTACACTCGTATCCCTGAGTTTCCTGACGCTGACATCCATTTTGTGTGCCCCTGCTGCCCACGCACAGGATATTTTCGACGGCGATCGTATCGGCGTTGGCTCCGTGCAGCTCATTTCCAGCGGTTCCGCGTTTCCCGGCGAGGAGCTCCCCGAGATTGACCGGGCCATCGACCTGAACCGTTACGCGGGTACCTGGTATCAGGTTGCGGCGCTGCCGCAACCCTATACGCTGCAGTGCTACAGCGACACCACCGCCGAGTACGGCGTCATCAACCAGTCGACCATCTCGGTGCGCAACTCCTGTGTGACCCTGTCGGGCAGCCAGTCGTCGATCGAGGGATCCGCGACTGTGCGTTCAGGTGCATCCCTACGCGTGAACTTCCCCGGCGTACCCTTCCAGAATCCCGACGGTCCGACCAACTACCGGGTTACCTACCTCGAAAGTGACTACTCGCTCGCCATCCTCGGTGATCCTCGACGTGGCTCGGGCTTCGTCCTGTCTCGCACCCCCGCGTTGAGTGCCGAGCAGTGGTCGAAGGTGCGAGGGATCGTCGAAGACCGCGGATACAACTCGTGCACGTTCCTCACGGTCCCCATGGAAGGTGGTCGCGGTGACATCGTGCCGCTCTGCCTGCTGTGGTCGACCAGGTGCATGACACTGCCCCGCGAAACCCCTTGCGCGGCCCACAATCTACTTTTATCGACGGAACAGGACTGGAAGTGGACTTCTCGATAAGCGTTGTCATTCCCTGCTTGAATGACGCAGATCTGCTGCGCCGCTGTCTGGGCTCGCTGGCTGCGCAGGAAGTGCCGGCTGACGAGATCATCGTGGTCGACAACGGTTCGACCGATGATTCCATCGAGGTTGCCCTGGCGGGGGGAGCGCACGTGGTCAGCGAACCCCGGCGTGGCATCACGTGGGCCACCCGGACCGGTTTCGATGCGGCGATGGGGGCTATTCTCGCACGCACTGACGCCGATGTCATTGCTCCGCCGGACTACATCCGCAAGCTCCGTGAGGCATGGGCCGCCGCCGAGCGTTGCGACGGCCGACGCGTCGTCGGCGTGACCGGCACCGCCCGATTCGAGATGCCCGGCGTGTTCGGCGATGTGGCCAGCGCCTTCTACCTCGCCGCGTACCGTTGCAGCGTCGGTGCGGCCCTGGGCCATTACCCGTTGTTTGGCACCAACTATTCGGTGCGGGCGAGGTGGTGGGAGGAGGTCCGCGATGACGTGGATTCCGCGGACACCGAATCTCACGAAGACATGCAGCTGTCCTTCCATGTCCGCCCACACGAAACCGTGTGGTTCCAGCGTGACCTCATGCTTGACATGGACGCCCGCGCCCTCTACGGCACCCGGCAAGTAGTCCGGCGGTTCCGCCGGGGAATGCATACAATTGTCCGTGCGTGGCGTCATCATCCGCCGCACCGGCGCCTGGCGGCCCGCGGCCTGCTCGGCCCCTTCCTCCGGAAGGCATTGTCATGACCGACTCCATCGATTCCAGAGTCGCAGCAAGTTTGGCAGTCCTCGACGATCACCTTTCCCGGCTGCGCAGCGCAGCCCCCGTGGGCTCCAGTATCCTCGACCACGCCTACCGGGGCCTGGCGCACTTCGCCTTGGGCGGCAAGCACATGCGGGCCCGCCTGGTGCACATCGGCGCGGGTGCTGTCGATCGTAACCAACTGCACGCCGCCACCGTCTTCGGCGCCTGCGTCGATTTGATGCACGGCGCGTTCCTCATCCACGACGACGTCATCGACCGCGATGACTTTCGGCGGGGTTCACCAACGGTCCACGCCGCCATCCGCGATGAGTTCGGGGACGACCATTTGGGCATGTCTGTCGCCATCGTCGCTGGCGATCTCGGGCTGACCGCGACTACCGAGCTACTGCTGCGGTCCAGCCTGGATGACGCCCTGGTGCGTCGGGCGCTGCGGATCCTTAACGAAGCAGCGGGCCGAACCATCGTCGGTGAGATCCTGGACATTGCGCATTCGGTTTTACACGAGCCCACGCTGGAGTTGGTCCGCCTGAGCAATCACCTCAAGACCTCGGACTACAGCTTCAGTGCGCCCCTGCGTCTTGGGGCGCTGGCCGCCGGGCGTGACCCCGCGGCGATGGGGCCCATCGGCAAGGAACTCGGGTGTGCCTATCAGGCTGCCGACGATATCGCCGGGGTCGTTGGCCTTACGGCCGATACCGGCAAAGCTACTCGCAGCGACATCAAGCACGGCCGCGCAACGCTAATGACTCTGCGCATGGACGGTTATTCCGACGACGATCCCGAGCGGCTCGCCGTCGCCACGGCCGACGTCGTGGCGGAAGGTCTCGCGCACCTTGACACCGCCCGCGAACTCATCGATGGCACCTCGCTGGCAACTGACATCCGGCAGAACCTGCTGTCGGTGACCGCGACCATTGAAGGGACGCTCACCGCGTATGTCTGATACCCCCGGCCCCGACTACCTCCAACGCTATGACCGCATGGCCGTGCGGGCCTCCCACCGCGTCATTTCCACCTACTCCACCAGCTTTTCCCTGGCCTCCCGGTTGCTTGGGGCATCAGTGCGCAGTGACATCTGTAACCTGTACGCCATGGTCCGTATCGCCGACGAAATCGTCGACGGCACCCTGGAGTCCGCCGGGGCGGACTCGGCGGAGTGTGCTCGGTGCCTGGATGAGTACGAGGCCGCGGTGCTGGCGGCCCCTGCGCAGCGGTTCCACGTCGATCCGGTTTTGCACGCGTATGCACTCAGTGCGCGGCGCTGTGACTTCGACCCGGATCACATTCGCGCGTTCTTCGCGTCCATGCGTCGAGATCTGAATCAGAGCTCCTACGACCAAAGTGGCTTCAACGCCTACGTGTACGGTTCGGCCGAAGTGATCGGGTTGTTGTGCTTGCAGGCCTTCCTGGCCGATCATCCCGTCACCGAGCAGCAGCGGGAGCGGCTCGAGGCAGGGGCGCGGTCCCTGGGCTCGGCTTTCCAGAAGATCAATTTTCTCCGGGATCTCCACGAGGACGCCGAGGTTCTGCAGCGCAGCTATTTTCCCGGAATTGACGTGGTGTCGTTGTCAGAGGCGGACAAGGGTCGGCTCGTCGCCGATATCCGAGCCGAACTCGACCACGCGCGGTCCGTCATACCCATCCTCCCGGGTGCGGCGTGCAGCGGGGTGCTGGCCGCGGCCAACTTGTTCTCCGAACTCACCGATCGTATCGACGCCACGCCGGCCTCGGTGCTCATCCGGACCCGCATCAGCGTACCTGGACATGTAAAAGTCGCCATCGTGGCCAAGGCTGCCATCGCGTCACCCCGATTGAAAGAGGAAACCCCATGACCCAGTCAGCAGTCGTCATCGGTGCTGGAGTGGCGGGCTTGGCCACTGCGGCGTTGCTAGGCAAGGAAGGCTACGACGTCACGGTCTTCGACAAGCTTGACGCAGTCGGCGGTCGGGTGGGTGATCTCACCGTGGAGGGGGCTGACGGTTTCCGGTGGGACACGGGGCCCTCGTGGTACCTCATGCCGGACGCGTTCGAGCATTTCTTCCGCATGCTCGGGACCAGCAGCGCCGACGAGCTTGACCTCATCTGTCTGGATCCCGCCTACCGCGTGTTCCCTGAGGACCGGGAGGCGGTCGACGTATCCACCGGGCTCGCCGAAGTCACCGAGCTGTTTGAGTCCATCGAACCGGGCGCGGGGCAGCAGCTGCGTGAGTACCTGGACAGCGCCGCCGATTCCTACCAGATTGCCGTCGAGCGTTTCCTGTACACGACGTTTTCGTCAGTGCGCCCCTTCGTGCATGGCGACGTTCTCAGGCGCGCCGTGAAGTTGAGCCGCCTGCTGACGGGATCGCTGCAGGATTTGGTCGACTCCCGGTTCCGTGATACACGGCTGCGGCAGATCTTGTCCTATCCCGCGGTGTTCCTGTCTTCGCGGCCCAGCGAGACGCCCGCGTTGTACCACCTGATGAGTCATACGGACCTCGTGCAGGGGGTGTTCTACCCCCGGGGCGGATTCACCGCCGTCGTCGCAGCGCTGCATCGCGCTGCTGTGGGCCAGGGCACCCAGTTCCGCCTAGGGACGCTGGTCACGGGCATCACCACCGTCGGCAACCGTGCGACGGGGGTGCGTATCCAAACTGACGACGGCCACGTTGAAGAGCTGCGCGCGGACATCGTCGTGTCCGCCGCGGACCTCCACCACACTGAAACGCGACTGCTGCCCACCGAGCTGCGGACCTACCCGGAAAAGTACTTCGCCCGACGTGACCCCGGCATTGGCACCGTGCTGGTCATGGCCGGCGTGAGGGGCAAGCTGGAGCAGCTGGCCCACCACAACCTGTTCTTCAGCCGTGACTGGGGCCCCGACTTTAGCGCCGTCTTCGACGGCCCCCACCCCGACCGGCCCCTGGATTCGTCGCGTTCGATTTACGTGTCCATGCCCTCGGCGACCGAAACCGACGTGGCCCCCGATGACCACGAGAACCTGTTCATCTTGGTTCCCGTGCCTGCCAACGAGTCCATCGGCCACGGTGACGCGTACGGCCTGGCTGCAACGCCGACCGTGGAGGCCATCGCCGACGCCGCCGTGGCCCAGATCGCCGAGCAGGCCGGAATCCACGACCTGGCCGAAAGGATCGTCGTGCGCCGTACTCTCGGCCCGGCCGACTTCGCGCAGCGCTACCACGCCTGGCGCGGCGGGTCCATCGGGCCGGCACACACCCTGAGCCAATCGGCGTTCCTGCGCGGCCGCAACGTCTCGGGCAAAGTCGCAGGACTGTACTACTCGGGAGCGACGACGGTGCCCGGGGTCGGTGTGCCCATGTGCCTCATCTCCGCGGAGAACGTGATTAAACGCCTGCGTGGGGACACCAGCCCGGGAGCGCTGCCGGAGGAGATCGCGTGAGTTTTGCCTATCTGTCTGTGCTCCTGGTCACCCTGGGGTGCATGGTGCTGTGCGACTGGCGGTGGAAACTGGCGTTTTTCGCCGATGCCAGGCGCAGTGCCCTGATCACCGGCGGCCTGCTCATCTCGTTCCTCATGTGGGACGCCCTAGGCATCGTGTCCGGCACGTTCTACCGCGGCGATTCGGCCTACATGACCGGCATTGAACTGGCACCCGAGATGCCCCTGGAGGAACCGATATTCCTGTTTTTCCTCGCATTCCTGACCATCAACCTGACCTCTGCCGTGCGGATGGTGGCCGGGGATCCGATGAATGGAGGCGACCGATGACGTACTTGGCCATCAGCGTGCCATTCCTCCTACTGGCCGCGGGCATCGCCGTGACCTGCCGCAAAGCCCACCCACGGAACTTGTGGGTCACGGTCATCGTGCTGGCCATCCTGTTCGGCCTGACCATCATCTTTGACAACCTCATGATTTGGGCAGGGCTGGTTGGCTACAGCGACGCCCAACGCCTCGGCATCGACATCGGGTTGATGCCCATCGAGGACTTGTTGTACCCGCTATTCGCGGCATTGATCGTCCCAGCGCTGTGGCCGGGCAAAGTAACGAAGTGAAGACCATGATCTACGGCGTGCTGGCCGCCTCCCGTCCTATCAGCTGGGTCAACACCGCCTTCCCTTACGGCTTGGCCTACTTGCTGGCTGGAAACGGCCCCGACTGGTTGTTCTGGGTCGGAGTGGTGTTTTTCCTGGTGTCGTACAACATCGCCATGTATGGGATCAACGACGTCTTTGACTACGAGTCTGACATTCGCAATCCCCGCAAGGGCGGTGTCGAGGGTGCCGTGTTGCCCAAAAACATGCATGCGCCCCTGTTGCGGGTGTCCGCATTGACCACGCTGCCGTTCCTCATAGCCATGTACGTGGCCGGCACATGGCAATCTGCCCTGTGGTTGACGGTATCCGCTGCCGCAGTAGTCGCGTACTCGGCGCCTCCGATGCGTTTCAAGGAACGCCCTGTTCTAGATTCGGTGACCTCCTCGACGCACTTCACCGCACCGGCCATTATCGGTGCCAGCATCCGAGTTGGTGAAGTTCCCGCAGGTTTTTGGATTGCGATCGCGGCATTCTTCCTGTGGGGAGTGGCCAGTCACGCACTCGGCGCCGTCCAGGATGTCAAGGCCGACCGAGAGGCCGGGCTGTCCTCCGTGGCTACCGTGCTAGGGGCTAAGGCGGTCACTCGTTTGGCGTCGGTTTTGTATGCAATCTCGGCTACTCTACTGTTTCTTCTCCCGGATCCAGGCTGGCTCATCGGCATCGCCGGCCTATGCTACGCGGCCAACTCAGCGCGGTTCTGGTCTATTGACGACGAGAACTGCGAGAACGTCAATCACGCCTGGCGCGTGTTTCTTGTTCTTAACTACGTCGTGGGGGCACTCGTGACCATGAGCGTCATCGCAGTGTTCCTGCTTTAGCTTCACTGGCCGGAGACGTTAGTTAGTCAACGGTAGGCAGAGTTTAGTGAAACCTTATTTACTGAAGGTATAGCGCGCCGGCGGCCGGAATGAGTGCCGCAGGCATCGTGAAGAGATTCGAATCACGCCGAGACGTGATTTTCGCCTGAGTAGTCGAAGGATCGCCACCAGGCCCTAGATATTCAAGGCAAACGGGCGCCCTTTGAAGTGGCTCCGTGGATGGGTGGCGGGCAGCTTCGCCCTGCCCCGCGGGACCCGCCCAGGGCTTGAGCCAACTCATCTGCGAACCCTCGAAGAGGATCGACGTCGACTTCTCGCTGGGCAGCGTCAGAAAATGAATCCAACGTCCTCCCGGCAGAAAAAGATGGCGGGGGGCATGAACCCATCGGAAACACGTGCCACGCTTATCGCCTTGGTGGCCGAAGATGCGCACGCAGCCACCGCAGCCGCGTCACGCGTCGGTGGTGATGCTGTCCCGTTCGTCCGTCATCACCTGTATCAGGTGGGCCGTCGTGAAGCCGCCTTCGAAATCCCAATAGGGCGCACCTTCCCAGGACAGCGAGCAGGGGCCGGCTGGGGCTTCATCGAAGACCACGCCTATGCCCGGGCCACCCTGCTTCGCGCCGAAGTCGCGGTGTTGGAGGGTCTGGCTCGCGAGGAGATCCGCGCTGGTGCCGTCGTTTTTCCCGACCGCTTACGACAAACGAGGCAGCCTGTATCGTCGCCAGCAATGAGGTTGGGCGTGATGATGATGCCTGCTGTCATCGGGTGCCGCCCGCGAGGTATACCGAGATCATCTCGATGACCAGTTCATTTACGCTCGTGTCGTCGAACCGGGCCTGAATTACGCAGATGGTGCCAAAAAGGAATCATCAAAGGAGCTATCAAACTCCCCACCGGCCGATG
>ERZ772971.2439-NODE-2439-length-10215-cov-117.210531_pt1 | contig 10215 bp, 20 predicted proteins | sample MGYA00511943_ERZ772971 | MGnify/ENA primary metagenome ERZ772971 (study PRJEB29015, sample SAMEA2737929) | human oral metagenome | biome: human oral; feature: human-associated habitat; material: dental | place: China | collected 2144 ... | reverse complement strand
CGCCTCCAACGACAACCTTCAGCGCGAACTGGGGCAGAAGGCTGGCCTGGCGGACCTGAACGACGTCACCCGGCGAGTCGACTCCCTCGGGGCCGCGCTCTCGCCGTTCAAGCCTGGGGAGCGTTACTACTCCCCGGTGACGTATTTCTGGCCCGACTACTACGATGATGGCAAACCGGGCAAGACATCAAAGTGGGCGCAGATCCTAAAGTTCGCGGGATCCCTCGGCATCGTCATCCTGAACCGACGCAGCGGAGACTGGGACACCTACGAGGCAGACTTCAAAAAGCAGGCCGAGCTGGCGCTCGCCGCTGGAGCCAAGCGCGCCGTGTTCTATGTGAAGACCCAGTACCTCGCAGCGACGCTCCCAGCAGGCGACCCTGGGCGCAACAACATCCCCAACGCGGAAAAGTACACGCCTGATCAGATCCTCGGGCAGATCGAGAAGGCCAAGACACAGTATGGGGATGTTTGCCAGGGCGTGTTCCTCGATGAGGTCATCACCGGCTGGGGCGCCCAGGCTGGGCGCGTGGCCGCCTACAAGTCACTGATCGACCAGATCCGCGCCAAGTACGGCCGGGACTTCCTCATCGTCGTCAACACGGGAGCGAACATCTCCCAGGACATGTGCGCCCTGGACTTCGACGTCTGCATGATGTTCGAGAAGGACGCGACGGCGTTCCTGAACGAGGACCCCGGCACGCCTATCCTCCCCGACCACATGAAGGCGTACCCGTCCACGCGCTGGTGGGCCGTAGTTCACGGTGTCACCAGCGAGAACTATCGGAGGGTGTTCGACAAGGCCGACAAGCTCGGTATCGCACACCTATACATCACGGACGGGCAGCTGCGTGAGGATCCGCAGCAGGGCGGCCAGTGGGAGCCTGTCGGTAACCCCTACGCGAACCCGCCGTCGAGTCACATCCTTGAGCTCGTGGTTCCGTGGCTGAAGGGCTACCTGTTTCTGAAGCTTGAGGTGGATGACCTCAGGTCCCGCCCCAAGGTTGTCACTCTCGGCAAGCATGAGGCGGTCCCGGCCGGGACGCCCACCGGGACGATCGTCGTCAGAAAGGAAGCGTGATGGCAGATAGTTTGCTCCCCGCATTTAGTCAGTGGTGGCGAGGTAATGGGGTACCGGCTGGTGATGGGGCACTAATTCGGGCAGGTTCTTCTTCGACCCTTTTCGACAGGTACGCGCTCCCCGCGGGGGGGCGGAAGTGGACTGTTGAGTACGAGTACTCGGCCGACGCCGAGGTGGTCGTGTGGGTCGTGGTCAATAAGTACACTGCCGCGAATGTGAAGGTCGGGGATGTCGCCATCCATGATAGGCGTCTCCCGGCGGCGCAGAATGCTCGTGTCGTCATCGACTTTGACCTGCCTGCGGCGGTTGACGCGAAGTGGCTGCCGTCCATCTCTGTTCGCGAGTCGACGGATGTCAAGTTCGGCTACGTGAAGGTCTATGAGACGCCGGTGCAGTCTGGCCCGTCCGTTACCGTGTGGGATGGTGCGGCCGAGGTCGGAGCATCCGTGACAGTGTGGGACGGCATCAGAGAGGTGCCTGCAACCCTAGAGATTCAGGTTTGAGGAAGGAAACCATGGCAGACGAGAAGACCGGATACTGTGGCCCATCGCAGGTGACGATCAACATCGGCACGAGTGGCGTCAAGATCAACGACGAGGGCAAGGAGCAGCCTGGCCTTGACTCAGCCCAGTACGTGACCCGGAAGGATTTCCTAGACGCACTGGAGCTGCGGCCCACACGAGATCAGCTAGAGACCCAGATTGCGGGCGTCCGCACAGACGCCGCGAATGCTTCCGCAGCCTCGGTTGCGGCTAAGGCTGCTGCAGAGGAGGCTAGGGCGCGGGCGGGGTCGGCTGACAGCGCGTCGTCAGAAGCGTCCGCCAAGGTGAACGCCCTCTCGGCCACGGTGGCGGCCACCCCGCGCCTGCTGCGCCTAGACCGCGAGGCCCTAGTGCCTGAGGGGACACCTGTCGGCACGATCATCGTGCGCCCGACGACACCCATCAGCAGCGGAGAGAACTCGTTCCCGCCCGTGACCGAGTGGCCTGGCGCCACTGCATCCCCGGCTGGCGATGGGGTCATCGTTGACAAGGGGCACACCCCGCTCCACCCGGCGCCCGAGCAGATGCGCTCAGCCAGGGGGACGTGGGACATCGAGATCCGCTACTCTTACCACGGATCCGGTGAGGGCGGGGAGGAGGCCATGGTGCCTCTACGTATCGGCCGCCTGTGGGCCGCTGAGGACCTGATCGAGGTGCGCCGTGGGGAGGAGTTCGTGAAGTTCAGGGCGTTCCCTGGGGACAACAAGGTCTACAAGGCGAAGATCGCGCCGATGGAGGTCGACAAGCATATCGGCATGTTCAAGTTCTCCGAGAAGTGGGGCCCCTTCATTGAGTCCCATACTCCTGGCGGCGTGCCTGTCGTGATCCACGACATCAAGGTTACGAAGGCTGCCTGAGACGCTACAAGTCCCCCACCTGTACAAACCCGGTTACAGGTGGGGGACTTGTAGTTCACTGCCTCTCTAGCGGGTAGGTGTATAGCCAGAAGCCGCGCCCATAGTATCCTTCGCCTTCACAGCCATCGAACTCCAGGAGGGGGAGCTTCTCGTCGTCAACGACCACGAACACCTTGAAGGCTGTTGCTGAGATATCCCCTCCGTACTCCTCTTCCCCCTCCATGTCCACCATGGCGTTCATGATGCGAGCCGATGGGGAGCCCCGGTAGAATGCATTGGTGAGCTCAAAGTCACCCTGACCGCAGACGCATCCTCCGCCACGGCCCATAGCGAGAAGCTGCGTGCCGTCGTCGAGAGTGAGGATCGCCTGTGATTTCTCACAGTCCTCCGCATACTCTGCGTTGACGAAGGTGCCTGTCTCTATGTTGGTGACGTATCGTCCGATGAGGAGGCTGAGCGTGTCTGGCTTGTCCGGGTTGGGGGAGTCCTGCGGGTCCCAATAGAATGATTCTAGCATTGTCGTTTCCTTTCTAGGGTTATGAGTAGAGCTCCCAGGCGGAGGCGTTTCCGTCCTGGGCCTCGAATGTGAGGATGGCAGGCTTGGTGGAGTCGCCGCTGATGTTCGTCCACCAGTCTGAGCCGCGGTCTGCGGAGGGGCATGAGATGACCCACCGGGCGTCCCCGACTTGGCTGACACCGAAGTTGTGCCAGTGCCCGTGCACGAGGATCCTGGCGTCGTAGAGGCCGCTCCTGCGGCCGAACGCGAGGTCCCTGAACCATCCTGGCACCTTGCTCTGCGAGCCCGCCAGGTGGCCGTGGGTGAAGCCGATGCGGGTGCCGTCCGCGGCGTCCACGGTGATGGCCTCCTCCCACTTCTCGGGACGGTGGAAGGAGACGTGCTCGTAGCCTGGGCGGCCAGCGATGATGTCCTCGATGTTGCGGGAGATCATGATGCCGAAGTCGTCGTCCGGGGCGTTGGCGCGGGAGTTCTTCCCCGTGCCGGTCCTCACTGCGCAGTGATTCGAGGGGACGGCCGCGTAGTACAGGGACTCACACAGTGGGGCGAGGGCATGCACGGCTTCGGCATAGAGGCGCTGCACGGTGCGGATCTGGTCAGTTAGGGAGAGGTCGTTGGTCTGAGCCTGTGCGGCTACATTCCAGAAGCCCTCGGTGCTGTCGCCGACGTCGGCAATGATGATGCGCTTGTATGGGTCCCTGAAGCGGATGTCGTCCGCGATGTCGCGGATAGCCCGCCTGACGAGTCGGACCGTGTCCTCAGTGTCTCCACCACTTCCAGTTTTTCCTACTTGTAGGTCGGCGAGGCATACCACAAGGGTGTCCTCATCGTCCTTTACGATCGGGGCGGGCTTCGACAGGATAGGCTCCCGGAAGACCGACTCCAGGTCCTCATAGGATAAGCGCCTGGCTTCAGCCATCTCGACTGCCCCAGGCTTCCAGGTGATCTTCTCATAGGACCCGTCGGGGAGGCGTATGGTCTTCCCCCGCTGGATGATTGCGTCAACGGGGACATCGCTGAAGAATGCGTCGTTCCCCTCGTTGGGGGCGCCGCGTCTCTTGAGCTTGGCGCGGTGGCGCCTCACGGACGCCTCGGAGGTGTTGTACTTCTCGGCGAGCTCAACATTCGTGAGCCGCTGATCCTCCGGGAGGAGGTCGTTCTCGATGATCGCTTCATCAAGGGGGGTCATGCGTGTTGCGTCTTTCTGTCCTTGGGTGCGACTGCGGCCCAGGGGGACTTTTGGTCAACCCCTGGGCCGCGCACCTACCCACTCATCGAACGGAGTGCTTGTATTCTATCGCGCCTACGAGGGCCTTGCAAAGGCTGACGGGGACGTATGCGGTTCTGTAACCCTGCTTCTTCCATCGCCATGTGAGGTATTTGGCGCAGGGGCGCCACGTGCACTGGGCTGCGATGAACTTGCCTTGTACGACATAAGGATCCCTGGCGTTCACTGCTTCTCCTTGTGCTGCGAGCACAGGCAGTGCCCTTCCGGGGTGAGCTCAAAGTCCCAGCCGTAAGAGTGGAGGGTTTCGACCATCTCGCGTCGATTGTCCTCGTATGCGCTGCCTGGCTTGATGATGATTGAGGCTCGCTTGCCGCAGTGGTCGCACTTCACTGTGGCTTGCTTGGTGTTGGTCACTAGGTCGTATCCCTGGTAAATGGTGGTCATTTGTTTCTCCTGCACGCCCCACAGAGGGCGGTTTCGGTCCCGACTTTCCAGCCGAGGGTTCGGGCGGTGGTTTTGATGGTTGATTCGACGGTCACCCATGGTTTTGTCCTTGGGTGGGCTTGCTCGATGTGGGCCGTTCCGCAGTGGGCGCATGTGATGTGGGCGCGCCACTGTGGCCCGTTGCCTTTGATGTCTACCATAATTTTTCTCCAAGTGGCGAGTATGAGGCGACGTCCATAAGATTCGCCGGATATAGGTGGTTTATTGCTGGATGCGCCCCTGAAGCGGAGCCCGCCTCAACCATGTTGACCAACTTACCCCAGTCTCGCAACCCATCCATAACGCGGGGCCATATTGCGGGCATGTGAGTGCTGATGTTTTCCATCCACAAAACTCCTCCGACTTCAACTTGGAGGGCCACATCTCCAGAGTCCAGGATACTGAGTATCCATTCCCCGTAGCGCTCGCGGCACTCTATGTCGTATGCCTGAACTCGTATTGTCCTAGAACTGTGGAAGATCGAAAGCAAGTGTAACGGACGGTGTGTTGCGGCGGCGGCGACTATATCGGATAGCTGCTGCTTGGTTAGTGTGGAAATGTTCTCATCAGCCACGATTTGGCTCTTCCTGTTTCGATATGGGTGGCGGCCCATTGCTCGTAGTGTTCGGCGTCTGGGCCGCCGTAGGTGGGGTGTGTGCTGGCTTCTACCTCGTCGAGGATGAGCCAGCAGTCTGGGCAGTACCGGAGGGACCAGTGGTAGGTTCCGTCCTTCCAGGTGTCCCTCCGGTACATGAGCCCTTGCCTGATTGTGGTGAAGCAGGCGTCGCAGATGACTTGCCCCCTGGAGTGGGGGTGGGTCGTCCTGCGGGTCAGCCTCAAAACTGACGCATCATATAGTATGCGGCGATCAATCGAGCCACTAGCGCCACTAGGACAAGTCCGCAGGCGATCTTTGCTAGCAGCCAAGGCAGAAGCAGGATCCCTGCAATCAGGATGGCCGCTACGCCTCCGTACACCACGATAAGCAGCGCGGTTGCCGCGATAGCATGGAAAATCATGGCCTTCTCAATGCTGATCATTTGTGTTCACTCCTATCAGAAGGGGGCGCCAGCATTGGCCCACGGGTCTCCCTGCGAACCCCCCTGGGGAGCGTTGAATGATGCCTGCTGCTGGGTGGTGTTCTTGCGGGGGGCGACGCCGCGGAAGCGAGGGAAGCGGATCTCCAGGCTGGTGCGCCGCTGGCCGTCGTTGCCTTCCCAGCCGCGCTGAATGAGTACGCCGCTGACGGTTACCTTGTCGCCTTTCTTGAGGGTGTCTGCGAGGTGGCCGTACTGCTCACCCCAGAAGGAGGCGGTGACCCACAGGGGGTCACCGTCGTCTTCCCAGTTGCCCTCCTGGTCCTTGCGGGAGGCGGTGGCGGCGATGCGGAGCTTGGTGACCTGCTTGCCGCTCTGGGCGTACCGGACTTCGGGGTCCTGGCCGAGGTTTCCTTCGACGATGATGTCTGCTGCCATGGCTAGTTGGCCTTTCGGATGGGGGTGAAGAGGTTCTTGATGTCGTACTCTTGCACGTAGACGAAGGGGTTTCCGAGGAAGCGGAATGTGGGGATCTTGCGTGTCTTGATGTGCCTGTCGAGGGTTCGGCGTGTGATGCCGAGCATGTTGGCCGCCTCGTTCTTGGTGAGGTAGCCAGGGATGGTTTTCATTGGTGTCCTTTCAGGAGTTTGGCGAGGTCTCCGAGTGTCATTGTAGCCCATTGCTGGTCAGGTTTCGCAACTCCGCGTCGCTTGTGGACAACGACGCCGAGAAGGGCGCCCGCGTTCTCGGCCTCGACCTGTGCTTCGCGTGCCCACTTCGGCAGGTCCGTGCGGGCGACGTCCTTGCATTCGATGACGATCTTGTGCTCGCCCATGCGTACGTTGGCGATGTCGCCCTTGTCTTTGGCTCCGGCCTTGGGGGCGCGGTCGATCCTGTCGTCAGCCAACTCCTCTGCAAGGTAGTCGGCGACCACTCTCTCAAACCGCGCCCCCGCAGCCTTGGCGCTTTTACGCGTCCTCGCCACTGGCTTGCCTAGCTCGATCTGCGGCGCTGTTGTAGGCGCGACGCCACCTGTCTGCCGCGTTTCTGGCTCGCTGAGCCTCGAGCTCGTAGTGCTCACGAGTACCCCGCTCGTAGGCCCAGGCGGCTAGGGCGGCGAGAGCAACAATGATGGTTGCTCCGAGTGCGAAGCTCATGCTTCCTCCTTTTCGATCAGTTCGGCAAGCCATGCGAGGGCGTACTGGGCGATCGTGAGTAGGTTCTGTTTCCTGCTTTTTGTCAGACCGTCATCGATGTCTCTGGCGACATCCCCGGCAATGTTCGCCATGATGGTGAACCCACCCCGATCAGGGTCAGATTCGACGCGCCACCTAACCTCATCGAGTGAGCCGCCGGCAACGGAAAGGGCGTTCGCCCACGTGGTGCACACGCAGACGATCGTCGCAAGTGTTTGCGCCTTATGCTTCGCCCCCTGGAGGGTTGCCAGCGCCCCCAGCAATAGCGCCAACCTCTCCTCCTGCCGGGGGTGGTCAAGATTAGAGGGCAAGTCGCCAAGGACCTTGACCTTGGCTACAGCCTGGTCGAGGGCGCTGGGCTCGTTGGGGGGCAGGTAGGAGGTGACCTGCTGGATAGCAGCGAACTGAGCGAATGGCAACTCAACACCAAGGAACACATCCCGTAGGCGCTTGAGTGCAGCGGTGGGGACGGCCTCAACCTCCTCCCATTCCTCAATTTCATCACCATCCCATCCTTCCACAAGATGCAGGCCGTAGCCTCGGTATGCGTTAACCGCGTTTCCCTTGATGGCGACAACGTCATTTAATTTATAGCCGTCAACAGTTCCTTTGGTGATGCGGATGAGGGGTGCCGTGGGCCAGTTAGTCATGGCTGTTCTCCTTGGGGGGGGGTAGTCATTCCGAATCTCCTTCTTCTGTTCCCATTCGGGCGATTGTGGCTTTCAACTCGGCCACTTTCTTCTCAAGGAAGACGATGTGGTTGATGAGTGCGCAGACATCTTTGATCGCCCCAGCGAAGTAGTCTGCTTCCAGATACTCCTTGAGATTGGCGGCAATCGCGTCAGTGCCGTTCACTGCTCTTCTCCGTCCTGGTAGCGGGTGAGCCAGGCGAGGGCGAGAGCTCCGACCTGGGTGACTTCGGCGATGAGGTCGGCTTTGTGTCCAGTTTCCAGAGCATTGTCGTAGGTGAGTGCCGCACACACCTCCCCCACCTCCTCAGCCAGGGCGTAGAAGCGCAACTCGTCGGTGGGACCGTCACAGTCCAACGTCATGCCTGGATGTTTGGCGGCGGCCCGCTCATACTCGGCGACGAACACCTCTCCGAAATCCTCGACTCCATAGTGAAGCAAGAGCTCCATCGCCCCCATCGCGATAAATTCGAGCTTAGACCGAATGGAGTTGTGATGTGGGGTAGTGTCGGCTCGCTGAAGGTTGGCGTCCATGAGGCGCTCGATCGAGAAGCCCAGGGAGCCAACGTCGTCACACAGTTCACTAGTCAGCCCCAGGGTGCTCCATGGCTTCCGGTTGATGTACGCCCCCAGGCTGGTAGCCTTCTGTCGGATTTTCTTCGCCGTGTCGCTGTTGTCCGGGTTGTGTGTGCTCATTAGGGTTTCTCCTTGTTCTCTGGTGGCTTATGGTCGGGGCATGTGACCCTGTATGACTCCGGAGCGACTGTCCAGCCGAACCGGAGCGCTAGGCGCCTGACCTTGTTGAGCTCGTTGATTTCAGCGTCATAGTCGGCTGGGATCGCACTCAAACTGATCTGGTTAGTGCAACCAGGCCAGTCGCAACTGATTGATGCACGTGAGTACTCGACAGGTACTATCTGCCACGGCATGTCAGTACCACCCGCACCGAGGGTAGGGCACTGGGCGCCAGGCGCCATAGATGCACTCGTCGTGCCAGGGGATGTGGCGGCGAGTCCACCAGCCGCCCATAGGGATCATGAACATGTTCTTTCTCCTCCGTTCGTGAGCGTGTATGTGTTTCCATCCCAGTACCGCACTGGGATGGTGGCGGGGTCCTCCCACCATGCAACACCGTAGCCATCCTGTTTGGCTTCCTCCCGGTGCTGCTCGATGTACCCGTGGCAGCCCCTTACCCCGTCCCCACAGAGGAGGATGAGGTTAGCTGGGCTGTTGATGGATGGGTCCTTGGTGCCGCCCATGCCGCGAGGCTTCCTGTGCTGGATGCTTGCGGCATAGGTGGCGATGTGGCGTCCGCAGCGGGCGCACCGGTACTGGTCCCTCTCGTACACGGCCTCCCTTGTTTCCTGGGAGGGCCCTGTTTTCCTGGGAGACCCCTTCCGGCGCGCCCACCTCGCCCGCGACTGGCTCACTCGGCGCCCTCAATCTCAATGAGGCTGATATCCCCCGTGGCAATGAGCTCCCGGATGACTTCCTCCTGGGCAGGAGAGACGCGGGCCGAAATCCTAGGGTCGGGCGTCACGAGCTCAACTCCGTCGGGGATCTCCCCCGTCTGCTTGATGAACCCGTCCAGGGCGGCTTTCGCCGTGAACCACGGGGCGGGGACCCGATGGATGGCGTCGGGCTTGTTCCACTCGAGCCACCTGACTAGGGCCTGCTCGTCCGTCACCTGATAGGCGGGGGTGGCGGTGGTGACGCTGATGGCACCCACCTGCTCCCCGTTGACTGTGGCATACGAACGGTCTCCCGGAGCCATCACCTCCATGAGCTCATTGAGGGCTTTCTTCTTCTCCTGAGAGGCCACTTTCGCAACGTGCGCTGCGATGGCGGCCCTGCGGAGCGCGTTCTCCTTGTTCACTGCACCTTCCCTGCCCCATAGTTGTTCTGTAGCCATGCGCGGAGCATGTCGGGGACTGCCTTGCCCCCGGCGGCGAAGTACTCCTCACGCACCTTGTCTCCGTTTAGCTGGTGGGCGGCGCAGAATCCGTCGAGGATCATGCCGCACTGCTCGGCCGCTGTCCTCTTGGGAACCCCCTTTTCTGCTGGGAGGGGGGTGTCCCCACTGGTGCCCCTATTCTCTTGGGAACCCCCTATTCCGCTGGGAACCCCCCCTTCGAATGACTCCCCATCCGGGTCGGGCTCATCCGTGGGGATGGTGAGCGCCTGAAGCAGGAACGTCCGGTAGGCGACGCTCATTGCTTTCGCGATCGCCTTGTCCCCGAAGTCCATGGCCTCGGCCGCAACCTTTCCGTGGATGCTGTCCCCACCGGGCCCGTAAACCCGGTAGGTGACCTTGACAACTACCTCAGCGGTCTGCTTGCCGTTGGCGGTGGTGCCGTTTGATCGATGCACGTCCACGTCCTCGGGGAGGATGGTGACTCCGTGCTTGCGTAGGGCGGGGCCGACTGCGTTCATTACCGCGTCGATTCCCCTGAAGTTGAATCTCTGGGCTTGGTTCTTGCTGTCTTTCTTGACTGCTTGGACGTCCCCCATGACCTTGTTTAGGGCTTGGTGGACTGTTGGGGTGTCTGACATGGTTTCCTTCCTTTCTTGGGAACCCCCTATTC
>ERZ772971.2438-NODE-2438-length-10220-cov-2.596458_pt1 | contig 10220 bp, 9 predicted proteins | sample MGYA00511943_ERZ772971 | MGnify/ENA primary metagenome ERZ772971 (study PRJEB29015, sample SAMEA2737929) | human oral metagenome | biome: human oral; feature: human-associated habitat; material: dental | place: China | collected 2144 ... | reverse complement strand
TAGTGGTTTCTGGAAATATAAGGCGAATTCTAAAAGTGGGTGGGTTTGTAGGAGTATTTTTGGCAATATATATCCTCAACGAATACTACAGCTTTAGTGCAATGATATCTGCCTGGGCTAGAATGTTGCTCTTATTTATGCCTTGTTTTATTCTAGCAGCAGTTTTGATAGGTAGCTATAAGTCTTCAGAGGTCTTGTCGGCCCTTCAAAGGTTAAGGCTTCCTAAGATTTTTATAATAGGTATTACTGTAACCATCAGGTATATACCTACTTTTTACAGGGAGTTCAAGATTATTAAAAAGGCCATGAATATCAGGGGGGTTGACTTCTCAGTCCTACACCCAATCAGGACCTTTGAATACCTGATGGTACCACAACTTTTTCGTTGTGTAGCCCTTAGTACTGAGCTTACCTGTGCAGGACTTACCAAGGGCATTAGTGCAAGTAACAAGAGGTCCAGTTATTTTAGCAGTGGATTTAATCTGATAGATTATGCGATTTTCCTTATGCTAATACTTGGATACATACTCATAATAGGAGGGCTAGTTTAATGGCTGGTAAGATAATTGATTTTAAGAATGTAAGTTTTAAATACATGGATAAGGAAGAATATGCCCTCAAAAATGTCAATTTCAATATTGAAGAAGCCAGTTTGGTTTTTATCAGTGGTAAGAGTGGGTCTGGCAAGTCTACCCTATTAAACCTCTTAAATGGGATTATTCCAGAGGTAGTAGAAGGCCAACTGGAGGGGGAGATCCTAATAGATGGCAAGGAAGACCTTCCAGTAACAGATAGGAGCCTCATTCTGGGAAACGTATTCCAAAACCCAAGAAGCCAGTTTTTTACAACTGATACTACTGCAGAACTGGTCTTTGCCCTGGAAAACTATGGTGTGGACAGGGAGGAAATAAAGAGGCGGTTGGATTTGATAATAGATGAATATAGTGTAGCCTACCTAAAGGATAAGAACTTATTTGAGATATCATCCGGGGAGAGACAGTTGATTGCCCTTTTGACAGTCCTAATAATGGATCCAAAAGTAGTAATATTTGATGAACCGTCAGCCAACTTGGACTATGGAAATTCTATGAGATTGAGGAGGCAAATAGAAAGCCTTAAAAGGCAAGGGAAAACTGTAATTGTTGCAGACCATAGAAATTTCTACCTAAAGGGAATAATAGATAAGGTTTTGCTGGTTGAGGATGAGACGGTAAAGTCCTTTGAATCAGAGGAAGAATTTTTGAAAGACACCTATAATAACCGTAATTTTGATCTTTTTGAAGGAGATTATGGAAACTTATCCAGGCCTATGACTACTAGGAGGGGGGTTAGGATAGACGATATATCCTACGGCAATATCCTAAAGAAGATAAGCATTGACTTTGAGGAAAACGAAGTCACAACTGTAGTTGGTGTAAATGGGGTTGGCAAGACCACTCTTGCAGAACTAATAAGCAGGTCTATTAAGCCTGACAGGGGCCAGATAGATATAGGTGGGCAGGCCCTCTACCTTATGCAGGATGCAGACTTTCAATTATTTGGTGCCTCCTGTCTTAAGGAACTAGAGATTACCCAAAAAGATGAAAAGATCAACCTAGATGCTCTTGAAGATTTGGGCATAGGAAGACTAAAAGACGAGCATCCACAGAGCCTAAGTGGTGGTGAAAAGCAAAGGCTACAAATGGCCATTGCCAGGGTTAGCAGCAACAAGGTAATAATCCTGGACGAACCTACCAGCGGGCTTGATAAGGACTCAATGGAGCGGGTATGCTCAATGATAGGAGATTTGAAAAAAGATAGGACCATAATAGTAATTTCACATGATTATGAATTTATCCGGAGGGTGAGTGATTCTATTGCCTATCTTTCAGATGGGGTTATCAAGGAAAAATTCTATCTAACGGACAGCAATATAGAAAAGCTGAATAGTATTTATAAAGAAATGGAGGTTTATTATGAATAGAAGACTTAAAATAAAAGACATACTATTACTAGCATTATTAACAGCAATTTACATGATTATTTACATGGTTTGTATGGCCATAATCTCACCACTTGGTGCCTATGGACATGCAATAAGTCCAGGAATTTGTGGTATTTTCTCAGGAACTGTAATTTACTTTATGTCCAGAAAAGTTGGTAAGATGTGGCAGTTTACTATATTCACCCTTTTAGTTATGGGTGCATTTGCCCTAATGGGAGGAGGCTACCTTCCTTGGCTTATAACATCTGTATCTATGGCAATTGTTGCTGACATAATTGCTTCTAGAAAGGAAAAACCAAGTGTGGGCAAACTGGCTCTTGCATCCGGATTCCTTCATATGGGTCAGGCCTGGGGGGCAATTATACCATCAGTATTCTTCCTAGAAAGCTATAGGTCCACTTGGATTAGTCGTGGTCAAAAGGCTGCCGAAATGGATGAAATGATCAAGTATACAGCAGGGTCTTGGGGAGTGATAAATAGCATAGTAGTATTTATCCTTGCAGCAATTGGGATTTACCTTGGTTACTTGATTTTGAGAAAGCACTTTAAAGAAAATTAAGGAGGGGAGAGTATGGATACCTTTAGACGATTATTTAGCTATGCAGAAGAGAAAAAAGGATTTATGATAGCAGCCCTTATTATATCAGCCCTAGCTACTATACTATCCTTCGTACCATATTATTATTTTCTCCAACTGTTAAGGGAAATTACTTCGAATACTAATCCAGATCTTATAACTTCATATTCATACAGAATACTGGGGGCAACTATAGCCTATGCCTTTGCATATTTATTGACCCTATCTTGCAGTCATATATTTGCCTTCAGGATAGAGACCAACATGAAAAAGCGTGGTCTAAATGAGTTGTTAAGGGCATCTTTTTCATTCTTTGATATGAATCCATCTGGAAAGACTAGAAAAATAATAGATGATAATTCAGTGAATACCCATACTATTATTGCCCATATATTGCCGGACTCGGTTAATGCAATCTTGTTTCCTATATGCCTGATAGTCCTTGCCTTTACTGCCAACGTATATATTGGTATATTGTTGATTTGTGCCATTGTATTCGCTACAATATGCTTTAAATTTATGTATGCCGACCAGAATATGTTGAAGGACTATATGGATGCCCTTGATGATATAAACTCTGAAACAGTAGAGTATGTCAGGGGGATACAGGTTATAAAGATTTTTGATATGGTAATAGAATCTTTTGAGAAGCTTTACAGGTCTATCAAGCACTATTCAGAGGTGGTAAATAGGCAGTGCCAGATGTGTAGAATACCATTTGTAGCCTTCCAGTGTGGAATGATGTCTTTTGGGGCTATAGTAATTGCAATTGCTAGCAGGCAAATTGGAAGTGGAATGGCAACGGGAGAGGCTATAAGCATGGTTGTATTTTTCATTGCCTTTGTGGGCATGCTGAACAATGCCTTTATGAAGATTATGTTCTTTAGCAGGAACTTCCAGTTGGGAAAGGATGCTATAGATAGGCTGGATGAACTATTTGATAAGATGGGAAAAAATAAACTTCAAAATGGTTCAATAGACAAGATAGATAGTTTTGATATCGAGTTTGATAAGGTGGGCTTTGAGTACGAAGAGGGTGTAAGTATCCTATCTGACTTTAGCCTAAAGTTAGAGTCAGGCAAAGTTTATGCCCTTGTTGGATCATCTGGTAGTGGTAAGTCAACTATAGCCAAGTTGATATCAGGTTTTTATCCAGTGTCTTCAGGCCAGCTAAAAATTGGAGGCAGGGATATAAAAGAATATACCAACAAGGTCCTTGAAAAGAATATAGCCTTTGTATTCCAGAATTCAAAACTTTTCAAGACTAGTATCTACGAAAATGTAAGGCTTGCCAGGCCGGAAAGCTCCCATGAGGAAGTTATGAAGGCCCTGGAGATGGCTATGTGTGGAAATATTCTAGACAAGTTTGAAAGTCGTGAGAATACTATTATCGGTGCTTCTGGCGTCCACCTGTCTGGTGGTGAAATGCAGAGGATAGCAGTTGCCAGAGCTATATTAAAGGATGCCCCTATAGTTATACTAGATGAGGCAAGTGCTGCAAGTGACCCAGAAAACGAATACGAAATGCAGAGGGCCTTCAAGGCACTTATGAAGGATAAGACTGTTATAATGATTGCACATAGACTTTCAAGTATCAGGAATGTAGACGAAATCCTATTTGTAGAAGAAGGTCAGGTAGTTGAACGTGGTTCACATGATGAACTTATGGCTGGTCAAACAAAGTACAGGCATTTCCAAGACTTATTCAATAAGGCAAATGAATGGAGGTTGGCATAATGAAAGAAAAACTTAGAAACTATTTTGCTTTTAGTGAAGGGGGTATGAACAATACTCTTGCAGCGTCAAGGTGGTCATTTTTAAAGTTTTTATCCTTTGTATTTCCACCTATGCTAACTTTCTTTTTCCTACAAGATGTTTTGAATGGGAATATCAGACAGACATTTTTCTATATGGGAATTTTGATTGTAATTGCCCTGGTAATGTTTCTTATCCTGGCCAAGGAATACAAAATGACCTATGATGTAACCTACCAGGAAAGTACCCAGTTGAGGATTGACCTGGCAAACAAGCTAAAGGAATTACCACTTTCATACTTCTCTACCCATAATCTTTCTGACTTATCACAGACTGTTATGATGGATGTAAGTAATACTGAAATGGTAATATCGCATGCAGTTCCAGCCGGAATTGGCTTTGCAGGATTCTTTACCCTGATGACAATTTTAATGTGTATGTCAAACCTGATTCTTGGTCTGACTGTTACAGTACCGATTTGGCTTGGAATAGCAACCATGTTCCTCTTAAAGAGAATCCAGCTAAGTGGGGTTAAAAAGTACTATAATAAGCTTTTGGATAATTCTAATGCCTTCCAGGAAGCCTTTGAAATGCAGCAGGAAATCAAGTCCTATTCAATGCAGGACCAGGTAAGGTCAGATGTTGAAGAAAAGCTTGAATCTACAGAGTGGATCCACCTAAAGGCAGAAGTAGGCTTAGGTCTTTTAAACTTTTTGATAGGCATACTACCCTATCTTGCCCCGGTTTTGACGGCTACAGTGGGTGCAGGCCTCTATCTTTCAGGTTCAATAAATATCCTATACTATGTAGGTTACCTGATGGCAGCTACGACCCTTTCAAGCCAGTTTTCGGCAGTATCAGAATATCTCTTAATGATATTCTTCTTTGAAACCAGCTTTAGGAGAATTGGTGAACTGAAAAACGAACCAATTCAAACAGGGGAAGACAAAGACCTTACAAGTTTTGATGTAAAATTTGACAATGTAGAGTTTCAGTATGGGGACAACAAGGTGATAAAGGGACTATCTTTTGTGGCAAAACAGAATGAAGTTACTGCGATAGTTGGTCCATCCGGTTGTGGAAAAACTACAGTTTTAAGGCTGATTTCCAGACTTTACGACTACGATAAGGGCAAGATAAGTATAGGTGGTCAGGACATAAAGGATATAAGTACCAAGTCCATGTTTAAAAAAATATCCATAGTATTCCAGGATGTAGATCTTTTTGACTTTTCGATTATGGAAAATATAAGGATGGGAAGGAAAAGTGCCAGTGATGAAGAAGTAATTGCTGCGGCAAAACTTGCCAATGTAGATAAGATAGTGGCCAAGCTTCCTAATGGATATGACACTCTTATAGGAGAAAATGGGTCCAAGTTATCAGGTGGAGAAAGACAGAGAATATCCATAGCCAGGGCCTTCCTAAAGGATGCTCCTATAGTACTTCTAGATGAAATCTCAGCATCTCTTGACGTGGAAAATGAAATGGAAATTCAGGAGAGTATCAACAGGCTAATTGAAGGCAAAACCATTATAATCATTTCACACAGGTTAAAGTCTATTGAAAAGGCAGACAAGATAGTGGTGATGAAGGAAGGTCTTCTAGACTCTGAAGGTAAACACGACAGCCTGTTGGAAAACTCTAAATTATATAAGTCAATGGTTGAAAAATCAAAGTTGACTGAGGAATATGTATACTAGGTCTATAAATTAGAGGTTTTCTACCATATCTCCTAGGAGATTGACCGATTAAATATAGGTATAGTAAAATAGAATATAGCAATAGGGATGACGCCTGTAGTCGTTGTACAATTCTAAGGAAGGGGACAATTGCTACAGGCCTTATTCTTAGCAAATTTTTTAGGAGAAAGAGTGGTTAGATGCCTAAGCGTATAAAAGAAAAGTGGAAGGAGAAGTCCTTGTTCATGTTTAAGGACAAGCTCCCTCAATTATTGGTATACCAGCTGGTTACAAAGGCCTTGCTTCTGCTTAGTCTGGTTATCTTGAGGACAGTAGCAGGTTCTCTTTTATGGGTAGCAGGTAAACCGGCTATCACCAGCAGTGATATACCATTTTTGATGAGGACATGGCAGGGCTGGTTGCTTTTGATAATTGCCCTAACAGGCCTATTTATATATACCATATTTGATATTAACGTTATGATACTCCTGAGTAGAAATGTACTATATTCGGAGCATAAAAAGATGAAGACCCTTATATATGAGGCATTTTTGGCTGGTAAAAAACTAGTTAGACCCAAGGGCATACTAGTGATTTTATATATATCATTTTTGGCCCCAGCCTGTTTTGCGACCCTGGGAATTTCCCTTAGTTATACTTTTGTATTGCCAGATTTTATCTTGTCTGTTATTACTTCGACCAGTATTAGGGCGGGTTTCTACTATATCCTGCTTATCCTATTGGGGATTTTAGGGTTTTATAGGGTCTTTACATTTCACTATATGATTTTGAAGGACCAGTCACTAAATGAAGCCCTGGCTTCTTCTGTTAACCTAATCAAGGTCCACAAGAGGAGTATTGCAGGCAGGTACTTTGGATTTTTACTTAGGACAGGTTTGGTCTTGGTGCTTATATTTGCAGTTTTTGGAATAGTACCATATATAATTCTAGAAATTGCAAGTCCACCCCAGTATATATATAGGTTTTTTCTCTTGCTTATAGTTTTTGTCACTACCTTGCTTGATGGTATATACGGTCTCCTATTTCTATCCTTTCAGTTCATGCGTTTGACCCAGATATTTGATGGATATGAATGTCCGGACCTGGTTCCAAGCAATGATAAAAAAGATTTTTCAAGGAAGACCATTTTTATATCGTTTTTAGTTATAGTATTAATGTGTATTTTTAGTGCCATTGGTAGCTCGGTCTTTGATAGGTTATTTTCCGTGGAGAAGTCTACACAGATTATAGCCCACAGGGGTGGTGGCAGGCTTTCTACAGAAAATACCCTTGAATCAATTCAGGCGGCCATAGATAAGAAGGTTTATGCCTCAGAAATTGATGTGCAGAGGACCCGTGATGGCCACTATATAATCCACCATGATACTAATTTTTCTAGGCTCTATGGTGATATCCGTAGACCAGAGGATATGAAACTAGATGAGGTAAAGAGTCTGACTATGAAAGGTCTACATAATAAAATTGTCAACCCTGCAACTTTGGAAGAAGCCCTGGAGACGGCCAGGGACAAAATTCACCTATATATAGAGCTAAAGGGGAGAACTGCTGATAGGAAGATGGTAGAAGACCTCTACAGGATGGTCAAGGCCAAGGGTATGTTGGGCCAATGTGCCTTTATCAGCCTTGACTATGATATTATCAACTATATGGAAAGCAAGCATCCAGATGCAGAGACTATCTACCTTTGCTATTATAGTTTTGGTGATATAGACAGGCTCAATGTAGATGGAATTGGTTTAGAAGCGGAGTCTGCAACAGATTCCAATATACGTAAGATTCACAAGTACGGTAAACGCGTAGATGTATGGACCTGCAATGTACACAATATAATAATGCAGTTTTTGATGAGTGATGTGGATGGGATTATAACCGACGAAGTTGAATCTACCCAGTTCCTAAAAAATACATTTAAAGACAGTACAGATATAAACAGGATTATAAATTGGTTAAGACCGGAGAGTTAATTTGAGGCTTATATTTAATTATTCTTAAAGTAGGTAGGGTATAAGACCCTATATAAAGAAAAAGATATATAGACTAAGAGTGAGGAGAAAGAAATATGACTGATGAAAATATAGAAATAAAGGGGTTTGGGGGTGATAGTCAAAGGGCCAGCGACTCAAGTATTAAAAGCGATTTTGTAATTAAGACTAGTGATGAATTCAATAGGTGTATAGACCATATATATGACCTATTAAATAGCTCATATGTACTCTATGATAAGGGCCTTTTTCCATCATCTAGCTTCTTTTCGATAGCAGCTATTGAAGAGATAGTCAAGGTCTACAATAGTCTCTTTTCTAAGAATGTAGATGGACATGCAGCTAAGGGTACGGGCAAGAAGATATTTGGTCCAGACTACTATTTATGGATGGATGATCGTTTGACAGATGCCGTGGAAGATGAAGACCTAAAGGGTATATTTGACCTTTATAATAGTGGTGGTATGACGAACTTGAAGCTTGACTCAGTATACACCAATCGCAGGTCGGATAGGATGACAATACCAGTAGACCTTGTAGATAAAAAATACGCTAGAAATATGCTTTTATTTGCCATCCAGGCCTATGAGGATAATATGATGGCTATAGCCTTTATGCCATCAATATATCTAAAAAGACAGACAAGCTTTTTGAAGAAGTTGTGGGTCAGGTATAGGATGATAATAAGAAACTGGGACAAGTAGAAAGAAAAATAAAAAGCAAATCTTAATGAGAATTTTAAGCATTGGTAGGATATAAGTAGTCGTAAGTTTAGGAGGAAACCATGAATATATACAAGGAACTAGACGCTATAAAAGAGGAAGAATATGCGGCCTTTCAGGCCAGGCTAATACCTAGCATAGACCCGTCTACAATCATGGGGGTTAGGGTACCAAAACTTAGGGCATTGGCCAAGTCATATATAAAAGACCAGGAGTGTCAGGATTTTTTAGTTAATCTGCCACATGCCTACTATGATGAAAATATGCTACATGGGATCCTGGTATCAGAGATTAAAGATTTCGATACCTGCATAGAGAAGATAGAAGCCTTTTTGCCATATGTAGACAATTGGGCAGTATGTGATATTATGTCACCAAGGATCTTCAAAAAGCACAAGGAGGAATTACTGGATAGGATTAAGCTTTGGATTTCTTCTGATCAAACCTATACATGTAGGTTTGGTTTGGAGATGCTGATGACCCACTTTTTAGATGACGACTTCAAGCCTGATTATTTAGACTTGGTAGCAGGTCTTAGGTCCCAGGAATACTATGTTAATATGATGATTGCCTGGTTTTTTGCTACAGCCCTTGCCAAGCAGTGGGAGGCCAGCCTTCCATATATTGAGGCCAGGAGTTTAGATGACTGGACCCATAATAAGGCTATACAAAAGGCCCGTGAGAGTCTTCGTATAAGCAAGGAAAGGAAGGACTACCTTAAGGGATTAAAGTAGTTAGGATTTATGACCTAATATTATCCCACGAAGAAGGTGGGATAGAAAAGAAAAAAGTATTAACAACAAGTATATCTTGATGCTATTGAACCTGGGATATCCAGCGGAAGGGGCTGGTCCATTGGCAAACCATGGATCTAGTGAGGCAATAGAAGAAACTGTAAAATATATATAAAAATATATAATAAGAGATATGTAGTATAAAATATATAAAATATATATGATATATACGATAGGATAGATATAATAGCACTATAATAATTTGTTTTGATGGAGGTGGATATATGAATACCTTGATATGCTATAAGAAATGTACTACTTGCAAGGGAGTCGAAAAGATAATGAAGGACCAGGGTCTTGCCTATGAACTTAGGGAGATAGACAAGGAAAATCCTAGTATAGAAGAATTAAAGGCTTGGAGGGAAAGGTCAGGCCTGCCACTAAAGAGGTTCTTCAATACAAGTGGTAAAATCTACAAGGATATGGGCTTGTCTAAAAAACTGGCAGATATGTCAGAAGAAGACCAGTACAAGCTACTAGCTACAGATGGTATGTTGGTAAAGAGGCCAATCCTACTAGTAGGAGATGAAAAAATACTGGTAGGTACGGATGTAAAGAAATTCCTACTTGGTGAGGAAGTATAGCTTATAAAAAATGAGGTCATCCAGCCCGTTGAATATTCTCTGGGCAGGTGACCTCATTATTTTTAACTGGTTGTATAATATTTAGCGTTGGTGAGAGAAAAAATTCTCTCCCAACGCTAAAT
>ERZ772971.2437-NODE-2437-length-10223-cov-2.726495_pt1 | contig 10223 bp, 5 predicted proteins | sample MGYA00511943_ERZ772971 | MGnify/ENA primary metagenome ERZ772971 (study PRJEB29015, sample SAMEA2737929) | human oral metagenome | biome: human oral; feature: human-associated habitat; material: dental | place: China | collected 2144 ... | reverse complement strand
CGGCTTTGTTGTTGTGAGTGGTGAGGGTGATGTAGCTTTTGTCGGTATTTTGTTGGGTAAAATTGGGTTTTACGTGGTCGTTTAGGAATTGTATATCTTGCTGGGTGAGTTTGTTTTCGCGCAGGTGGTTTAGTATGGATATGAATAGGGGGTCGGTTTGCCGGTATATTTTTTCTAGTTCTATGTATAGGAGCGGGTTTTGTGTGATGACTTGTGATTGGAAGAAGTACATTCCTTTGTAATAGTGCTGTAGGACATTCCATTCTTCTTGTTTTACGACTGGGGGAAGCTGTAGTAGGTCGCCTATAAAGAGCATTTGTAAGCCTCCGAAGGGTTGTTTGTTTCGGCGGATGTGTTGTAGGATATGATTGATAGCATCGAGGGTATCGGCACGTAACATACTGACTTCGTCTATGATGAGGAGTTCGAGGTTTCTGATGAGTTGTAGTTTCCTTTGTTGCATTTGTGTGTGGGCGAGTATGGATTTTTGGTTTTCAAACCGCTGGTACTGAGGGGTTGGGGGTGGTGTGTATGTGGGTAGGAAGGAGGCGAAGGGCAACTGGAATAGGGAATGTAGGGTTACGCCGCCTGCATTGAGTGCGGCGATGCCTGTGGGTGCTGCTACGATGGTATTTTTATAGGTGGTATTGATGATTTTGTGTAGAAGAGTGGTTTTTCCTGTTCCTGCTTTTCCTGTGAGGAATAGGCTGGTGTTTGTTTGATTGATGAGGGTGAGTATGTATTCTTCCATAGGTTGTTTTATTTGGTGAGGCAAATTTATAAAAAAAATATTGAATATTGAAATAAAAATATTATCTTTGCCACTCAAAATAAAATGACTATGAATAAGCCTGCAACAGAGGAAAGTTTAGAGATAGTAAGGAAGGTTCTTACTAATTATTTGGAGGAGAATGCGCATCGCAAAACTCCTGAGCGGTATGCTATTTTGAAGGAGATATATGAGTATAATGATCATTTTGACATAGAGACTCTCTATGTGAATATGAAGAATAAGAAGTATAGGGTGAGTCGTGCAACACTTTATAATACGATGGAATTGTTATTGGAGTGTGGTTTGGTGCGAAAGCATCAGTTTGGGCAGAATCAGGCGTATTATGAGAAGTCGTATTTTGACAAGCAACACGATCACGTGATTCTTACGGATACGGGTGAGATTGTGGAGTTTTGCGATCCTCGTATTCAGACGATTCAGAAGACGATAGAGGAGGTGTTTAACATTGATATTACGCATCATTCTTTGTATTTTTACGGTACTCGTAGGGGGGGTGATGGTGTAAAGAAAGCTGAAAAAGTAACTGATAAAGATTAAAATATTATGGCTGTAGATTTATTATTGGGTTTGCAGTGGGGGGACGAAGGCAAGGGTAAAATTGTGGACGTTCTAACACAAGGATATGATATTATTGCGCGCTTTCAAGGAGGTCCTAATGCGGGTCATACGCTTGAATTTAATGGTATAAAACACGTGCTTCATACAATTCCTTCGGGGATTTTTCACGAAAGTGCTGTGAATGTGATAGGCAATGGTGTTGTGATAGACCCTGTTATTTTTAGGAAGGAAATTGAGGGGCTCAAGAAGTATGGGATTGATTTTGCTGGGCGTTTGCTGATTTCGCGTAAGGCGCACTTGATTTTGCCTACACATAGGTTGCTGGATGCCGCTTCGGAAACTTCTAAGGGAAAGGCTAAGATTGGTTCTACACTTAAGGGTATTGGGCCTACATATATGGATAAAACGGGGCGTAATGGCTTGCGTGTGGGCGATATAGAGCTTGATGATTTTGAGGAGCGTTATCGTGTGCTGGTGGAGAAGCATTTAGAATTGCTTGGACATTATGGCGTGGATATTCAGTTTAATCTTGACGAGCTTGAGGCTGATTTTTTTGCGGCTATTGAGGTGTTGCGTGGCTTTGAACTAATTGATAGTGAGGAGTATTTGTATGGAGCACTGAAGAGTGGTAAGCGAATTTTGGCTGAGGGGGCTCAAGGCTCATTGCTGGATATTGATTTTGGTACTTATCCTTTTGTAACCTCATCAAACACTACGGCTGCGGGTGCTTGTACAGGTTTGGGTGTTGCGCCTAATAGTATTGGGCGTGTGATAGGTATTTTTAAGGCTTATACTACACGTGTGGGTAGTGGGCCTTTTCCTACAGAGTTGTTTGATGAAGTGGGTGATACGATGACTGAAGTGGGTAGAGAATATGGTGCTACTACAGGCAGGCGTAGGCGTACGGGCTGGCTGGATTTGGTAGCATTGCGTTATGCAGTTAGGGTGAATGGTGTAACTGAGCTTGTGATGATGAAGGCTGATGTGCTAAGTGGTTTTGAGACGCTGAAGGTGTGTACGGAATATTTGTATAAGGGAAAGAAGATAGGGCATTTGCCTTATAATATTGAACCTCAAAATGTATCGCCTGTTTATACTGAATTGAAAGGGTGGCATCAGGATTTGACGGGAATTAAGGAGTATGGAGCACTTCCAAAGGAGCTTTTGGATTATATTGCTTTTTTGGAGAAGGAATTGGAGGTGCCTATTACGCTGGTTTCGGTGGGGCCTGATAGGACACAAACGATTGTGCGTTAGTATTTTAGTATATGGGTTATGGGGAGTATTGTAAGGGATTTTTTGGATACCTTATTGGAGTATGCTACACCTTTAGTGGCTACTTTTAACAAGGGTGCTACGGAGGAGGAGCTTGCGGATTTTGAGGCGGAGATGGGAGTGAGGCTTCCTGCGGTGGTTCGGGAGATGTATATGATGTTTAATGGACAGCGTGCGGGGGATAACGATGTATTTTTTTTGGATGGGTTGCGTTTTCTTCCGTTAGGGGAAATAAAGGTTGCCCAAGGCATTGGCAGGAATTATTGGAGGAAGTATCTGACTTGAAGTCGCTTAGCTTTGATAAGGAAGAGGCAATAGATATGGGCTGGCATAGGGTGATTAGAAATCAGTTTTATGATGGAAAATGGCTTCCTTTTCTTACAAATGGGGCTCGTTTCTTGTTTATTGATTTGAATCCAGACAAGAATGGCCGGCTGGGACAGATTGCTGAAATTGATCTTTTATTACATTCTGTAAAGGAATCATTTATGGATATTCAGGCTTCTTCGCTTGAAGATTGGCTTGAGGACTTGATAGAGAGTATTGAGGTAGGGATTGTATATTATGATGAGGAGCGTCATTCGCTGGTGGATAGTAGTTTGTACGTAGAAGATGGGCTTGGTATTCCGAATTTCTTTGCGCCTGAGCCTGATTATATTTCGGAAGGTGGTTCTAATGTGTATCATTATTCTGATGAGAATTTGAGTGACTGGGTAATTCCTGATAGGGAAAATGTGTATTGTGATGAGATTTGTGCTCATTTTGAGCGTTATATTGGCAAAGAGGAAGGTGTATTCAGAGATTTAAAGCCTGAATATGTGCATATAGATGTGCATTGGATTGCACCAACGCCTGATAGACCTTATCACGTACTTTTTACTACAGGAATGAGTGATTACCCGATGTATTTACCACAAAATTTAGAAGACCCTAATGACTATAGCTACGCCGAACTGATGGTGTATTTGCCTGAAGATTGGAAAATTGGCGATGAGGCATTTGAGGATTTTAATAATTACTGGCCTATTTATTTTATGAAGATGTTGGCACGCTTTCCGCATCAATATAAAACTTGGATGGGTGAGGGGCATACAATTCCTAATGGGAATGATGCTGCACCTATAGCAAATACAGATTTTGGGTGCCTGCTTTTATTACCTCCATACACTATGGAAGATAAAGACTTCTTGAAGCTTACCACTGAAGATGGCACTACGATTAATTTTTATGCTATTATACCTATTTACAACGAAGAGATGGAGGTTAAATTAGAAAAGGGGCTGGAGCCTCTTCTTTTGCTTTTTGACAATTATAAGGTGAAAGAGCTGATTGACACTCACAGGAGGAATGTGGCTCTTGATAAATAGGGTTATTTTTGCTTATTGAATATTTTGTGCATTAGTTCTTTAAAGGTGCTGAAATCAACGGTGTAGGTGATTCCGGCACCTTGTGCATATCCAATGCGATCAAGCATATATTGTTGCCATTCGTTTTCGCGGTTGAATATTTTAGCTGTTAGGTTTCCGTTTGGGGTAAGCCTGAAGAGTACTTCTATATTGCCAGCAACGGCGGTGCGTGTGATACCTCCTACAGGGATACCTACTTTGGCATTAACGCTTGCCCAGTCGGTGATTTGAGTGGATACGGTAAAGCCTAAGCGGTCGCTATTGATGTCGGAACGCCCGTCATTGATGCCCGCCTCATAGGATACCCCTAAATTGAGTTTGTTATCCTCGTCTGAGAGGAGTTGGTTGAACAGTCCGGCAGCGGTCTCGAATAAGTTATAGGCTACGAGACGGTTGTCGGTATTTTTTTCGCTCATAAACGAGCCTTGCGCCAAGAGCGAGAAGGCTTGTAGCTGCTTGCGGTCTTGGTCTTCTAATTTGTAGTTAAGTTCTGAAATGAGGCTTGGGCTGCTATCGGGGAAGGTGATGTCGAAAAGGGTTTCGGGGTGCATCAATTCGCCTTCGAGTTTTATAATTACCTGCGTGTTTATTTTTCGGTTGTACTGAGAGCTTTCAAGCAAGGTACTTGGATTGGCACTAAGGGTATAAGCGGCTTTTAGGTTTCGTAGGGTAGCGGTAAGCGGGTCGCCACTCCAAGAGATAGAGCCCCCAGGTAGTACAGTAAAGCGTTTATCGATGAAGTTTTCGTACTTGAAGTTGTAGAATCCTGAATAAGTGATAAAGTCGCCCCACATATTAAATTTTCCGTTGGTATTAATTTCTATCAGTAGGGTTCCTTCACCACGCCCTACGAGGCTGCTACCTGTTTTTCTATCCATTACTATTTCTACTTCGGCAGTGGGTTGTACGTTTAGCTCAAAGTTGAGTTCCAAGCCTTTAATAGACTCTAAATCTCGTTGTATTTTTACTTTTTTCTGTCCTTTTTCTACAAAGGTGATGAATGAGTCATCGCCTACGCTTTCGGTGTCGCTAAGGGGGATTTTAAAGGCGGTGCCTTCTTCGGTTTGGGCGTTTACTTTGATGGCTATTTCGTCTAATGCGCCTTTAATGGTAGCCTCGCCTTTCATAAAGGCGGTGCCATAGAATAAAGATTCATCGGTATAGGGGGTATTGAGCACCATAAAGCGCTTGCCGAGTGTTTTGAGTTTAAGGTCGAGGAACCAGTCTAACAATCGGTTGTGGCGTATGGAGCCATTGAGGGTAGCTTTTGTTTTGTAGGCGGTATCGGTGAGCAGCCAATTATCTATAATAAAGTTTTTGTTGTTTACTTTTATGCGTGAACCGTCATTAATATCGGCATTTAGGAGCAGATAGCTGATGCCTGCTCCTGCTTTGTTTAGGGTGAGCTCACCATCCATTTGTGGGTTGGTAATACTACCTGTTATATCTACTTCACCGCTCATAGTACCCCTAATATCGTAGAAAATGCCTTCCATAAAGGGGTTGAAGGGGGATAGGGCAAAGTCTTTGAAGTAGGCTTTGAGGTCTAACAAAGTACCTTTTTTCTTATCGATATTTATTTTACCACGAGTAGCAAAACCTGGGGTGCGCCCATTGGAAAAGAAAGCGGCGACATCAAAGGAACTAAGGTCGTTGTTGCCAAAAATACTCATTTCTAAATCGCCGTAGTCATAGCCATTGAGTTTGAAGTATTGGATAAACAAATCGGCTGAGGGGTAATATAGTTCTCCTTTTTGGGTGAGTGATATGTTGCCGTTTACCTTACCTGTGAGATTAAGACCTTTTACTTCGGGGGTTATTTTTTCTAAGGCTACGTTGTGGGCTACCAGGTGTAGGTTTTTGTAATCTTTACTGGTAAGCAGGCCGCTAAGGTTGATATATTGGTTTTGGTGAGCCATTTTAAAGTTGTTGATTTTGATACTATCGGCGGTGCGGTTTAGTACTATTTTGTTATAGTCGTTCATTTGGTTGTCTCGGTTGATGAACCACTCGTTTCCTTTGAAATTGATGAGTGATTTTTTGATGCCTATGATAGACTCTTGTTTTTCGTTTAGGGTGTGGAAGAAACTGAGTTCGTAGTTATCTTTGGCAGTTTCGCCGCCTTTAAACTCACTACGGAAGAAGAGCGTATCTTTGATAGTAGTATTGATAAGGTTGAAGTTATGAATGGTATATACGCCCAAATCTACCTTTTTGGCTTCTAAGAAAGCGTTGTAGAATGGGTTTTTGTTGTCTATTTCAACACTTAGGCTATCGATTAGGTTGTCGTAGGCATTGATATGTGGTGATTTTATTTGTAGCCTAAAACTTTCTTTATCGGGGTTGATACTACCATTGATAAAGGTATTGCTACCCAATTTTACTTTGGGCAGGAATACTTCTACGATTTTGTTGTAGATATTAAAATGAAAGTCTACGTATTGGTTGGGGTCTATTTTGTAGGGGTTGTAGTGTGTATAGATGCTTCCTAAGGCGTTTTGCATCATATGTTTTATTTCGGCGAGTTTAAACTGTCCTTTGATGTTACCGCTTACAATATCGGGTGAGTTGATACTGATTTCTTTGATGCCCTCATTGAGTGTAGAATACACTTCAAAATCTTTGAAGGTGAAATCGCCAGCGGAGTTGATATAGTTTGTATTTTTAAAGGATATTTTTCCTACGATGTTATCGATGTCGTTTCCTTCAATATCAATGATTACTTTGCCGCAGAATTGGGAAATACTATCGTTTTCGACCAAATGGAGTGCGTGTAGGTCGGCAATACCGATATTGGCTTGGAAGTCGTATTGGGTCTTTTTATCGGAGAGGTCGGCAATTCCATTTACGCTCATTGTGAGGTTGGGGTCGTAGGCATCAATTTTTCCGCTGAATACTTGTTGTTTCATTTCGCCATTTACAGCAATACGATGATACTGATAGCCATTGAAAAGCAAGTTGTGGATATTTCCGCTGGCATAGAGTTGCATTGTTTGTGGGGTGAAGCCTTTGCCTTTCACTTTTAAATCGGCTGTAATATCACCGATAGTAGGGGTACTGAGGAGTCGTCCTAAATGTAGTTGTTGGGCGTTGATAGTACCGCTATATTCTATTTCATCGGTATTGAGCAGATTGTCTAACACACCGTTGATATGTGCTTCACCTTGGTTAGTACTCAGTAGCATATCGGTAGTGAGTGCTGTGGTAGTATAGCTAAAATCGCCGTTTAGATGGAAATAATCCAGCTTTCGGAGGTCGTCTGGGATATTTTTGCCTAATATATTGGGCATAAGATAGGCAAAATCGTTATAGAAAGTTCCTGCGGTTATGTTATTACCTGTGATAATGATATTTTTGTGGTCGTTTAATAGGTTTTTAAATTCAAAATTACCTTTTACTTCGGTACTTTGGTGTGTGATATTGCCTTGTAATTTGAAATTGTTGAGGGGTCCGTACATAGAGGCTTTATTCACGATAATTTGACGTTGGGGGGCAAATTCGTTGTAGAAGACATTCAGGTCGGTGGTATTGATGTTGGATTGTTGTAAATCTGCCTGAAAAGCGACATCGTTGATGAAGTTGGAATAGCTATTGTTATGGGCGTGCAGGGTGATATTGCCTTGCAGCTTGGTTTTGTTGGGTGTTTTGAGCTGTAAGTCTTTGGCTTGTATAAGGCTATCGGAATAGATGAATTGTGAGGTGCTAAGGTGATTTACGTGTAATTGCTTGTCATATAACAAACTGCCTTCATCGAGTGATAGGGTTACTTTGCTGCCGTGTATGCCAAAATTTTTTACTATGGCATCGAGGTTGTCTATGCGTAACATAGCGGGCTGTGCATCATTTTCATCGGTGATGTAGCATTTGCTGTTGTGTAGTTTAATTTTGGAGGCAGTCATAATAAAGCTGCCTGTGCTGGGCTCATCGGAATCGAAGCGACTTACAAAAACATCGAGGTTGGAGAGTGTGTCGCCTTTATGAGTTTTCATATTGAAAATGAGCTTGTCGCCTTCTATATTTCCGAAGAAGAGGTTCCCTTCGGTGAGCTGTTTGAGGGATAGAATAGAGGTATTGAGTTTTTGAGCCGCTATAAGCGTATCGCCTTTATGGTCGGCAATGAGTACGCCTTTGATATCGACAAAAAGCCAAGGTTTTATGTGGATTTTTTCAATATTGATATTGATATTGTAAGAATCATTCAGGTAACGGGTTACCTTTTGGGCAATGAAAGTTTGCACTGCGGGTAAAAGCAGTAGCCCCCCTATGACAGCTATTGGGAGCACGAAGAAGTAGAGAAGTTTTTTTAATAATTTTTTGCCCAAAGTATAATGATTTTGTAACGGCTGCAAAGTTATAAAAGAAAAATGATATTGCAAAAAAAAACTTTCCTTCGGTGCGAGCCGCACAAGCTTTTAACCTTCAGTGCGAGCCGCACAGGCTTTTATCCTTCGCTCATCATTCGCTTATCCTTCGCTTATCCTTCGCTCAACCTTCGCTCAACCTTCGCTGCGGTATAGCTGTACAAAATAGCACTTTTTGGGGTGGGTATAAAAACTAAATTTGCACGTTTGCTAATTATTTTGTACCTTTGTGCCCTTGATTTGATTAACTATAAAAATGGCAGAAGAAATATACAATCAGCAAGAAAGTGCTGCTTATTCGGCAGATAATATTCAATCACTTGAAGGGATGGAGCACGTGCGTATGCGTCCGTCTATGTACATAGGCGATGTAGGCGTGCGCGGGCTGCACCACTTGGTATATGAGGTGCTGGACAACTCGATAGATGAGGCACTGGCTGGCTATTGCGACAGTATAGAGGTTACTATCAACGAAGATAACTCAATAACCGTAGAAGATAACGGGCGTGGTATTCCTGTAGATATTCACAAAAAAGAAGGGGTATCGGCATTGCAAGTGGTAATGACCAAAATAGGTGCAGGGGGTAAGTTTGACAAGGGTTCTTATAAAGTATCGGGCGGATTGCACGGGGTGGGAGTATCGTGTGTGAATGCGCTTTCAAGCCACCTTACTGCTACTGTGTACCGCGACAAAAAAATATGGCAACAAGAATACGAACAAGGTGTAGCTCTTTACCCTGTAAAACAAGTGGGCGACACGGATAAACGTGGTACTAAGGTTACTTTCTTGCCTGATGCGACTATCTTTGAACAGACTACGGAATATAAATACGACATTTTGGCAGCACGCATCAGAGAATTGGCTTACCTAAACAAGGGGATTACTATTACTCTTACTGATTTGCGCCAAAAAGACGATAAAGGCAACTATAAAAGCGAGAAATTTTATTCGGAAAAGGGACTTACTGAATTTGTTAGGTTCTTAGACGGTAATCGTTTGCCTATTATCTCACAAACTATTGCTATGGAAGGGGAAAAAAATGGTACCCCAGTGGAAGTAGCAATGGTATACAACGATTCTTATACTGAAAATGTACATTCGTACGTTAATAATATCAATACTACTGAGGGGGGTACTCACTTGCAGGGTTTCCGTACGGGGCTTACACGTACCTTGAAGAACTATGCTGAAAAATCGGGATTGTTGGAAAAGCTGAGCAAAGATAAAAAGAACCCTGTAGAAATAGAAGGTGATGACTTTCGCGAGGGGCTTACTGCTGTAATATCGGTGAAAGTAGCTGAGCCACAGTTTGAAGGACAGACAAAAACGAAATTGGGTAACCGCGATGTTACGGCGGCAGTATCGCAAGCTGTTACTGCTATGCTTGAGGCTTTCTTGGAGGAAAACCCTAACGATGCAAAAATAATTGTAGAGAAGGTTGTACTTGCAGCACAAGCGCGTATGGCAGCTAAAAAAGCTCGCGAAATGGTGCAACGCAAGAGCGTGATGAGTGTGGGGGGCTTGCCAGGGAAATTGGCTGACTGTTCTGAAGAAGATCCTGCTATCTGCGAACTTTTTCTTGTGGAGGGGGATTCGGCAGGGGGTACTGCTAAGCAAGGACGTAATAAAGATACCCAAGCTATCTTGCCACTAAAGGGTAAAATCTTGAACGTGGAAAAATCGATGCAGGACAAGGTGTTTAGCAACGATGAAATTAGAAATATATATACAGCCTTAGGGGTAACTATTGGTACTGAGGAAGACTCGAAAGCGTTGAACCTTAGTAAGCTACGTTATCACAAAGTGATTATTATGTGTGATGCCGATGT
>ERZ772971.2436-NODE-2436-length-10225-cov-5.081514_pt1 | contig 10225 bp, 5 predicted proteins | sample MGYA00511943_ERZ772971 | MGnify/ENA primary metagenome ERZ772971 (study PRJEB29015, sample SAMEA2737929) | human oral metagenome | biome: human oral; feature: human-associated habitat; material: dental | place: China | collected 2144 ... | reverse complement strand
TGAACGCCAGGGCGCGCATGAGGGCGAGTGAGGTCGCCTGGGACTTCCCCAGCCGCGGGACGTTGACCTCGTTGACGTTGCGGATGTACTCGGCGGGTGTTTCCAGGGCGAACTCGTCATCGAGGCCGATCAATGAGGGCCAACCGCCCCGGCAGCACCACCGCGCGATGTCGGCGATGCTCGTGGGGCGGCGCGCTCCCGCCTCGAAACCGCCGTCGAACAGGCGTGAGAAGCTCACCCCTCCCCCGCTGTCACCGGATTCGCTCAGCGCCATCGGTCTCATCCGCACGCGCGCGATGCGCCCGGTTCCGCTGTGGCGGATGGCCTCCGTGTCTTTCGGGACGGAGGATCCCGTGAGGATGAGTTGGCCGCGCCTGTTCGCGTTCGCGTCGATCCGGTTCCTCGAGGCGTCCCAGATCTGGGGAACCTCCTGCCACTCGTCGATGAGGTGGGGTTCGGCGCCATCGAGCACAAGTGCCGGGTCGGTGCGCGCGGCAGCGAGGGTCGCAGGATCCATGAGCGTGTCGGCGCTGCGGGAGTGGGCGAGTGCCGTCCAAGTCTTCCCGCACCACTTCGGCCCCGTGATCTCTACACCACCGAAGGCCCGGAGCATCTTCTCCACGCGCGCATCGACAAGGCGGGCCCGGTAGCCGTCGGGCCGCAGATTCCGTGTGTTCGCAGGCATCTCCACTCCCCTCGCGTGCTGAGATTATACATTTTACGCTGATGTGACCTCACATTTTACGCTCATGTCATTTAACATTTTACGCCGATGGTGATGGCGCTCGACGCGCCCTCCGTGTTCGAGGGCTCGGGGCGCGCCGCACGGAGCGCGCCACCGCCTGAACTCGAGGTGCGCCGCGCGCGCGAGCGGATACCCTCTTCGCCGACTCCCGCCGCAGGCGGGACTGGACACAGGTTCCCGAGTAAAGACACGCCCCGGTTGGGCCCCGGCGGCACCGGGAGCCCCGTACTATAGACAGGTACCTGTCTACAGCCGAGGAGATGACGCCGACGATGCTGCCCGCGATCAAGGAGGTTCAAATCGTCGCCGCGCCAGCGAATCGGCTTGAGTTCAACGTTAAGATGCGAAAGAGATCGAGAAGGATTAACAAATAATGGCAAAAATTAAAACTATGGACCTGACGCTCGAACAGACACTGTGGGAAACTGCAAAGTCGATGCGGGCGAAGGGGAACCAGGAGGCCTCTGAATACAAGCACGTTGTGCTCGGGCTCGTGTTCCTCAAGTACGTCTCGGACACATTCGCGGAGCGCCGCGAGGAACTGCAACAGGAGCTCGTTGGGGAGGGCTTCGATGAAACGCAGATTGAGTCGTTCCTGGAGGACAGGGACGAGTACTCTGGTCACAACGTCTTTTGGATTCCCGGCGGCGCGCGTTGGGATCAGCTCCAAGCAGCGGCGAAACTCCCCGGAATCGGCCAGCGAATCGACGGGGCCATGCGGTTGATTGAGCGAGCGAACCCATCACTCATGGGCGTGCTGCCGCGCAACTACGGACGCGAGGACCTCAAGGAGGAGATGCTCGGTGAACTCATCGACCTCATCGGCTCCATCGGATTCGGCGCTGACGACGATCACAATGCCGACGACATCCTCGGCAGAGTCTACGAGTATTTCCTCGGGATGTTCGCCGGCGCGGAGAAGGGCAAGGACGGCGGCGAATATTACACACCAAGGAGCGTCGTCAACCTCCTTGTGGAGATGCTCCAGCCTTTTTCAGGCCGCGTGTACGATCCATGCTGCGGCAGTGGTGGTATGTTCGTGCAATCCGCGAGGTTTGTTGAGGCGCACGGCGGAAATCGCGACGAACTGTCGATCTACGGCCAGGAGAAGGCTGCGTCCACGTGGAGACTGGCTAAGATGAACCTGGCGCTGAGAGGGATCGAGGCAGACCTCGGCCCTCGGGACGCTGAGACCTTCACCGAGGACCAACACCCGGATCTGCGCGCGGACTTTATCATCGCCAACCCGCCCTTCAACCTCAAGGGCTACTGGTCCGCCACACTCCAGGACGACCCGCGTTGGGTGTATGGCACTCCGAACGACTCTAACGCGAACTACGCGTGGATTCAGCATTTCCTCTATCACTTGAGCCCTTCTGGTAGCGCGGGCTTCGTCATGGCGAACGGGGCGCTCTCCTCCAAAGCAAAGACTGACGGTATCATCCGCCGAGCTATGGTCGAGGCGGACGTGGTGGACTGCATCGTGGCACTGCCCGACAAACTCTTCTTCAACACCGGCATCCCGGCCTGCCTGTGGTTCCTTTCCAAGAACCGTCATGGCAACGGGCACCGCGACCGGCACGGCGAGGTGCTCTTCGTCGACGCCCGCAGCATGGGTGAGATGGTCACACGTGCCCAGCGGCAGCTCACTGCTGATGACATCGAGCGAATCTCCAGTGTGTACAATACGTGGCGCTCCCGGACTGAGTACAACGACTACGAGAATGTGCCCGGATTCTGCAAAGCAGCCACTATCCAGGAAATCACCGACAACGACTTCATCCTCACCCCCGGCCGGTACGTCGGACTCGACGACTCCGCAAACACTGATACAGAACCCTTAGAAGAGAAAATCACTCGCCTAACCGCCGACCTTATCGCGGAGTTTGATCATGGGCGAGAGCTCGAGAAGACCATTCGCATGCGGTTCGGGGGCATCAAATGGAACTGACTTTCGGCGACGCCTTCGATGTCGACCCAAAGGTCACGATTCGCCGAGGCTCACATGTGCCATTTGTTGAAATGGCAGATGTCAAACCGTGGACACGTACCGTACGAGCGACGGCTCACCGAGCATTCTCTGGCGGTTCGAAGTTTGTCGACAGTGATGTGCTCCTCGCCAGAATTACCCCGTCACTTGAGAACGGGAAGACATCAATATATAATGCAGCAACGCATGAGAAAGATCAACCCGCCGCCGGATCCACTGAGTTCATCGTGATTCGAGGAAAACGCGACGTTAGCCTATCCGAGTACGCATACTACCTACTGCGAACGGACGAACTGCGCAACCATCTAGTCGCAAACATGAACGGCAGTTCAGGCAGACAACGTGTCCGAGCTGAAGCTCTGCACGGGTTCCCTATCGCCTTACCCGATATTTCCACACAAAAGCGGACTGTAGAACTCCTGTCTTTACTGGATGACAAGATCGACTCTAACCGTTCGGCCTCACAGATGCTAAATTCGCTCTCTAACTTACTTGCGGAGAAGATGCTACACTCCGGACCGACTCAAACAGTTCCACTGTCCAAACTCGCCAACTTCAATACAAAGAATATCAGGAGAGATCAATTCAACGAAATTGAATATGTTGATATCAAAGGCACTGGACAGGGGCATATTGACTCTACAATAAGGTTCGATGCGACTTCAGCGCCGAGTAGAGCACGTCGCCTCGTGAGTGATGGAGATGTCATTTATTCGACAGTGCGCCCAAATCGACAGGTCTATTCTCCAATATTTAGCCCCCCACCCAATCTCGTTGTATCTACTGGATTCGCCGTCGCTACTCCAACAAACATTGCTGGCACATCATTCATCTCCTACATTTTTCAACAGAACAGTTTTTCTCAGTACCTCAGTGCCTCAGCAAGCGGAAGTGCATACCCTGCAGCAAGCATAGGCTCCATAAGTTCTTACCCAGTTGTCATACCAACAGACATTTCGAAACTGAAGTCCTACGAGTCATCGACCCAACGCATGCGACGTTTGGCGATGACGCTACACCAACAGGATCGAAGACTTGCTGAGCTCCGCGATACACTGTTGCCGGAGCTGATGAGCGGGCGGATGCGAGTCGACGAGGCTGGTCGGCTCGTCGCGGACGCGTTTGGAAAGGAGTCAGTTGATGACTAGTTCCGTCTACCGGTTTGATGAATCGACAGTCGAACAGGCCGCGAAGGAGTGGCTTGCCGAGATCGGCTACCACACCGGATACGCGCCTGTTGACGCCCCCGTGGGCCAGGCGCGCGAGACTCCCGGGGATTGCGTTCTGTGGTCGTACGTGGCTGAAGCACTTGTCCGACTCAACCCTGGGGCGTCGAATGATCTGGTGCGCTCCGCGCTCGCGCGCATTCAGCGTGCCGAGTCCCAGGACGTGATGAGTGAGAATCAGCGGCTTCATGAGCTCATGGTGGCGGGCGTGCCCGTCGAAACCACCGGCGAGGATGGTCGACCCACCACAGTACGGCTGCGCCTCGTTGACTTCAACGACCCGATGAACAATGACTGGCGTGCGCTCAACCAGTTCACAATCGTCGAAGGGGGCCACAACCGTCGCCCCGACGTGCTGGTGTTTCTCAACGGCCTGCCCGTCGGCCTCATGGAGCTGAAGAATCCCACGGATGAAAAGGCAACTCTGCGCAATGCCTGGAACCAGATCCAGACATACCGCAAGCAGATTCCCTCGGTGTTCTTCCCCAACGTCATCACCGTGATCTCCGACGGCACATCTGCGGCGATGAGTTCCTTCACCGGAGGCTTCGAGCACTACGCTCCGTGGAAGACCATGGACGGACGCGACATCGTCACAGACCGTCCAGCACTCGAAGTACTCATCAAGGGTGTGTTCACCCCCGCACGGTTCCTCGACATTCTGCGGAACTTCGTCGTCTACTCGGACGAGCCCGTCACCGACGCGGCCACTGGTCAACGCCGCCGCATGCTCATCAAGCGCATTGCGAAGTACCACCAGTACTGGGCGGTTAACGCTGCCGTTGAGTCCACGGTCAGGGCAGCCGGTCCAAACGGGGACAAGCGCGGTGGCGTGGTGTGGCACACCCAGGGATCCGGCAAGAGCTTCGAAATGGTGTTCTACGCGGCCAAACTCATGCGGGACCAGCGCATGTCCAACCCAACACTGGTGTTCATCACCGACCGGAACGACCTTGATGACCAGCTTTTCGGCGAGGTGTTCTCCCCTGCTCAGATCCTTCCTGAGACCCCGGTCCAGGCCACGGGGCGAGACAACCTGCGTCAGCTGCTCACTCGTGCTTCGGGCGGCATCATCTTCACCACACTGCAGAAGTTCGCTCCCGGCCAGGACGGGGACATGAACCCAGTGCTCACCGATAGGCGCAACGTTGTTGTGGTGGCCGACGAAGCGCACCGATCCCAATACGGCTTCGAGGAGACCCTCGACAGCCAAGGCCGTCTCAAAGCGGGGCTCGCCAAGCACCTTCGTGACGCGCTTCCCGGCGCGACGTTCCTCGGCTTCACCGGAACGCCCATCGAGTCGAACGACCGCTCCACCCGTGCTGTGTTCGGCGACTACGTCGACATCTACGACCTCACTCGCGCCGTGGAAGACGGCGCGACCGTCAAGATTATCTATGAGTCCCGCCTGGCCAAGATCAACTTGGATGAAGAGCAGCTCGGCCAGTTGGACACCATTGTTGATGAAAGTAGCGAGGCAAGCAGCACGGGTGAGGCTGAACAGGCCAAGACCAAGTGGTCCCGCCTGGAGGCACTGGTCGGGGCGGACTCCCGGCTGGATGCAGTTGCCGCTGATATCGTGGCGCACTGGGAGAAGCGCCGTGCCTCCATGGCGGGCAAGGCGATGATCGTGACCATGAGCCGCCGTATTGCCGTTGCCCTGTACAATAAGATCACAGCACTGCGGCCCCAGTGGCACTCCGACGACATCAACAAGGGCCGCATCAAAGTCGTTATGACCGGCTCGGCGGCCGACCCAGAAGAGTTTCAGGTGCACATCCACTCCAAGGACGAGCGCCGCGATCTGAAGCTGCGCGCCAAGAATCCCGATGACGAACTCGAGCTCGTCATCGTGCGCGACATGTGGCTCACGGGATTCGACGCCCCATCCATGCACACCATGTACGTGGACAAGCCCATGCAAGGGGCCGGCCTCATGCAGGCAATCGCCCGGGTCAACCGCCGTTTCAAGGACAAGCCCGGCGGACTCATCGTCGACTACATTGGGCTGTTCACCTCCCTGCAGCGGGCGCTCAGCGTCTACTCGCCGTCCGACCGGGAGCAGGCCGGCGTGCCAATTGAACAACTCGTTGACGTTATGCTTGAGAAACACGATATCGTCCGAGGGATGCTGCATGGTGTCACCTACGACTCCTCAACGGAGCTGTCGGCGAAGGAGCGCCTAGCCCAGTATGCCGCCGTACTGGACCACGTGCTCTCAGACCCGGATCTGACCAAACGCTACAACGACCAGGTGCTCGCACTCGCAAAAGCCTACGCTCTGACTGCCTCGCGTCCCGAAGCACAAACCATTCGGGATGATGTACGCCTGTTCACCGACGTTCGGGCGGCAGCACTGAAGATCCTCAATCCTGATGCCGGTCAGTCCCAACAAGGCGGCAGCAACCTCGACTCAGTACTGAGCCAGATGGTCAATGACGCTGTCACCGCAGACCAGGTCGTCGACGTTTTCCAATTCGCGGGTATGGAGTCTCCAGAACTTTCGCTGCTATCAGACGAGTTCTTGGACTCCATCGCCCACTCGAACCAGCCGAATCTTCAGCTGGGGCTTCTGCGCAGGCTGCTCAACGACCAGATTCGCACGCTTCAACGCAAGAACCTGGTGCAAGGCCGGAAGTTCTCCCAGATGCTCGCCGAGGCATTGAGCCGTTACACGAACAGATCACTGACAACGGCGGAGATCATCGCCGAGTTGGTGAAGCTTGCCAAGGAGATGCGCCAGGACCAGCAACGATCGCGTGAGCTGGGCTTGAACGAGGCAGAGATCGCTCTATATGACGCGATTATCCAGAACGACTCTGCAATCCTCGAGCTCGGTGACGAAACGTTGAAGACCATCGCACGCGAACTGGTCACCACCATCCAGAAGTCTGCAACCATCGATTGGACATTCAAGGAATCCGTCCGCGCCCGGATGCGATCACGCATCAAGCGCTTACTGGCCAAGTACAAGTATCCGCCGGACAAGCAGGAGGAAGCCGTGCGCCTCGTGATCGAACAGGCTGAACACCTGGCAGTGGAAGATGAAACGCAGAACTGAACTTCCCTTGTCACCTCCGTACGTCACTCTACCGTTTCACGTTCCCCCAGCCTGATCAACATATACGGACCCTGCCGCCCTGCGTGCTCGATTGAGGACGAGCTGCGTCCTGAATCGACGTCAAGCCACAACCAGCTCTTCGTGGCCAAACACAGGGCAACGGTGGTGTCATAGTCCGCACGCCAGCGCGCCCGCCCCAAGGAGTGCACCCTCGATACCGACCCTGCTTCTTCGGACCCGGGCCTGGTCCGACTCGCCCCCGGGGTGCGCGCACCCCGACAACTGACGACTGAGCCGCACCGGGGAATTGAGAGGAGGCAACCTCGTGTGCGACGCCCTCACCCGCCGTATCCGTACCCTGCCCAACGGCGCGACAACCACGACGACATGGGGCCGGTGAAACAATAACGCCCACCACCAGCGCCAGGGGCGCCACCACCGAGGAACCAGGCAACTGCCCCCGCACCACCCCAGCCCACAAGAAGTACTCACCCAACTCATTGCCCCCCTTGACATCACCGTTCCCCCACGTCCTGTTCCTCGACAGCGACATACATGTAGATCCTGGGAATGACCAGCAGCCCTCCGACAACTACACAGATCGCCTCGACGACCTCATGACCAACCACCGGGACGCGGTACACGCCGCCCAGAACAACGACAGTCTCCGACGGGCCATCACACGACTCAGGGAACCGCGCGCCCGTCTCTTCACTAACATTGCTTCAGAGGTCCAACGGGCTGAGTAGGGCTCCAGATGCCGATGCCCTGACGTATGCTTGGACTCAAGCGTCAACTGATTGGATCCTCCCATGAGCACCCGTGTGGATGTCGCCCCGAGCGTTCTGCGCTGGGCGTTGGCGCGCGCGAAGATCGATGAGGACGTTGCCGCGCACAAGCACCCGTGGCTCGCAGGCCAGCGCAAGCCGACCTTCAAACAGCTCGAGGCGTTCGCGAGAACCACCCATGTGCCGAGTGCCATGCTGCTCCTACCGGAGCCGCCCCATGAAGCACTCCCCATACCTGATATGCGCACCCACGGCGACATCGGCGTGAACCTGTCCTCTGGCGACCTACTGGACACGATCTACCTGTGCCAAGAGCGCCAGAACTGGTACCGGGAGTTCGCCATCAGTGAGGGCGCTGCGCCTCTTAACATGATCGGATCCGCATCCCTGGAAGATGATCCGCCCATGGTCGCCTCTCGGATTTCTCAGTTCCTCGGTACTGATTCCGATCACTCCCGGGGCAGGCCCACCAACTTCCGACACGCACTGGTCCAACGCATTGAAGAACTCGGTGTCATGGTCATGATCAGTGGTGTTGTGGGGAATCAAACCAGGCACCCCCTGTCCGTTGACGAGTTCCGCGGTTTCGCGCTCACGGACCCGATCGCACCACTGATCTTCGTCAACAACAACGATGCTAAAACCGCTCAAATCTTCACATTGGTCCACGAACTCGCGCACCTCGTCCTGGGGCACAGCGCGTTGTCCGATGCGGACGCGGGCGCGAATCACTGGCGTGGTGAGGAGTCGTGGTGCAACGCTGTAGCCGCTCATACGCTGCTCCCGACCCCCGTCTTAAAGTCCGTGTGGCAGGAGCAGAAGCACAATCAACTCTCCAACGTCAACGCAGTCGCACGCCGATTCGCCGTATCGAAGGAGATGGTCCTCCACCGCCTCCATGACTGCGGATTGTTGAACACTGAGTCCCACCGTGTTCTCCACGAGCAGATCAGCGCATTGTACGAGGATTCCGCGCCTTCTGCTGGAGAGGAGAAAGCGCGCGGCGGTGACTACTATCGCACCGCGCTTCTGCGGATGGGTGACCGATTCACATCGGCGTTGGTCGCAGCCACTCTGGAGGGTCGAACAACGTACGGGGAGGCATTTCGCCTCATCGGAACGCACAAACCGAAAGTCATTCACGAGTTCGCTGAACGATTGGAGATCGTTTGATGTACACCATCGACAGTAACGTTCTCATCGAGGCGAAGAACCGTTACTACGCCTTCGAGCTGGCGCCGGGATTCTGGGAATGGCTCGACCATCACCATCGGAACAGAACGCTGGCCAGTATCGAACGGATCAAATCCGAACTCACCCAGGGAGAGGACGAGCTCACCAAATGGACAGTGGACCATCCTGAGTTCTTCCTCCCATTCGACGCCCCAGCTGTCGACGCGCTTACGGACATCGCCTCCTGGGCGACAAGGGACTATGATCCGCGTGTTGCCAGCGAGTTCCTCCACGCGGCGGATTCAGCCCTTGTCGCCTACGGGGCCGCACACAGACACACGATCGTCACGCAGGAGGTCAGTCGATCAGGATCTAAGAAGCGCATCAAGATCCCCGACGCCTGCGCCTCGTTCAACGTCCGCCACATGAATAGTTTCGCCATGCTGCACGACGTTGGGATTCGCCTCGTAATTTGAGTCCTATGAAAGACCACAGTCGCGACATACCTCCCGGATCACGAAGAACAACCGAAAGACGAAGCACTCCGAACTGGGCTTGGTGGGCGACCCGAGTTACAGCAGTAGCCCTCATTGCCAACACTGTCGGCCCCGCCGATTGTTTCACGTGAAACATTCCGAACCCGCAGAACGCCCGTTGTTTCACGTGAAACAACGGGCGTTTTCACGGCCTGCCGAGTCGGTGACACAGACCCTTCAGTCTCTTCAGTGGCCAATGAACCCGCGCAGCCGCTCGTTAGCAACGACACCAATAGCGCGCTCGACAACCGACCAGCCCCGGATTACGACCTGGACGCGAAAGGGCATCCACCAACGAGGATCGTCCACCAACGAGGGATGCCCGCCATCGAAGCGCCAACAGTGTTCAACGACCGCCCGCCGCCTCATGACCCGGATCCGGAGGAGCGTCCACCAGCAAAATGCACTCACCTACGAAGAGCGCCCATCATCCAGGAGCCTCTATCAAAGAAAGAGACCTACCATCGAAGACACTTACCAACAAGGACCTCTCACCAGCAAGCCCACTCCCCCACTGAACCCATTAGCCATAAGCGGCGGACAGCCCCTGGGATACTCCCCCGCCGACCCCATCAACTGCGGGCAGCGGACAGCCCCCGGCACACTCCCCGCCTCGCGGCCCGGGCCCGGGCGAGCGCGCCGTGGCGGGGGGCGAACACCCAGGCGAGGGCGAAGAAGGCGATGAGCACCAGGACGATCGTCGCAC
>ERZ772971.2431-NODE-2431-length-10235-cov-2.712181_pt1 | contig 10235 bp, 11 predicted proteins | sample MGYA00511943_ERZ772971 | MGnify/ENA primary metagenome ERZ772971 (study PRJEB29015, sample SAMEA2737929) | human oral metagenome | biome: human oral; feature: human-associated habitat; material: dental | place: China | collected 2144 ... | reverse complement strand
GATGAGGGTCTTTCTTATCCAGAAAGCTATGATATTGAACTTGAAAAATACAAGAAAGAAATTATAGCAGAAGCCAAGAAAGAGCTTTCATCAACTCAGGAAGAAAATACCTCTAAACTGCTCTATATTGAAACCAATTTCGGTACAATTTCAACACGTGATTTTATCCCTGAAAAAGAACAAGGTATCTACTCCCTCAAATACTACATCCAGACCCAATCTTACTACATCCAAGAATTAGAAAAAATTGGAGTTGACATCTAGACGAAAACATAATATAATATAAGAAAAAAGAAAGGAGCAGTTTTATGCTTTTACCAGCTATTCAGCAAACGCTCAAGAATGAGTTACTGGTCATTTTCCTCTTTCTCATTCTCATCGATTTCCTGACTGGTTATCTTAAATCGGTCAAGTGGAAAGTCACATCAAGTGACATTGGAACAAAAGGAGTTATCAAACATACCTTTACATTCATCTTTTACTTTGTAGTAGTCTTGTTTGGGTACTATTTCCAATCTCCTTATATCTCTAATGCACTACTTATATTGGTAATGCTCACATACACCACATCCATCGTTGAAAATCTTGGTGTAATGGGTGTTTATGTACCGTCTTTTATCAAAAACCGTGTCATGGTTGAGATTGAAAAATACACAAAAATGTTAGGAGAGGAAGCCCCACATGAAAAAGAATGATTATTTTTTAGATGTGTCAGGGTGGCAAAGCCCTGACCTCACTCCCTACATTGAAGCTAGTGGAACATCTAACACCATTATCAAGGTAACTGAAGCGACCTACTTTGTCAACCAATTTGCTCAGTCTCAGGCTGACACCTCAACACCTGTTGGATACTATCATTTTGCTCGTTTTGGTGGCAACATCCAGCAAGCCGAAGCAGAAGCCATCTGGTTTCTCAATCACTTGCCAAGTAAGGATGTTCCTTACCTTGTCCTTGATTACGAGGAAGACGCTTCATCAGACATAGAAGCCAATACCTCAGCTATTATTCACTTTATGGACATCTTGGCGCTTCATGGCTATCAACCTATTTATTATAGCTATAAGCCATACACACTTGCTCATGTTGCCATTGACCAAGTAACAGCTAAATATCCCAACTCCCTTTGGATTGGGGCTTATGCTGACTACCAAGTTCGCCCTACCCCTGAAGGTATCTGGGATTTCTTCCCTACTATGGAGCACGTTCGCTGGTGGCAATTCACATCAACAGCCATCACTGGTGGTCTTGACAAGTCCATTGTCTTACTAGATGATGATTTCACGACAAGTCCAACCACTGTCACCCAATCAATCAACCAAACTACATCAACAAAAGAAAAGGAAGACAACACTATGAAACTTTGTATGCGTTCACACTCAGGAAAACAAGGCTATATTGCCATTGTGGATGGTCGTAAAATTCCAATCGCTGACATTGGAACAGTTGCGACATTGAAGAAAATTGGCTTTGATGAAATTTCAGTACATGACAAGGACTTTGATAACATCGCCCAAGCCTATTCTAAATAGAAAAATAAAAGAGGGTTTATTCACCCTCTTTTTTATGTGTCCTTCATCCTCTTACGGAGGACTAATTAAGCTAGTCAGTCCATATACAAACTGGTCAACTGGGTATGACCTGACATTTGTAGGCTGACTATTCCAATTCTGGTCAGTTATTTCCACGGTCTGACCATCATACCCTGTAATAACACCAGTATGACCCGCCCACGTTGTCCACCAGACGCCCTGAACATTTGCCGCCACGTTGAAAATATCACCGACCTGTATATTCGCTTTAGTAGGCTCTTTCACTTTCCAACCAATAGAGTCCCAATGATACCCGCTCCCGATGTTTGCAGCCCTGAGAATATCACCTGCTATGAAGCTAGGAGGGATTTGACCAAGAGAGTAACTGATGTGATAGCCAGGGGTGATTGAGTTTACATAGTAAGAAACGAGGGCATAGCACTGACCGTCTCCTATCGTTTGACCATTGAGAGAACGGAGGGCATTGACCTTGGATGGTACATCTGTTTTCTGACCTGAGTTGGGTTTAGGGGTCTTTTGTTGAGGTTTAGCGATAGCACCGCCAGACCAATCAATTTTTTTGGTAGAGCCTGAGACGTTATTTTGAATAGTAGAAAAGAGGTTGTTAAGAACATCATCATTTAATGAGACCCGCAAAACATTATCATACATTCTGGTAACAGTTATAACTTGGTTTGAATAGCTTTGTCCGTGGTTTAGGTCGTAGACGTTATGAGTAAACAAGTCTTCTATTCCTTTCTTTAAATTGGTAACGAGGTTTAGAAGGTCACTCGTTTGCTGACCTTTAGTGACATCCCTGACCGCTTTTCCACCTGTTGACTTACCACTTAAGTCTGGTTTCTGAGACCCCTTTTTGAAAGGGTCTGCACCAGAATTTTTAATAGTGTTTATGATGTGGTCGTAAGGATTGGCAAAATAAACATAAGGAACAGCTCCTTGATTAGCATTACACCAATTCGTCGCCCACACCCAAGCGTTACCTGCCATAGTTGATGGCATGAATACTTTTCCTATGGTATTGTTTCCAAGGGAATTGTAAAATGCTTGAGCAGAACCGGGATTATCCTCTTGAGCAGGTTGAAAGACCTCAGGGGCTGATAGAGCTACGGGTAGATTTTGCTTAGAAACGGATAGCAAATAATCGCAGTCATCTATTAAACAGCCAAGTCCAGTTGATGAGGTATCGCTTCCATAGTGGTTTATCCAGTTTCCAGCACCACCGCCCTCCGTAACCGTGTACATAAGAAAGAAAGCATAACCTCCTAGCTTTTCTTTTAGCTTAGGGATATAGGTAGATAGGAGGTTGCTTCTATTGACACCGTAAGAGGTTATAACGGGTCTAGCACCAGCCTGAGCCATAAACCAGTCAGCTATCTGCTCTTCGGTAAAGCCAAAGTTAGATGAGTAAGGCTGAGATAGAAAGTCTTGATATTGTTGGGTTGTATATTGTTTGTATGTAGGCATATTTATTTAACCATCCTATTATCATAAAGGGCATTGACGAAAGGGTTCGCTCTTTCATTGTTATGCCAGAAGCGGACACCACCTTCAAAAAGCGTTTTCATTTGATTGATGAACTCAATATCAATGTCTGGTAGCGTCCAGACCCCTGTAAATTGAAGCCAGTTGCAACGCTCATTAGAATCAATTAGACCAGTGAGGGTCTTTCGTTCGTTTATGTCAAAACCAAACATATTATAGTATTGAGCAACCCTATTGCGGTCAGCGCTAGATAGGGTAAATACTTGTAAGTGTATTCCCCAATCACCGGTTTTAATTAGAAGAGAGTTGCCGTTTGTCTGGTTAGATACTTTTGGCGGTTGCAATGAAAGCTCTTTCATTTGTGCGTCTTGGTCTCTATAATATTCGTATTCGTTATTAAACAGACCAGCGATTTTTGATGGTGCAGAAGCAATACCACCAGCAAATACATCTGAAAACGCAGTCAATGAATTAAACAAGCGGTCTTGTAGATTGTCGCTTCCTTGGATTTTTCTGAGACGACCTGAGAAAGTCCGTGAATTGGAAAGCTCACGACTATAAGCGGTCATGGCTTTTGAGAGATTGCCAGTATTTATCATGGTAGGAAGCTCATCAAACTCATCAAATGTTAGTGAGTAGTTCAGATAGAAGCCAGCTCGTTCACCGTTCAGATTTCTAGCGCCATAACCGTCCACATAGATTTTTATATTGTTAAAATATCCAACTACATTTTTACAATGCAGATTGAAAGAATGGAGTTTTGATGTTTCAATAGGTAGTGTCTGAGATTTAAAGTCTGTCAGTTCCAATCCACAATAGCCTGACCTGAGCAAGTGTTTTTCTTGCGTTTGGTCAAGTTGGAAGAGGTCACAAAGTTCCTCCAGGTTGTAGTGGATATTTACTGGAATATCAGGTGAATTGCCTTTGTTTTTTAGCTGATACAGTTTCTCATAACCATCTTTCATCTTGGCTTTTTCTACTGCTTCATCTGGTATGAATTTCTTAGGGATGATAATGCACTTAGTGATATTCTGAGCAATCCACGGATATTGAGCCATACGAGAAGAAAAAGAGTAAAAGTCATTACGATTGACTAAATAGACATCTACTGGACTTGAGATTTTATCAAACGTACCACCAGAGGAAGCGACAATTTTAGGGGCTTTTTCTGTCCCAAAATCAGCGGTCAACTGAGCGGATGAATATATCATCACCCAAGAATCGCCAAAAGGTTCGGATATGGTTCTTGTATTCTGCAAAGTGGTGACTGTTGGCATATCCTGAGAATTGCGGAGCTTATCCAGATTGAGATTGTACTGAACTTTTGGTAAGTGAGAGCGGATTACATCAACATAGCCGATTGTTTCAAGGATATTGCCTTGAGTGAAAGTCATGATAGGGTCAATTAGTAGGTCAATTCTAGTGCAGTTGTCATTGATATAGGTGATAGATACGATATAAGCATAGTAGGTCACACCGTCAAAACCATCAATAAAAGAGCAATAGTTATAACCGTTCATCTGACCAATAGGATAGTCAATTTGAATGATACCACGGTCACGACGGAAATTAAAGACGCTATTAAATTTTAGGTTAGTATATTTAGTTTTGAAAAATTCGTCTCTTTCTTCATTAGATGAAAAGTGGATAGTATTCTGCATATTTACTAAAGGAGTGTTTTTATAAAATGTGAATGGTGTTAGTTTCATGAAAAATTCCTTTCGATTTAATTAGAAAAATAAGGGTAGTTTTTAAGCTACCCTATATTTGATTATTGAAAGACCACATCAAATCTAACATGGACTAGCAAGTTATCTGCTTCAGTCCATTCATCATAATGTGTTTTTCCATCTTTGTACTTCAATTTCAAAGCTGTTTCTTCAATTGAAGCATACTCACCGAAATTATGATTTTCTGTAAAAGCAGGTAAAGTACTGTCAATGTTTATATAGTATAAAGTGATAATTTTATCAGTTGCTGAAGCACTAACAGTAAAAGGATTCAAAGCGAAAATGTTGACAATTCTATTTACATCATCAAAAATGATATAAACCTTGTTATCACTAGTCACATATTTTTGTCTTTCTAATGGTGAAACTTGAATATCTGTTTTTTCACCTGAACCATTTGGAGCATTTACAATATAAATGGATTTATTAGATGATGTCAACCGTTGCTCTTTTTGTTCATCGTGTTTGACTGTTAATCGTGCGCTATTATGTTGTTTGTCCAGCTCAATATCCAAAAGCTCAGTATTTTCTGTTTTGTAAATGAGCTTGATGTTGTCTGTCAAGCAGTGCATAGTCTCGTCTGGTTTTTTGATGAAATTGTCTGTAGAGTTTGAAACTATGTCGTTTACATCTGTAAACTCTTTGATTTCTTTTCCGTGGACTTGAGCAGTAGTTAGATTTTTGATGTTGCGTGTAAATTCTTGAGCCATGTTTTTTACTCCTTTATTTTCCTATTTTTACTTGGTTTTTCCAAGTGTTTTCCTTGCGGATTTTGTTTTGTGATTGCAGTTTCTTTGAGACAAATTGATTGTCTTTGCGGATTTTAAAATCCTTTTTAATGGTCATTAAGCTGTTAAACTCTCCATCTTGTCGGATTGCCCACGGTATAATCTCAGGTGGTTTCGGTTTAATGATCTGAGTATAGCTAAAAATGTTTTGGTGTCGTTGCGCTGGTTCATCTCCACGGATTTCAATTTTAAAGTGCGTCCATTTACCATTGATGTTAAGAATATCTGACCACTCTACATTAGAAAGACCCCAGTTTCCTGTATATGCTAGCGTTTGGTCTGAATTGTGACGAGCGACAAGTATATTAGATTTTACTGTTTCCCAGTTGTTTCCTCCATCTCTTGAAATCCACATATCTACATACCAATCATATGTACCACCGAAGTTTACATAATGCTGGTTGGGTATAGCTTGTAAGTCGCCAGAAATAGCATAACCTATTAGGCTTAAAAGTACATATACACCGCTTTCACCACGTTGCTCAAAATAAATACCTCTACCATGTCCAGCACCTTTTGCTGGATTGAGGTCAAGCCCATGAATGGAAGCATTAGGACTTCCACCCATTGCCACATTGTTATAGGGGCCAGTCTTTGCATAAGTACCCCAAGCGTCAAACCAAGCCATGATTAAACACCCCCAGCCAAGTCATTTTCTGATCGACCATTATTAGTACGGATAAAGTAATCGCCGTCAACAGTAGACGAGAACAAGTTAATATTACCAGTTGCAATATTGCGTCCATTGTTAAATTGTCCATCAAGACCACCAGACCAAGCACCGCTATCACGCAGATTATTGATGATTTTTGTAAGAGCGTTCGTCAATTTACCTTGTTCAGCTTGTAGGTCATTCAATCTTTTGAGCAAGTCAGCATATTTCTGATTGATAAGCTCAAGCATATCACGGTCTGCTTTTTCACGGTTATTTTTTTCAGCGTCAATTTTACCGTTCAATTCCTTGTCAGCATTGATGCGGTCAATGATTTCACGGCCAATTTTATTGTTCAAATCATAGTCCGTGTCCCGCAAGTCAGACAAGACTTTCATAACATCACGAGCATAAAGTCCATCATCTTTTGCCTTGATTGCATTAGGAAAAGTATAGGTTTTCATGTACGTTTCGTGAGTTCCTATAGATTCACTTTCCGTCATGGATGAAATTTTAACATCAGCTTTCAGATCTATGATGTCAGAATACTTTCCAGCACAGTCACCCTCTTTAATCCAGTCATGAGTTTTTGTCATGTCTACCGTGTTTGTATCAGTAACGGTCAAGTTCCGTCTTGCTACACGGTTCAAGAGATCAATAGTCAAGCGAGTGATATAGTTCTTGCTTGCTAAATAATCATAGTAAGAAGGTGCATTGGTATTATAGTCTTTCTTATCATCATACCATGGCTCATGCTGACCCCTAAGAGGATAGCCCATAAAAGGGTAAGCCCACGGATAAAGAAAGGTTTGGTCTTGTGGTTTCTTATCCACTTCATTTGGATTTATTTGATTATTATCCATGTATTTTCTCCTTTAAAAAATTTGACTAAATAACAAGGTATCTAGCTCATTAAAAATCTGCTTTTTAAACTGATAAACTTTATCAAGATTATCAATATTATAAGATAGGTTGTTAGTCGTAGTATGATTAGTACCAGAGCTATCAGCTTTAGACTTAGATATTGTAGTATTAGTAGCATAATCCATGCCATCTCTATTGAGGTCTATACCAGTATTGTTTTGGGGTAAGTCAGCAAACAGATTATTATTCCGTCCTGTAGTTTCGGATGTATTTTCTCCATTTATAATAGTGTTAGATCGTCCTTGTATAAATAACTCAGCTTGATAGATACTGGTCAAGACCTCTAAATTAGTGGATAGATAACCAACCAATACAGAGCGAAAATGCTCAAAGGTTTGATACTTAATAACACGGTTCAAAAAAGTGTTCAAAAAGTCACGTTCAAACCTTAAGCGGTTACTGGTTAGTAAGTCCAGACCATAAAAAATAGTATTTTCACAAGCTGAGATAATTTCAGGATTTACATATTTAGTTATACTAGACATGATTCTCCTTTCATTATCAAAAACGGTTATCTGGTTTTGATTGGGTGACAGATACTCATTATAGCCATTGTTCAAAAGTTCGCATTGAATAATGTAAAATAATGTAGTGGTAGTCTTAGACATTAGCCAGCACCTCCAATTTTTCCAAAGAAGAAATTTCCGATACCATGCTATCTACATACTCCGCTTGGATATTCGTACCATACTTTTCATTTAACAATGTAAGCGGTTCATTTCGTCCACGAAGATAGATATTTTCATTGGATTTCTTGAATGATCTATTGCTTTCAGCTTCGGTCTTTGATACTCCACTTTCTTTGTCAACCCCTAAAGAATTCAACCCTAGCATGGAATTTAGTTCTGATAGGATATTTTGATAAGTTCGTTTTAATTCGGAAAGTGCGGAAACAAAGGCAACATTAGAGATATTGACTATGTGATCGTTTACATCAAATTTGGTGCTTGTCTTTATCCACGGCTGACCGTTATAAAGAGAGCTTGCAACGTTTTCCATATCGTCAGAGTTAAATTCATCACGGAGGAAAGTATTTATTTTTGCTTGCATAATGATGGAAAAGCGAGATACTACAATTTCGGTTAGTTCCGTAGTATAGTGGTTCACAACCTCAAAGTCATTGACAAAAGCAAGGGGCTTATTATTGAGCACTACAAAGTTACCATTTTTATTATAGGGAGTGATTTCCCGATACTCTGGTTTCTTGAGTAGGTCAGAGATAATAAAATTGATGTCTTTTGATGTGCGAGGTACATTGTGAAAATAGATGGTGTTATACTGATATTGTTCACGGTTGTTGTCAATATAACCTAAGATACCAATTACACCTGTAGTCAGCTCACCGATTGCGACTGCATAGCCTTGACGAAGCATGATTTCTAGATTGATTTTATCTATGGAGACTTTTTGGGTGTCAGTATGTTCATAGGAAATGACAAGAGGAAGCAACTCAGCGTAGCGGGAGAATAGGATATTATAAAAGCGGTTTCGGTGATTTGAGATTTTGTCCGTTATCTTTTCAGTAAAAGATTGTTCAATCGGCATTTATTTTCCTTTCTACTTAAAAAATAGACTAGGCATATTTGCCTAGCCTTTTAGGAGAGAGCTATTACGCAGACTTAATAGTAACTTTGTTGTAGAATGGGCTAATTGATTTCATAGAGTAGTAGTGAATCCAATGTGTTGTTTCGTCAAACTCACCATTATAGAATGGCTCTTTTAACATACCCTTTGTACAACGTTTGTATCTGATACCACGCACGTCATAGATGGCTGCAAAGTATTCACCTGATGGCTTCACTTCGGTATAGTCAGCAGTGTCAAAAATTGAGGTGATGTCAAAGGTGAAAATGGTAGAAGCTGGAATGATGTCGTCCTTTTCAACTTGGTAGTCACCCATTGCTTGAAGAAGCGGAAGCATAGCTGTAGTAACTTTGATGTCTTTATTGGTTTTGTATACACCGCCCAAATCATCAAAAGAAATGATGTGAGAAGACAAGTCAATACCGTTTGCATGAAAGCTGTTGGCAAGTTTGGTATCAAGAAGATAGGCTTTAGCTTCGTCAGAGGTGATAATAAGCAAGTCACTCAAATTTGAAATAGTGGTAAAGCGACCAATAGCCCCACCTGATGCAGTGTTGACTTCATTGTGCTTGTCAGAATTGTTCTGCAAATTGAGAATAGCTTTTGAAATTTCTTGGAAAAGACCTTGCATGGATGTTACAGAGCGTTGGTCTTTCGTATGGTTCAAAGCATAGTCAAGCAACATGGCTTTCATTTCTTGTTCTTCTGCAATGTTGATGTCCGAAATTTTCTTCTTGTAGACTGAAATGGCATACTTGATACCGTCACCGATAGTCAAGAAATTCAAGCGAGCGTCATTGTTGTTGAGTGTAAATTTTACTTTTTTCAGAATACCTTGCTGATAGATTTTGCTTGCCAAGCGAGGATAGTTGCGCTTGAGCATAAGTTCAGCGTTCTTGGTCAAGTCCATTGTGATTGGAACGCTGTCAAGAATAACATATTCTTCACTATATTGACCAATAAAGTCAATTTCTTGCGCCAACCAATCAAAGCGGTTTCCGTTTACAACTTCAACAATGAGTGTTTCATTCAATTTAGGGAAAAGATACTTGTTGACAAATGTTTCAAAAGATGTACCAGTATTATCCCAGTTTGCTCCGAAACTCCAAGAATTTTGGGTGTCGGAATTGAATTGTAAGAGTGCACCTTGCACGGCTTGGGCAATAGCTCGTTTTTGTGATGGCATTAGCTCATTACCCCCTTATTTTTTAATTCGAGTTCATCTGGTGATGATGGCTTGATAGTCATAGAAGCATTCAGCTCATTTTCTTTTGAGAGCTTGTTAGCTTGAAAATGTTCCGTAGTTAAATTAGGAACTGTGTTATGTTCTTCAATTGGTTTCATTTAGATTAGTCCTCCAAAAATTTTTCAATATCATCAATTTCGGTATCCTGTTGTTTACCTTCTTCTGATGGTTCTTTAGGTTCTTCCTCTTTTTCAGAGGGTTGAGGATTTTCAAGTTTGTTGATACGTTCCTCAAAACTAGACAAAATAGAAATAAGTTCCTGCTTATCCTTTAGATCC
>ERZ772971.2429-NODE-2429-length-10237-cov-6.679533_pt1 | contig 10237 bp, 8 predicted proteins | sample MGYA00511943_ERZ772971 | MGnify/ENA primary metagenome ERZ772971 (study PRJEB29015, sample SAMEA2737929) | human oral metagenome | biome: human oral; feature: human-associated habitat; material: dental | place: China | collected 2144 ... | reverse complement strand
ATGACTGGCAGCGCGCGGCCAGGGCCTCGCCGCGCTCCCATAGGCCCAGGGCCTCCTCGAGCGGGACCTGCCCGGCCTCGAGGCGCTGGACCACGGCCACGAGCTCCTCGCGCGCCTGCTCGTAGGACAGGCGGGCGACGTCGTCGGCCGCGGAAGGGGCGGTGGAGGACTGACTCATAGATCGATTCTGTCATGAGCCGGGTCCCGCGCGTGGGCACATGGGGGAGCTGTTCGTGTGGCGCGGAACATCGTGCCAAAACGTATTGACGGGAGTGGCGGGAGGGTGCATCATGGTCGTGTCAAAACGATTCGGCAGGGCTGAGCCGCCCCGCCGCCGACCCACCGAGGGACAAGGATGTCGACAACCACTGGTGATCCCCTGACGCGGCGCAGCCCGTCGCTCTGGTCGCGCATCGTCCGCCACTGGCAGCTCTACGTGCTGCTCGCGCCCGCGATCATCTACCTCATCGTCTTCAAGTACTGGCCCATGTACGGGGTCCAGATCGCCTTCCGCAACTACAACCCCATCGACGGCTTCATGGGCAGCGAGTGGGTGGGGCTGGAGCACATCTCCCGATTCCTCCACTCCTTCCAGTTCACGCGGGTCTTCTTCAACACCATCGCCATCAACGTTCTGGGCCTGGTCTTCGGCTTCCCCGTCCCGATCATCCTGGCCCTGCTCATCAACAAGCTCGGTTCGCGGCGCCTGAAGGCCTTCATCCAGACCGTCCTGTTCTCCCCGGCCTTCATCTCCACCGTCGTCGTGGTGGGCATGCTCTTCGTCCTGCTCTCCCCGCGCTCGGGCCTGGTCAACAACCTCATCGGCCTGGCGGGCGGGACCCCGATCAACTTCATGAACGAGGAGGGCTGGTTCCGGCCCATCTACGTCCTGAGCGACATCTGGCAGAACGCCGGATTCTCCATGATCATCTACCTCGCCGCCCTGGCCGCCATCGACCCCAGCCTGCACGAGGCCGCCCGCGTCGACGGCGCCAACCGCTGGCAGCGCATGTGGCACATCGACCTGCCCGGAATCCGCCCCGTCATCTCGATCATGTTCATCCTGGCCGTGGGCAACCTGCTCAACATCGGCTTCGAGAAGGCCCTGCTCATGCAGACCGACCTCAACCTCGGCGCCTCCCAGATCATCCAGACCTACGTCTACGACGTCGGCCTCAAGAGCGCCCAGTTCTCCTACTCGGCCGCCATCTCCCTGTTCAACTCCGTCCTCAACATGATCCTGCTGCTGGTGTTCAACCAGGTCGCCAAGCGCGCAGGGCAGACCAGCCTGTTCTGAGAGCCGAGGCCACCCATGTCATCGACCGCCACCGCCGCGCCCGCCCGTCCCGCCCGTCCCGGTCGCACTGGCCGCTCCGACCAGTCCGCCCGTCCCGGCCGCTCCCTCTCCCGCCGCTTCTGGGACCGCTGGGCCGATCCGCTCTACACCCTGTTCGTCGTCCTCCTGCTGGGGGGCGCCATCGTCGCCATCATCTACCCCCTCTACTTCGTCGTCATCGCCTCGATCTCCGACCCCAACCAGGTCTACGAGGGCAACGTGTGGCTGTGGCCCCGGGGCGTCACCCTCGAGGGCTACGCCCGCATCTTCTCCACCTCCACCGTCCTGCGCGGATTCGGCAATTCCCTGCTCTACACCGCCGCCGGCACTGCGATCTCGGTGTGCTCCATCCTCGGCGCCGGCTACGCCCTGTCCCGCAAGACTCTGCCCGGACGCGGATTCTTCATGGTCCTGTTCATCATCACCATGTTCTTCGACGGCGGCATGATCGCCCGCTACCTGGTGGTGCGCGACATCGGGATCCTCAACACCATGTGGGCCGTCATTCTGCCCGGCGCCGTCGGCGTCACCAACCTCATCATCGCCCGGACCTTCTTCTCCACCACCATCCCCGAGGAGCTCCACGAGGCCGCCAGCCTCGACGGCGCCAGCGAGTGGCGCTACTTCTTCCGCATCGTCCTGCCGCTGTCCAAGGCGCTGATCATGCTGCTCGTGGTCACCCACGCCGTCGCCTACTGGAACTCCTTCTTCGACGCGATGATCTACCTCAACGACGAGACGAAGTACCCGCTCCAGCTCGTGCTGCGCAACATCCTCATCCAGTCCGACGTCTCCGGCTCGGGCGTGTCCGCCACCGGCATGGACTCCTACGCCGAGTCCCAGCGCATCGCCGAGCTCATGAAGTACGGGATGATCGTCGTGTCGACCTTCCCGCTGCTCGCCGCGCTCCCCTTCACCCAGAAGTACTTCGCCCAGGGCGCCATGATCGGCGCCGTCAAGAGCTGAGAGGTCGAGACCATGACCCGCACCACCCCCCTCACCCCCCTGACGACCGCGGCCCTGTCTCGCCGTACCCTCCTGCGGGGCTCCCTGCTCACAGCCGCCGCCCTCACCCTGGCCGCGTGCTCGGGCAAGAAGACCGACGCCGACTACCGCGTCGAGGACGAGTCCGCCGCCGCCGGCCTCGGCGAGCCCGGGCAGCTGCCGATCGTCTCGACGCCGGTGACCGTCATCGCCACCGGCTCACGCTCGGCCCTGTCCGTGCCCTACGACCAGATGCAGCTGACCCAGCAGTGGGCCACGGACACCCAGGTCCAGGTCACCTGGAACATCCTCACTGAGGATGTCTACAACGAGAAGAAGAACCTTCTGCTCGCCTCCGGGGACCTGCCCGACATCCTGTGGAACACGGGGCTGTCGGACGCGGAGGTCGCCACCTACTCCGCCAACCACACGCTCGTTCCCCTCGACGAGTTCTTCGAGGACAACTGCCCCAACATCACCCGCCTGCTCGACGCGCGCCCCGACATCCGCTCCGCCATCACGAGCGAGGACGGGCACATCTACACCCTGCCCTCCGTCGAGGAGCTGCACGACGTCCTGCTGGCCTTCAAGGAGAAGGACCCCTCCGGCACGGGCCGGCCCATCCCGCTGTCCTTCATCCCCGGCTCCTTCTGCGCCAACCCCTGGGACCTCATCACGGCCTACGGCGGTCAGGCGGACAACAACGACCACCGCATCGTCATTGACCGCAAGGTCGTCTTCACGGCGGGCTCCGAGCAGTGGAAGGCGGGGGTCAAGGCACTGTCCGGCTGGTACCAGGAGGGACTGGTCGATATCGAGTCCTTCTCCCAGGACGACACCGCCTACCTCGCCAAGGGCAAGACCGAGCAGGAGTCGCTCGGCGCGTTCTTCTGGTGGGAGGCCACCGAGTTCGTCGGGGAGGAGCGCGAGGGCCACTACGCCCTGTGCCCGGTCCTGGCCGGTGCCGACGGCGTGCGCCGCGCGTCGGTGTCCAACAACCAGGAGATCTCCCGCGGGGCCTTCGCCATGACCCGCATGTGCCGCTACCAGGCCGCCGTCATGCGCTGGGTGGACCGTATGTACGACCCGGTGATGTCCGCCCAGAACGCCTGGGGCCCCATCGGTGTCACCTTGCAGTACAACGACGACGGCATGCTCGACCAGCTGCCGGTCGCCGAGGGTGAGTCCGCCGGTGAGCGTCGCCAGAAGGTCGCCCCGGGCGGCCCGAAGGCGACGACGGCTGAGGACTTCCTCACCGTGGTCCTGCCTGAGCCGCGCGCTGCCTTGCGTCAGGAGCAGGTGACCGCCGAGTATGCACCCTGGGCGGCCAACGACCCGTTCCCGCCGGTGACCTTCACCAACGCCGAGCTGGATGACCTGTCTCTCATCGACGCCGACATCACGAGCCTGGTCAAGCAGCGTTTCGCGACCTGGGTCGTCAGCGGCGGTATCGACGCTGGCTGGGAGGGCTACCTCGAGGACCTGCGCTCGACGGGCCTGGAGCGGCTCATGGAGATCTACCAGGCTGCCCTGGACCGCTACTACAAGGAGCTGGACGCACGCTCATGAGCACCTCGACGCAGATCACCGCCGTGTGGCCCACGACGCCGGCTCACCGGGTCGAGGTCGATCCCGCCCTCCAGCGGCAGCGTGCTCAGGCGGACCCGTCCCGTCCTCGCTGGCACGTGACGCCGCCGTGGGGATGGATCAACGACCCCAACGGCCTGTCGGTCCACCCCGGCCCCGACGGCGAGCCGGTCATCCACCTGTTCTACCAGCACAACTCGCACGCGCCCGTCCACGAGCTCATCGAGTGGGGTCACCAGGTCTCCACCGACCTCGTGCACTGGCGGGACCTGCCGGTCGCCCTGACCCCGGGCCCCGAAGGACCCGATGCCAGGGGCTGCTGGTCGGGCGTCGTCGTCGACGACCTGCGTCCCGACGGCAGCCGGGTGCCGACGATGATCTACTCCGGGCATGCCGACAGGCCCACCCAGACCGCCTGCCTCGCCGTCGCCGAGCCCGGCGACCCGTGGCTGACCCGCTGGGTCAAGGAGACGGAGACCAACCCGGTCATCGACACCGCGCGCCACTCGGTCGGCCTCGACCTGCCCGTCATGCGCGACCACAGCGTGTGGCGTGAGAACGGGCGCTGGTACCAGGTCATGGGCTCGGGCCTGCCCGGGCAGGGGCGTGACGGGGCCCAGGCCGGGGCGGCCCTGTGCTTCTCCAGCGAGGACCTGCGCACCTGGACCTACGAGGGGCCGCTCGCCTTCGGTGACGGGGACGTCGGCGCGACCGGTACCGTGTGGGAGTGCCCCGAGCTGTGCACCCTCACCGGGGAGGGAGGTGAGCGTGACCTCCTGACGGTCTCGGCGTGGCACGAGGAGGCGACGATGCGCACGATGTGGATGACCGGCGAGCGCGCCGGCACCCGTATGCGGGTCGACGACGTCGGGCGCAGCGACCTGGGTGAGAACTACTTCTACGCCCCACAGTCCGTGCTCCTGCCCGACGGCCGACGCGTCGTCATCGGCTGGATGCAGCCCAACAGGGACCACGATCAGCGCATCGCCGCCGGGTGGGCCGGGTCCCTGAGCGTGCCGCGCACGATGTCCCTCGCCGTGGACGGCACCCCCCGGTTCGCTCCGGTGGCTGAGATCGAGGCCCTGCGCGGCACCCGGCTCGTGCAGGCCGAGGGCGAGGGTGCCCGCACCGCCAGCTTCGCCTCGCGCAGTGTCGACCTCGTCCTGAGCGGGCGCCTGGCGCAGGGCGAGGTCACCGTCGACGTCCTGGCCGACGCCGAGGGCGAGCGCCGCACACGCGTGAGCCTGCGCAGGCGCGGGGCGGCCGGCGAGCGGGGACAGGACGCGTGGACCGGCTGGCTCAGCGTCGACCGCTCCGCCTCCGCCCCGGCGGGCTCCCCCTGGCAGGGGGAGGAGACACGGCTTCTTGAGGGGCCTGTGCCGCTTGGCGCCGACGGTGAGGTGGAGCTGCGTGTGCTGCTCGACCGCTCCAGCCTGGAGGTCTTCGTCAACGGGCAGCCCCTGTCCGCTCGCGTGGGGGCGGAGCCGGACGACGCGCTCGTCGTCGTCGACGCCCCGGGGCTGGAGGGTGCGGTGCTGAGCGCCTGGCACATGGAGGACGCCTACACCGACGGACGTCTGGAGCCCTGAGATGGCGCGGGTGACGATCAAGGACGTGGCGCGGGAGGCCGGGGTGTCGGTGACGACCGTCTCCCAGGCGCTCAACAAGCCCGAGGGCTCGCGTGTCGCCGAGGCGACCCGTGTCAACGTCTGTGCCGTCGCCGAGCGTCTGGGCTACCGGGCCAACCCGTCCGCCCGGGCTCTGCGCACGAGCCGGACGGACACGATCGCCCTCGTGGGCCGTGACCTGGTCACCACCGAGTTCCTGGGCGGGCTCGTCCGCGGCGCGCAGGACGAGGCCCGCCGCCACGGGGGCATGCTCATCGTCGCGGACACGGGTGACGACGGCGACAACGTCATCCGTCACCTGCGCGACCACAGGGTGGACGGCATCATCCTCGGCGCCTTCTACCACCAGGAGCTGACGGTGCCCGCAGCGATGCGGGGTCTGCCGACGGTCCTCGTCAACGCCTTCACCCGCGAGCCCGGCTACTCCTGGGTGGTGCCGGACGAGGAGGCGGGCGGTCGCAGCGCCGCCGAGGTGCTGCTGGCCGCCGGCCACCGCCGACTCGCCATGATCGGCAACCACGACGACATTCCGGCCTCGCGCGGGCGCCGGGCGGGTTTCACGGCCCGCTGCCGCGAGGCACGGGTCGATCCGGTGGTGCGTGAGTGCGCACCGGACGCCGTCTCCGCCCGGGAGCAGGCGATGTTGCTGCTGTCCGGCCCTGACCGGCCCACCGGCGTGTTCTGCTTCTCCGACGTCATGGCCATCGGTGTGTACTTCGCCGCGGCCGGGCTGGGACTGCGCATCCCTGAGGACCTGTCGGTCGTCGGCTTCGACGCCATGGGGCTGATCGACCGCTCCCTCAACCCTGACCTGACGTCGGTGGCGCTGCCGCACGCGGAGATGGCCGCCTGGGCGGTCGAGAGGCTCTACGAGCAGCTGGAGACGCCGGGGGCACAGGGTGCGGAGGCCCCGGGACGAGTCCCGGTGCGCTGCGAGCGGCTCTTTGGCAGGGTCGTCGACGGCGGTTCTGTGGCACCTCCCCGCGGGTGAGCGGGGCGCGCCTCGGCAGGGCGGCAGTGGCGCTGTCGCAGGTCTTAGTGCCGTTTCTCGGTGCCGTGGGGGAGGGGTCCTTGCGGGAGGGGGCCGCGCGGGCCGCCAGCGACGGGGCCTCAGGCGGGGGCGGCGACGGTGGGCTTGGTGGTGCCCACGACCTGGGCGACGAGGCGGCCCTCGGCGAGGATGCCCTCCAGGAGGTCGCCCTTCTTGAGATCCTGCGCGCTGGTGACGACGCCGACGCCGGGCTTGCGCAGGATGGCGTAGCCGCGGTCGAGCACCCCCTGGGGGAACAGGGCCGTCAGCTGGGCGCGGTGGGCGCGCAGGTCCGCGGCCGCCAGGTCGACGGCGGCCCCCAGGGCGCGACGCATCCGGTCTCGGGTGCGGTCGAGCTCGGCCTCCTGGTCGCGGACGATGAGCGTGGGGTCCGCCATGACGGGGCGCTCGCGGATGCGGTCGATGCGGTTCTGCTCCTCGTCGAGGCGCGCGGTCAGGGCGGAGCGGATGCGTGAGCGCGCCTGGTCCAGGCCGACGGTCTCCTGGGCGAGGTCCGGCACGATCCGGCGGGCCGCGTCGGTGGGGGTGGAGGCCCGGTAGTCGGCGACGTCGTCGAGCAGGGGGCGGTCCGTCTCGTGGCCGATGGCTGAGACGAGGGGCGTGCGGCAGGCGGCGGCCGCGCGTACGAGGCCCTCGTCGGAGAAGGGCAGGAGGTCCTCGACGGAGCCGCCGCCGCGGGCGACGACGATGACGTCGACCACGGGGTCTGAGTCGAGCTCCTTGATCGCGGCGGTCACCTGGCTGACGGCGTGCACGCCCTGGACGGCGACCTCACGGACCTGGAAGGGCAGCCCGGGCCACCGCAGCCGGGCGTTGACGATGACGTCGTCCTTGGCCTTGGCGTCGCGGCCGCACACGAGGCCGACCGTGCGGGGCAGGAAGGGCAGAGGGCGTTTGCGCTCGGCGGCGAGCAGGCCCTCGGCGGCGAGCGTGCGGCGCAGCTGCTCGATGCGGGCGAGCAGGTCCCCGGTGCCGACGGCGCGCAGGTCGTCGAGCTGGAGCTGGAGGGAGCCGCCGCGCGTCCAGAAGGTGGGGCGCCCGTGGGCGACCACGCGCATGCCGTCGGTGATCTCGGTGCCCATGGCCTGCTCGGAGGCGACCAGGTCTCGGCGGTACATGGCGGCGCGCAGGCTGACCTCGGAGGAGACGTCGCGCAGGGTGAGGAAGGACATGCCGGAGCGGCGGTTGACCTGCACGACCTGGGCCTCGACCCACACCTCGGTCATGCGGGCGATGTATCCCTCGATCTTGGTGGACAGCAGCGCCAGGGGCCACGGGTTCTCGGGGGTGGTGTCGCGGGCGAGCCGGGCGGGCTCCTGGACGGTGGCCGGGTTGGCGCGCTGGGCGTCCGCGCGCTGGGAGGCGATGCTCGGCGAGGGCTGCGTGGTCACGGGGTCACTGTGCCACGTCAGCGAGGCGTTCCCGTTCGCTGGGGCGCTCCTGCGTGCACATGAGCTCGGGGGCGGTGAGCGCGCGGACCTGCGCGTCGTCGGGGGAGACCTGCCGGGGGCTGGGTACGTCGGCGGCCAGGGAGTCGAGGCTGCGGGCGGTCACCAGGAGCCGCGACTCCAGGGAGGCGACCGTGCGGTTGTAGGAGGCGACCGAACGGGTGAGGCTCGCCCCCAGCGTGTCCAGGTGCCCGGCAACCGTCCCCAGGCGCTCGTAAAGCGTGCGCCCAAGATCCAGCAGCTCCTGGGCGTCCTCGTTGACGGCCGCTCGCGCCCAGGCGGTCGCACAGGTGCGCAGAAGCGCCAGCAGGGAGGCGGGACAGGTCAGCGCCACGCCCTTGCCCAGGGCGTGCTCCATGAGCGCCGGGTCCGCCGCCAGGGCCGCCGCCAGCACCGGCTCCGCCGGGACGAACAGGACGACGAGCTCGGGCGATGCCCCCAGGGCCCGGTCGTAGCGGCGGGCCGCCAGCGCGTCCACGTGCGAGCGCAGCGCGGCCGCGTGGGCCGTGAGCAGGCGCCGACGCTCGGCCTCATCCGGCTCGCCGTCGTCGGACTCGCCCAGGCCCGCTGCCCGCAGGTAGGAGTCCATGGGGGCCTTGGCGTCCAGGGCGAGGAAGCCGTCCCCCGGAAGGTGGATGACGACGTCGGGACGCGAGCCCGCCCCGGAACCGGACCCGGTGGCCGAGCCCGCACCTGCCCCGGCCCCCGTGCCCTCCCCAGCGCCAGCCCCGGAGGCGCGCCCGCGCCCGCCCGGGCGGGAGGCGAGCACCGAGGCGACCGAGCGCTGCTCGGAGAAGTCCACGTGCGCCAGCATCCCCGAGGCCTCCAGCACGCGCGCCAGCTCCACCTCACCCCACATGCCGCGACTCGAGCGCGAGCGTAGGGCGCCCGTCAGCGCCATCGTCGCCCGACGCAGCCCCTCCTCCGCCAGGGCGGCCGCACGCAGCTGCTCCGACAGCGTGGCGTGCTGGGCGGCGCGCTCACGCTCCATGAGCTCGACGCGCGAGCCCACCTGCTCCAGCTGTGCGCGCACCGGCGCCAGCGCCCGCAGGATGGAGCCGTCACGCTCCGCGCGCTCCTCCGCCAGCACCGCCCGGTGCTCCAGCTCCTCGGCACGTGCCCGCCACTGGGCGGCGTCCGTGCGGGCGCTCGCGGCCTCATCACGGCCCCCTGCCCGGGCCGCGGTCGAGCGGGCCACCGCCAGGGCGTAGCCGAGCGCGCCGCCCACGGCGAGACCGATGAACAGGACGAGGAGGATGAGAGCGGAGGAGGTCATGGCACGAGGATCACCCGGGGGTGTGACACGAATACGTGCCCGAGCTCAGCGCCGCCCCGCAGACCAACCCCTCGACCATGTGGCACATGCCATACTCCTGGGGTGTGACGATGCATGCCGCCGTGGCGTCCTTCATGCAGCGTTGTCTTTCGCCTCGCGGCTGACTGATGCGCTGCAAGACCGTTCCCATGTCCGGTTGGGGAACATCTCCACCTCATCGGACCTTCTCGGAGGAAGACATCATGCTGTCATTCATCGGAATGATCATCGCCGGCGCCGTGCTCGGCGCCCTCGCCCGGCTCGTCATGCGGGGCAATCAGAACATCTCGATCCTGTGGACCATCGTGCTGGGTGCCGTGGGCGCACTCGTCGGAGGTGCAGTAGCCAGCTTCTTCGGCGTCGCCCACACCAACGGTGTCGACTGGATCAGGTGGGGCCTGTCCCTCGTCGCTGCCATCATCGCGATCTCCGTCTACCTGAGCGTCACCGGCCGCAAGTAGTACCAAGTAGTACTCAGTGCCCTGAAGCGGGTTTCGCGGTGGCGGCGACCGCCCCTGCGGAACCCGCTTCACTGTTTCGTGACACAAGCCACGACATGAGGTCGTGAGGATTCCCCGACCGGCGGCGTCCTTACGTTGAGCACGGCAATCATGACGGACAGCGAAACCAGTCAGTCAGGTCGGCCGGTTGTTCGATCCGGCCACGGCAGCCACCGACACGTCTTGACGGACCAGTTGCTGAACCGCGCTCCACCACGTCCCGTCAACATCCATGTCAATCATCAACGAAAAGAGGATCCCATGAGCAACAACACCATCCCCCAGACCGGCCAGCAGCGCGAGCGCAGCGAGAAGGACGAGGACGACAAGACGCCCCGCGGCCCCCTCCAGACCTCGCACGGCGTGACCACCATCGACGAGAACGTCG
>ERZ772971.2424-NODE-2424-length-10251-cov-2.641428_pt1 | contig 10251 bp, 8 predicted proteins | sample MGYA00511943_ERZ772971 | MGnify/ENA primary metagenome ERZ772971 (study PRJEB29015, sample SAMEA2737929) | human oral metagenome | biome: human oral; feature: human-associated habitat; material: dental | place: China | collected 2144 ... | reverse complement strand
GAGCAAGAAAATATCGAGAGGCCAGCCACGAAACAAGTAGAAGCGCTCGTTTTATCAACATATCCGACGCAGTCAATGTGTGAGGCTGGCTACCAGTAGGAAGTATTAAAAGCCAGCCCCCTCGCTCGATCGCTTCCTCTCACGTTAGCCCTCACCCATGTTTTTCTCCAAAAGATTAAAAGAAGTACAGAGCAGCAATCGCTACAATAAGGCTATAACCCGACGCAATAATTGACGATCATGACTAAACTATCTGCTACCACACCCACCCCCTCACTACGCCAACGTCTGGTGGGGCTATGGCTAGTGGTGCGGATTATTTGGCGGGAGGCACCGCTGACAATCGTCATTCAAGCGGTGGGAGCAGTGCTGTCGGCGGTGCTGCCACTGGCCACGGCATACTACGCGGCTCTTGCGACAACGGCTTTGGCCGAGGCATATGCGACGGGTGGTCAGCCGCAGCAGCTCCTTACCTATGTGGTGACGACTGTAGTGTTGGGCGTTGTGGCGAGTGTGTGGTCGGTAGTGCAAGGGTATTACGACCAAGTGTCGCGCTATCGCATCGAGGCTGCCATGAGCGACCACATGTATGCCCGCCTCCATGCGCTGGACTTTTGGCGCTATGACGACCCTGCGACCATTGATATGTTTGATAAAGCGCAGCGCTTCGTCCAGTCATTTTCGTACCTCTTTATCCAACTGGTGCGAATGCTGACAGCGCTGGTGTCGCTGGCAACAAGCCTGTGGATGATAGTGATGGTGAGCTGGTGGCTGGGGTTGCTCGTGCTTGTGGCGCTCGTGCCAAGTAGTGTGGTGCAGGTGCGGTTGTCGCGCTTGCAGGCTGGGCACTGGCGCGAGCAGGTGGGTACGCGGCGGCGCATGGCGTGGATCGAGCACATCCTCAGCCGGCCGAATTTCATTGCTGAGCTGCGCCTCTATGGAGTGATCCACCATCTACTTGGCGAGCGTGCCGCGCTGCGGGACAAAGATCGGCTCCGAGCGCTTGGCTACGAGCGCCGCTTTATGGGGCAGCGCCTCGGTGGGGAGGTTATCCAGGCAGCAGCAGAGGTAGTGGCGCTTGCTTGGGTGGTGCTGGAGATCGTGGCACATCGCCAGCCAATTGGGCAATTTGTGCTGGTGCAGCAAATGGTAGGGCGAGTGATGAGCGGGATGGACAGCGTGATTAATACATATAATATGATTGACGAAGACCTCGCCACCATGACAGATTACCAGCGGTTTATGGCACTGCCGGTTGCAAGTCATGCAGCCACCATCGATGAGGTAACGCTGCGCGATGCGATCGCGGTGCAGCAAGTATCATTTTGCTATCCAGGTACGCAGACGGCAGTGCTGCGTGATATTTCTTTCACGATTCGCCGCGGTCAGCATATTGCCATCGTGGGCGAAAATGGCGCTGGCAAGAGCACGCTCGTTAAGCTGTTCACTGGTCTATATCAGCCCAGCAAAGGCAGCATTACCATTGATGGGCACGATCTCCGACACATCAACCCAGCAGCATGGCACCGGCAATTGGCTGTGCTGGGGCAGGAGTTCATCCGCTACGACTTCGCCACGGCGCACGAGAATGTTTGGTATGGCGATGTCTCGCAGCCAGTGGATGCAGCGCGCCGCGATGCTGCATTGCGCCAGGCCGAGGCAGCCGATTTTGTCCGTAAGCTCCCTCATGGTGGAAGCAGTTATATCAGCAAATGGATGGAGGCGGATGACCACGAAACAGGGGTCGATCTATCCGGTGGGCAGTGGCAACGCCTGGCCTTAGCACGCAACTTGTATCGCAATGCGCCCATCATCATCCTCGACGAGCCCACCAGCGCTATTGATGCCGCCGCCGAAGCACGCATCTTTCGCTATCTCTTTGCTCAGCAGGGCAAGACCATCATCACCATCAGCCACCGCTATAGCACTGTTAAAAAGGCGGATGCTATCTATGTTATCGCCCACGGCCGCATCGTCGAGCATGGCACTGCCGCCGCATTAATGGCGCAGCGCGGTGCATTCTACGAGATGTTCAAAGAACAGATATAGTTTGGTATAATAGGGGTGTGGCGCCGTGGCCGAGAGGTTAGGCAGAGCTCTGCAAAAGCTCGTACAGCGGTTCGAGTCCGCTCGGTGCCTCCACGTAGTATTATTTTTGGAATGCTTTATACCAGCCCATTTGCTGTGCAGTGTGTCGCTTGTGGCAATTAGCACAGAGGATGCGGCATTTTTTCATTTCGACCACGACGTCTGGCCACGAGTATCCCAGTCGGACTGCTTGCGAGATACCAAAGCGCTTTGACGTTGGGTCGATATGGTCAAACTCCAGCACACGAATATCATTCTCGCCGCAGATCGCGCACGATTTATCGCGCAAATAAGCAAGCATATTGTGGCGAAATTCGGCGCGCAGCCGCTCGCGGCGTTGCTTGGCACGCTGTTGGTAGGCTGCTTGGTTCTTGCGATAATGCTCGGCGTGGGTGGTGCGGCGCTGAGCTTTGTAGCACTGCTTGCATTGCGTATGGCGCGTACCTGTCGCAGTGTTCCTCACAAAAAAGTCGCTTTTTGGCTTATATTCGCCACATTTTGAGCATGGTTTCATGATTCGTAAAAATAGGTTATGACATCAGTAGATCGCGCAGCTCTGGGAAGGTTGGCTGTTGGAAATGACCTCGGTCAACGAATATATGACTTTTTGCGCTTGGTAGATCAGACTGAAACTTTGCTAGCTCAGTAAAAGGCACCACGGTATCGTCTTTACTGTGGAATAGGTGAATTTCTTTGGCGGATTTTTCGAGTCCAGTTGCACTTGGCAATATAAAATCGCCCAAGTCTTCGTGAGTTGCATCATCATATGGAGCAGCAATTAAGATTAGTCGAGTAACTGGCGTACTGAGAGGATTTTCGTGCAGATACTTCGCTAAGAATATTGCCCCAAGGCTACTGCCAATGAGCTGCACGTCATTGCCCAGGAAAGGCAATATCTTTTCAAAGTAGATTTTCCATTCGGAATACCGCGCGTTTTGCTTGTTGGGCATAGTAGGCAAGAGTACGTCAAAATCTGTCATTGTCACAGCGAGCCAGTCGCGCCATTTTGTTTTGTGAAAAAGACTCTCATACTTGAGTGGAGTGTTGCGCAGCGCCGAGAGATAGCGCTCGTAGGAATCAAAAGTTGATCCGCCATGAATATGTACAATTTGCTTCATAAACATAGTATAATACAAGCAGCACGTGGCTGCTATGCCAGAAGTGCGATTGCATGCGCGAGTGGCGGAACTGGTAGACGCGAGGGACTTAAAATCCCTTGGCCAAAAGCCGTGCGGGTTCGATTCCCGCCTTGCGCACCAGGCGTGATATAACAGAGAAAACCACTCGAGGAGAGTGGTTTTTTCGTCTGCACAGTCAGGAGAGTAGAGTATGGTGGCGGTCGTAATAGCTATCAGCCCAAGATTTATTGTAGAATTACCCCAACCGCTGGCGAAAGCCGCACAATTTGCTATAATAAAGCTATAACCAAAAAGGAGAAACGACACTATGACAATAGCATTAATCGTTTTGCTCGGCGTGATTGGCCTGCTCGTTCTGTTTGGCATCTTCATGTGGGCAACGTACAACAGCTTGGTCAAGCTGAAGATCCGCGTGGATGAAGCCTGGAGCGACATCACCATCCAGCTTAAGCGCCGAACAGACCTCATCCCGAACTTAGTCGGTACTGTGAAGGGCTATGCATCGCACGAAAAGGAAGTCTTTGAGAAGGTGACAGAAGCTCGCAGCGCTATCATGAATGCTCAAGGCGTGCAAGAGACAGCTGCGGCAGAGAATATGATCGAGGGCGCTCTGAAGAGCTTGTTTGCTGTAGCAGAGGCCTACCCAGAGCTCAAAGCCAACCAAAACTTCATCCAGCTGCAGCAAGAGCTGGTGGATACTGAGGACAAAATCCAGGCTGCGCGCCGCTTCTACAACGGTGGTGTGCGCGACCTCAACACCCGCATCGCCATGTTCCCAGCCAACATCGTGGCTGGCATGCTGGGCTTCAAGGCTCGCGAGTTCTTCGAGGTCGAAGACCGCGCCAGCGTCGAGAACCCAGTGCAAGTGCAGTTCTAGATACCTCGCACACTATAACGAAACCGCTCTCGATGGAGGGCGGTTTGTTATTATTTTGCAATAGTATAAGGGGTGATGAGTCAGGTTGTATATCATTCTTGGAGTGAGGGGTGTTTGAGAGGGTCTGTGACTACAAATGAGCGGCTTACCGCTTGACTGTAGCGTTTTATCTATAAGGTAGGGGATTGTGTGAGTAATAAAAATAATTGCAATGGCTAGGGATGCTAAAGTACTACCAGCAGACAAGAACGTAGCAAGAAGCGAACATGACAAGCAGAGCAAGAGAGGGTAGACACCCTCTAGAGTGGATGTCATGTTCGATGAGATGGAACTCTACATGAAAAAGTGAATGATCCATCCAACGAAGAGGGGCATGAGGACCGCCGAGCTTGTTATCAAATGACGTTGAAGAGAAGGTGCTGTATATTCACTTGGGACAGTTCCTCTCACAAGGCCTATGAATAGCATGATGCCACATGCTTGAGCTCCATCAATTTCAGGGAGACCGAGAGATGGTGTGAGAAACCATCTCCATAGTAAGGTGATTGCAATCACCTTAATGATGATGTTGGCAATGCCGATAATAATACCGGCAATGTGCTTTGTCATGCTCTCCTTCTCGTTATCATCAACACTAATGATATCTTTGATATCGCTGCTCATGATACCGCTCTCTCCCCACCCAAGCGGACGCTCGTGTAGAATAACACTGGTCGACGCTCGGATGCGGCGACTCAAGGTGGGGTGCTGGGGCGCAGCTATGTAGCCATGCCTGGGCAGCCCACCTTGAGCGGTATGCTCTGCTTGTCAAACAACACTTTTGGACAAAATGCGAACATGTGTCAACAAAAGCTGATATATATCAATAAATGAGGGGCGAGTCAAGTGGGTGCAACGTAGGCCCGAAAACCTCACTAATAGTCAGCGCAGAGAATGCGGCGCTCGGAGATTAACGCGAGTGCCTGCAAAACCACCATTATCTGCTACAATATATCTATGTACAGAGCAATTGCACACAACAAACGTAATACAGTTATTTTGATGATCGTCTTCGTCGCGATGGTAGCGGTGATTGGCCTGGCGGCGCAGTTGATTATGAATAGCCGCGGCATGCAGGGCAACCTAACGATCTTTTGGGGAACGTTTATTGGGGCGCTGATCTATGCACTAGTGCAGTACTTCATTGCTTCCAAGCTTGCTATGAGTATGACTGGTGCGGTGGAGATTCGCAAAGCGGATAACCCCCGTTTGTGGCGCATCGTTGAGAACCTTGCCATCACCGTGGGGCTACCTATGCCGCAGGTGTATATTATCGACGACCCAGCGCCCAACGCCTTTGCCACTGGCCGCGACCCCAAGCATGCCATTGTGGGCGTAACGACGGGCCTGCTGGAGATTATGAACGACCGCGAGCTGACCGCTGTGCTGGCGCACGAGATGGGGCATGTCCAAAACTACGATATTCGGGTGAGTATGATTACCTTTGGCTTGGTGAGTGCGATCGGCCTCGTGTCAGATATTGCGCTGCGCATGCTGTGGTTCCGCGATAATGACAACCGCGAGACTAATCCGGTGCTACTGGTGCTTGGCATTGTGGCTATTATCCTTGCGCCCATCGTGGCGGCCATTATGCAAATGGCGGTGAGCCGCCAGCGTGAGTACCTGGCCGATGCGACTGGTGCACTCACCACTCGCGACCCAGCTGGCCTGGCGAGCGCACTGGGCAAGCTGCAGATGTATACTCGCCCGATGGAGAAGCAGGTCAGCTCAAGTGCTAATATGTTTATGGTGAACCCGCTCAAGCCGGGGTTCTTTAGCCGGTTGTTTAGCACCCACCCGCCGCTCGAAGACCGCATCAAGCGCCTCAACGAAGATATGAACAAATGGTAGGGCCGTGCCTGTGGCAAAAAAAACAACGAAGTCAACTCGCCGCTCAGCATCACACACCGCTCCAACGGTTGCTACGAACCAACATCGCTCAAAAACAGAGGTAAAACGTCATGATGTTGCAAAAAAGGCAACACCATCCTCTCGTGATGCTGCTCCTGCAAAGGCTCGCTCGCCGCACTCGAATGACGCTCCATCGACGCGACCCAACTGGCGCACTAACCTCCATTGGCGCACCTGGTGGGCTCGTGGTGGTAGGGTAGTAGCGAGTAGCCGCCAGTGGTTGCGTAATTTACAACAGCGCCGACCACACCGGAGCTTCCGCCGCACGCGCCGGCGCGATTATGCGCGCTCGCTGCAATTGCCAGGTTACATTGCCTTCACCGCGCAGGTGCTGCGCATGGTGCGGGCACACTGGCGGACGCTGTGCCTCTTAGCGGTGTTTTATGCCGTGCTGCTCTTGGCGCTGGGGGCAATTACCAACCAAGCGATGTACGACCGCCTGCAGAGTATGCTGGCAGAGTCGGGCAAGGATATTCTCACTGGTGCTTGGGGTAAGCTAGGCGAGGCAGGGCTCCTCATGGTGACGGCCTTTGGTACGGGCAGCGGCAACCTCAGTGCCGACCAGCAGCTCTATGTGGTGCTGGGCTTTTTGCTAGTGTGGCTCACCACAGTGTGGCTGCTGCGCGAGTACAAGGCAGGGCGAGCGCCACGCCTGCGCGATGGGCTATATAATGCCTGTGCACCACTGGTAGCCACGCTAATGGTTGTTCTCATCTTCCTCGTGCAGCTTATCCCACTGGGGGCGATGGCGCTGGTGTATATTGGCCTGTCGAGCAATGGGGTGATTAGCGAGGGCTTTGGCTCGATGCTCTTCTATGTACTGCTAGCCACTGTGGCGGTGCTGACGCTCTATTGGGGCACGAGTACCTTCATTGCGCTTGTGGTGGTGACACTGCCTGGTATGTACCCTATGCGGGCGCTGGCAGCGGCGGGTGATTTGGCAGTAGGGCGACGGCTGCGGATTTTGTACCGACTGCTGTGGCTATTTGGCAGCGTGACAGTGCTGTGGTGTGTGGTGATGATCCCTGCTATTCTCCTTGATGCCTGGCTCAAGCACCTCTGGCAATGGTACGCCTCTGTGCCAACGATGCCCGTCCTGGCGGGCTTCATCAGCTCGGTGACGGTAGTGTGGTGCGCGGCGTATATCTACCTCCTCTATCGCAAGATTGTTGATGATACGGCCGCGCCAGCGTAGGGTGGGCGACTCTCGCAGTAGTATTGGTTGAGGCCTAGTTTTCGATTAGTGGTGGAGAGAGCTTTGCTTGGCCGCGTAGTGGCTTTTGTGATAGCAAAAAGCTGAGGCTCTTCGTCTTCTACTTACTAGTAGGCACTCTCGAGTTCAATGGCGGGGCAAGTTGTCATTGTGTATTGCATTCTCTAACAGGGTAATATTGAATGTAAATCTTAAAAATTTTGCTCTCTTTGCGTTAGCTCACCCTCCCCACACTTCATCCGATGGAGTGTGAGAATCTGTCATTGTGCTGACAGATTCTCAGCCCAGCGCAAGAGGTCGATACTTGGGGAGTATCGACCCTTATAGCGTTCCGGAGGAGTGAGTGTGGGGGTGAGCGTGAGAGAAGCAAAGGGCTTTAGACCAGATACACACCAATCTTGCAGGATGGTTATACTAAATCTTCTCTTAAAAAAGCTGCACCCACCGCCAAATTCCGCTATACTAAAGGCAGTAAGGAACCGCTATGACACAAGACAAACACACAGTATCACTCACCTCATCGCTAGCTCAGCGCAGTGCCGAGTTGCGTCAGCTACTCAATCGCTATAGTTATGAATACCATGTGCTTGATGCGCCCAGCGTGAGCGACGCGGTGTACGACAGCCTCTTTGCCGAGCTCAAGCAGCTCGAGGCGGCGCACCCGGCGCTCATCACGCCCGATTCGCCCACCCAGCGGGTCGGCAACGTTCTTAAAGGAGGATTCATCAAGGTGCAGCATCGCCGGCGGATGGTTAGCCTCAATGATGTCTTTGACACGGCAGAGGTCGAGGCGTGGGTACAGCGCATGGATAAGCTCTTGCCAGGTCACAAGCACGAATTTTTTGCCGATATCAAGATGGATGGCTTGGCTTGCGCGCTTATCTATAACGATGGTGTGCTCGTGCAGGCTGTCACACGGGGCGATAGCTACGTTGGCGAAGATGTAACGAATAACGTGCGGACGATTCGCAATGTGCCGCTACGTCTGCGCGAAGCACCTGGCTTTGAGCACTTGCTGCAGGGCAGGACGGAGATCCGTGGGGAAATCGTCATGCTCAAGCGCGACTTTGCGGCGCTCAACCAGCGGCAGCAAGCTGCTGGCCAGCCAGCCTTTGCTAACCCGCGTAACCTCGCGGCTGGCACTATCCGCCAGCTCGACCCAGCACTCGTGGCGCAGCGCCCACTCCATTTTCGGGGTTATGATGTCATCCGTGATGATGCGGCTGAGGTGCCGACCAATAGCTACGCTTATGACGCCTTGACAGCACTAGGTATCACACGTAACCAGCAAGCGGCGGTCTTTACGAATCTAGTTGAGGTAATGAACTTCGTCCAGCAGTGGGGTGAACAACGCCATAATTTGCCGTTCAATACTGATGGCCTTGTGATCAAGATCAACAATCGCGCTCTCTACGACCGCCTGGGTATGGTGGGCAAGAATCCGCGTGGTGCAGTGGCCTACAAATATGCAGCCGAGCAAGCCACTACCATCGTGCGCGATATCGTCATTAGCATTGGCCGGACAGGTGCTGCCACACCAGTAGCGGTGTTCGACCCAGTCGTCGTGGCCGGCACGACGGTGCAGCACGCCAGCCTGCACAATGCCGACGAGATTGCCCGGCTCGATGTGCGGCGTGGCGACACAGTGGTCATCTTCAAGGCGGGGGATATCATCCCGCAGGTCGAGCGGGTATTGCCAGAGCTGCGCCCAGCCAATACTGAGCCGATCGACTACCCAGCCGAGCTCCAGCGCCAATACCCCGAGCTGCAGTTCGAGCGGCCCGCTGGCGAGGCAGTGTATCGGGTGCGCGGTGCCAGTAGCTCGCTCATCCTCACGCGTGCCCTTACACACTTTGCCTCCAAGGGGGCGCTAGATATCGACACACTTGGCGAGAAGAACGTCGCTGCACTAGTCGAGGCTGGCTTGGTGCACGACCTAGCCGATATTTATACGCTCAGGAAGGAGGATCTTCTCCAGCTCGATCGCTTTGCCGAGGTCTCGGCGCAGAAGCTTATCGATGCCATTGCTGCTGCAAAGCACCCACCACTTGAGCACTTCCTCTACGGACTGGGTATCCGTCATGTGGGTGCGCAGACGGCAATTGATATCGTGAAATATTTTGGAGATAGTTCAAAACGCGATGTACATCAGCAGGGTAGTGTGAACAATAATCGTAATAATTCAGAAAAGAATGCATTACATGATGGATCGCAAGCACCCGTCGATACACTTGCAAATGACAAGCAATTGCTTGGCTTCCTGCGCTCTGCCACGCTTGACGAGCTGCAGGCGATTGATGGCATTGGCGTGGTAGTGGCTGAATCGATCGTCGCGTGGTTCAGTGATGCAGATAATGTTGCTTTACTGGATAAGTTTGCTCAATGTGGTGTCGTGCCGCAACATACGCAATCGTCACAGCAGCTCGCTGGTCAAAAATTCGTTATCACTGGCACATTGCAAGCAATGAGTCGCGACCAAGCAGCTGAAAAAATCCGTGCTCTGGGTGGTACCTTCCAAAGCAGTGTCAGTAAAGACACCACCTACCTCGTTGCTGGTGGCAAAGTTGGTACGAGCAAGCGAGCCAAGGCGGAAAAGTATGGCACAGCGATTATCGACGAAGCACAATTCTTAACACTCATCCAGTAGGAGAAAAGACATACGGAGGTTACTAATGGCAAAAGATAGGAAATGGAGTCGAGCGTGATTAATATATAGATGTAGCCAACTAGCGGTTTATGTATAGAATCCAGGAAGTATGTAGATAACGTGACATCGAATCAATTAGATTGCAAAAAGCAAGTAAAAGAAAGATCACAGAAACATCTGAATATATAGCAAAATGATTCAAAAATAAGACAGAAAAGAGGAGAAATAGCGAACATTAGAGGTAATAGTAACAAGAGCAAAATCCCAGTAAATATCAGTCTATAACAGAGGTACTATCACAAATATGACAGACAATACACATGACAAATCAACCATG
>ERZ772971.2423-NODE-2423-length-10253-cov-3.028927_pt1 | contig 10253 bp, 8 predicted proteins | sample MGYA00511943_ERZ772971 | MGnify/ENA primary metagenome ERZ772971 (study PRJEB29015, sample SAMEA2737929) | human oral metagenome | biome: human oral; feature: human-associated habitat; material: dental | place: China | collected 2144 ... | reverse complement strand
TTGGAAACGGTGAACAATCCCGAAAACGCAGCCGACGGCACACACACCATCACCTTTTCAAGAAATCTGTGGATGGAACGCGAAGACTTTATGGAAGATGCACCCAAGAAGTTCTTTAGAATGACACCTGGCCAAGAAGTACGTCTGAAAAGTGCCTACATCGTGAAGTGTACCGGTTGTACCAAAGATGCCGATGGCAACATTGTGGAGGTGCAAGCCGAATACGACCCACAGAGCAAGAGTGGCATGGAGGGTGCAAATCGCAAGGTTAAGGGCACACTTCACTGGCTTTCGGCCGACCACTGCACCCAAGCCGAGGTGCGCGTTTACGACAGATTGTTCGACGTTGAGAACCCATCGGCAGACGAAAGGGATTTTAGGGAACTGCTTAATAAGGATTCGAAGAAGGTGTTTACCAACTGCTATGTGGAAAACTACGCCGCAAACAAAAAGCCAGGAGAGTATCTGCAATTCCAACGCATTGGCTATTTCATGGCCGACACCGACTCTTCTGCCGAACATCCCGTGTTCAACAAGACCGTAGGCTTGAAAGACACGTGGGCAAAACAGAACAAATAAGCACACCCGAGCAGCGATTCGTACACGCCGACGCATCCTAACATACGGCAAGGGCTATCAAAACAAAACATTGTATGCCCCTTGCCACATACCACTAACATGAGGGACGAACACCGTTCGCCCCTCTTGATTGTTTAAAAACGATGACGAACGACAGCTATTTCAACAGCGAAGAGTTTCTGCAAACACTCCATAGCTACGAGGAAGCCGAGCAGGAGGGGCGCACCGCCTACTTCGACTCGGACACGCTGGCCGATATTGCCGAATATTACTACACAGATGGGCGAACGAACGACGCACTGAACGCCGCCCTAAAAGGTGTAGACATGTTCCCTGGGGCAATGCCGCCATTGGTGTTCATGGGCAGATACGAACTGTTAAAGCAAAACAATCCCCAAAAGGCAGAATGGTATTTAGAGCAAGTTGACGACCAATCGGAACTAGAATGCGTGTACTTGCGTGCTGAAATCATGCTCGTTGAAAACAAAAAAGACGAGGCCGACGAGTTTTTACGCCAACAATTGGAATGGCAAGACGATGCGGAAAGAGACAATTTTATTCTTGATGTGGCCGATATTTACTTGGATTACGACCTGATAGACCATGCGCAAGAATGGTTGTCGATGGTAGAAGACACGCAATCGACAGACTATCAAGAAGTGCTAGGACGCATTGCATTGGGCAAAGGCGAGTATCAACAGGGCGAAGAGATATTTAAGAAACTTGTGGAAGATAATCCCTTTGCCTCACCCTACTGGAATCAATTGGCCTCATCTCAGTTTCTTAGCAATCGCATTAAAGACTCCATCGAGAGCAGCGAATATTCTATCGCCATCAATCCTAACGATGAAGAGGCACTACTTAACAAGGCCAACGGCATGTTCAGCCTAGGCGAATACGAAGAGGCACTTGCTTATTACACCCGATTTAACAACCTTCATAAGGATGATGAAACGGGAGAAATATTCATTGGCATCACCCTCATCAACCTAGATCGGCCTGCGGAGGCTCTGCAACATTTGCAAAAGGCCGAAGAAATGGCCGTGCCGAGGTCGGTTAACTTGGTAGAGATTTATCAAGAAACGGCTTTCGCCCTGTCTAGACTAGGCAAAGTGGACGATGCTTTGGCATACGTAGACAAGGCCATAGCCACAGGTAACGGCGACGAAGACGAGTTAACGGTGTTCAAAGGGCACATCCAGCTAGAAAACGGAAACCCATTGGCTGCACAAAACTATTTCTTAGAGGCCGTCAGACACTCAAAGTCGGCTCCCAATGTGTATTTCCGCATCGCCATATCGGTATACGACAACGGCTATATGCAATTGGCTTACAGAATGTTTCACACGCTCTTTCAATCAGTTCCTGCCGATTGGAAAGACGGCTATTCGCACATGTCACTCTGCTGTAAGCATCTTAACAAGGAGTCGGAGTTCCTATATTTCTTGCGAAAAGCCTGCGAACTAAACCCTATGGAGGCCAAAACCATACTTGGGGAGTACTTTCCCAAAGACCTCGACCCAGAGAGTTATTACAATTACATCACAAAACAAAAGTAAAAAAGAAGAAATGAGCTGGTTATTACCCCTGCTAAACAACCTCAATTATTGGACGGTGTTACTCCTGATGTTCATCGAAGGCTCCGTCATTCCCGCCCCATCAGAACTCATTGTGCCACCTGCCGCCTATCGTGCAGCAGCTGGCGAGCTGAATATCGTACTCGTTGTGGTTGTCGCAACCATAGGAGCAGTACTCGGTTCTTCGGCCAACTACGCTGCGGCATATTACCTCGGCCGCCCCGTTATATACCGCTTTGCCAACAGCAAGCTGGGACATCTCTGCCTGTTGAACCAAGAGAAGATTGAGAAAGGCGAGAAATACTTCTACGACCACGGCGTTATTGCCACGCTTACAGGCCGACTTCTCCCTGGTATACGCCAAATAATATCCATCCCAGCCGGTCTTTCCAAGATGAAGTTTTGGAAGTTCATCCTCTATACCACCATCGGCGCAGGCCTTTGGAACACCGTTTTGGCCACCCTCGGATGGTATCTACATTCGTTCGTACCCAAGGAAGAACTTTACAACAAGATTGAAGAGTACAACAGCCAGATACAACTCGTTGTCATCGCTGCCCTAGGCGTGGCGGCTATCGTCGGCATTATATGGTGGCAAATGCGTAAAAGAAAAAAGCGTAAGGCAAGCGAATCGACCGTAACGGAAACCACAACCCCTGACGAAGGCAATTAATATAGACGACATAACGAAAGGAAATCGAATAGTGAGAATTGACATTATCACCGTGTTGCCCGAGATGATTGAGGGATTCGTGCACGAATCTATCTTGGCACGCGCACAAAAAAAGGAGCTAGCTGAAATACATCTGCATAACCTCCGCGACTATTCTACCGATAAATGGAGACGTGTTGACGACTATCCATATGGTGGATTTGCAGGCATGGTGATGCAATGCGAACCCATAGACCGCTGCATTTCTGCCCTTAAAGCCCAACGAGAATACGATGAAGTGATATTCACATCGCCCGACGGACAACAATTCGACCAGCATGTTGCCAACGAATTGTCGCTAAAAGGCAACATCATCATACTTTGCGGACACTATAAGGGCGTTGACCAACGCGTTCGCGACCACCTCATCACACGCGAAATATCCATCGGCGACTATGTACTCACAGGGGGCGAACTAGCTGCCGCCGTGATGACCGACGCCATTGTGCGACTCATACCTGGCGTTATCAGCGACGAACAGAGCGCTTTCTCCGATTGTTTTCAAGATGATTTGCTCTCCGCACCCATCTACACACGCCCAGCAAACTACAAAGGTTGGGAAGTTCCACCCATCCTGCTCAGCGGCAACGAGGCCAAAATAAAAACATGGGAGATGGAACAAGCCTTGGAAAGAACAAGACAACTGCGCCCCGACTTACTAGAACAGAAGGGTGAATAAGAACATTGGACCAACAGAAAACCATGTGGGCAACCTGTCGTTTATAGGCTTAACATCAACAAAAAGCAATAAAAAGAAGTAAAACAAAACGCAAAACGTAGAAAAAATAGCTATCTTTGCAAGTAAAAACAGTTATAATGAAACACGTTTTAATTACCCTTATATTATCAACCCTTGCCGTTGTAACGCTTCATGCGCAACAAACGCGCCCCACGAACCGCACCGACAGAGCCGACAACACCACTGCTCTGCTAAAAAGTTATGAGGACTCGCTGGCCCTCTTATATAATAAAGTGTTTCGCCAAAACGATAAGAGCGCGCTTCCAAACAACTTTGTAGAGAGCGTGGTTCCTTACCAAAGTTTCAGGCTTTTCTCGCCGCTTACGTTCTATGGGGGTATTGCCAAAGACTTCTTCGACCTCTCTGACGAGGTTACTACGAATAAAGCCCAAAGCCAAAGGGCAGATTACCTAGGACCGAAGTTTACCGATACAGCCCTGTTGGGCATCTACCTTAAACGGCCCGACTTGGTGTTAAACCGCGAAACGGTGCTGCACAATGTGGCTCCCGAAGGAAAGACAACGCCCGTTGTCATCAAGTCGGATGCGGGATTAGCCGAAAAACAGCCGCAAGTACCCACTGACCCTGAAAGCGGACCAATCAACGTTGTTGTTACCAAGCCCAATTTCTGGACCGTCAAGGGCGACTATTACCTGCAATTCCTGCAAAACTACGTGTCGGGCAACTGGTATAAGGGTGGCGAAAGTAACTATTCGATGGTAAGTGCCGTTACCTTACAGTGCAATTACAACAACAAGCAGAAGGTTAAATTCGACAATAAACTCGAACTAAAACTAGGTTTCATCACCTCGCCTAGCGACACCCTGCACAGCCTAAAAACATCAGAAGACCTCATAAGATTTACCAGCAAGCTAGGACTTCAAGCCACCAAGCGATGGTATTACACCCTACAACTTGTGGCTTACACCCAATTCTTACGCGGATATAAAAACAACAGCGGTGAGGCTGCATCCGATTTCATGTCGCCTTTCAACACAAACATATCGCTTGGTATGGACTACAACGTTGATTGGTTAAAGGGAAAACTTAAAGGTTCGATACATCTCGCACCCTTAGCCTATAACTTCCGCTATGTAGACAGGCTTGCGTTAGGCCCTCGCTACAGCCTGAAACCAGATAGCCACACCCTTCACGACTTTGGTTCTGAATTTACCGTTGACCTGATGTGGAAGATTGCCGAACCCATCAGCTGGCAAACACGCCTCTACGGATACACAACTTACAGCAGGGCAGAAGTGGAATGGGAAAACACTTTCACGTTCCAATTCAACAAATTCATTAGCTCAAAGCTCTTCGTTTATCCTCGTTTCGACGATGGAGGAACACGCGACGAGAAACACGGCTACCTGCAAATGCGCGAGTTTGTATCAATAGGTTTCTCCTATTCGTTCTAACACAGGCGTGATATGACACGTCCCAATGGCGTCATCCAACTCTATCCGCTGGTGCGCATCGCACTGATGCTCATCTTTGGGATAGTGTTGGCCGACGCCATTCCTTTTTTCTCCAACCCCACAACCAGCGTTTCACTGCTGCTTGGCACAGCAGCCATTGCTGTTCTTGCCATCCGTCACGCGCACTTGTCTAGCATGGCCATCCTCGTTTCCACTGTTTTTCTTGGCACATGGCTCATGTCTTTGCAAATAAACGATAGGCAATCAATACCCCTCAACCAAGCCATTACATACAAAGCCATCGTTACCGACACCCCCACAGCCCACGGAAAGGTGTTAAAATGCAACCTCTTGGTGATAAACCTAGCAGAAGAAACCGATGGTCATACGCCCTTCCTCGTTCGTGCATCCATACTAAAAGACACGCTTACCAATCGTTGGCAGAGCCTTACCACTGGTTCAACAATCGCCGTTCAATCGGTTTTCAACAACGAATCTGACCTCTTTTCATCCTCAAAGTTCAACTTTGCGCGCTGGATGCAAGCCCACCAAATCTACGCAACAACCTTTGTTTACTTTGCCGATTGGCAGAACACCCAACTAACCAACGACGAAATACACAAAATTTCCACCGTAGATAAAATACGTTTGCGCTTATTAAAAGTGCGCCAAAGCCTGCTTGACAGCGCATGGCAACAAAGGTTAAGCACCGACAACCAAGCTTTGGTAGCCTCCATTGCCCTCGGCGACAAGTCGAACCTCACCCCCACACAACGCGAATCATACAACAAGGCAGGCGTTTCGCATATACTGGCACTGTCTGGCCTGCATCTCGGCATCATTTACAGCGTGCTTTCGGCGCTCTTCACCACCATTCTCTATCGCGTGGTGCGCCGCGACTGGGCCGAGTTCATCGCCCAAACCATCATCACCATCACCCTTTGGGGCTATGTTTTCCTAGTAGGATTGCCACCCGGAGCCGTCCGTTCTGCCCTCATGCTCACCCTCTACGCCTTCGTTTCGTTGCTCCACCGCGACCGCTTTTCGGCCAATTCGCTGGCTTTTGCCTGCATCGTGATGCTCATTGCCAACCCTTCCACGCTTTGGGATGTCAGTTTCCAGCTTTCATTCATAGCCGTGTTGTCCATCATTGTCCTTTATCCACCGCTATTCTCACTCTACCAACCCACAACGCGTTGGGCCAATTTGCTCCGTCCCGTTTGGGCTATCGTCTGCGTTTCTGTGGCAGCACAAGTGGGCACAATGCCCATTATAGCTTATTATTTTGGGCGTTTCTCATGCTATTTCCTACTTTCCAACCAGCTTATACTTCCACTCATAACCCTCTTGCTTTATGCCACCCTTGCCTCTTTCTTTGTTCAAGGCGCGCCATTACTCCATAATCTAGTGTTAGATGCCATGCAATGGCTAGCCACAGCTGTGCAAACCTTGGTCAATGGCATATCCGCGCTGCCCCACTCCACGCTCGATGGACTTCAATTCAACCTCATCCAAACCTATTTGGCCTACATTTTCATCGCATTCCTCTACGCCATAGGACTTTTTGCGCGCAAATGGTTCCGAATTAGGCGACTTATACAACAGCTATAACCATTATATTTTGTACCTTTGTAAGGATGAAACAAAGATACTTCATATACTTTTCGTACGACGGAACAGCCTATCATGGCTGGCAAATTCAGCCTAACGCCAATTCGGTTCAAGCGGAAATGCAGCGTGCCATGTCGCTCCTGCTCAGACATCCCGTTGAACTTGTTGGTGCAGGACGTACCGATACAGGTGTTCATGCACGCACCATGGTTGCACATTTCGATGTAGACAACCCCATAGATGCAGTGCAACTCACCTACAAACTCAACCGCGTGCTGCCCTTCGACATCACCATTAACGCCATAAAAGCCGTAGATGCCGACATGCACGCACGGTTCAGTGCCACCAAACGCACCTATCATTATTACATACATCTAGACCGCGACCCTTTCTGCCGCGCCTACTCGTATGCCTTACACCAAGCACCCGACTTCCAATTGATGAACGAGGCCGCTGAAATACTATTGTCGCACAAAGATTTTGGGGCTTTTTGCAAGAGCCATTCAGATGCAAAAACCACGCTCTGCGAGGTCTACGAGGCCCGTTGGATAAAGCTTTCCGACACCAAATGGCATTTACGTATATCGGCAAACAGGTTTCTCCGCAACATGGTTCGCGCCATTGTTGGAACTCTTTTAGACGTGGGTTGGCACAAAATCACCCTCGAACAGTTCGTTGACATACTACATTCTAAGTCGCGACAACAAGCTGGCGAGTCGGTTCCTGGCCATGCCCTCTTTCTCGAAGACGTGCAATATTAATTTAAGTTTTTGAGTTCGTGAGTTTATAAGTCTATAAGGTATTAGATGCACGGCTTGTTTGTTCATGAGTTTATAAGTCCATAAGTTATTCAATTCACGGCTTGTTTGTTCGTGAGTTTCAAGCTCATGAAACCACGAGTTCATCAGTTCAACAACCCAAAAACTTAAAAAATCACGAACTCAGGAACTCAAAAACTCCCCCACAACATAACAAATCCACATGCTTTGGTTACTCTTAGCCTTCCTTTCGGCCAGTCTTCTAGGTTTCTACGATGTCTTTAAGAAACTGTCGTTGAAAGGCAACGCCATTATCCCCGTGTTGTTTCTCAACACCTTCTTCTCATCGCTCATCTTCATTCCCTTCATCGTGGGCAGTCGTTTCGGCTGGCTTTCACCTGCCAACATGTTCTACGTGTCGGCCACCAACTTGTCTACACATGGATACATCTTCTTCAAAAGCATGCTGGTGCTGTCTTCGTGGATATTTGGATACGTGGGCATGAAACACCTTCCGCTAACAATTGTTGGTCCGATAAATGCCACACGCCCCATACTGGTACTCGTTGGGGCGATGCTTGTTTATGGCGAGCAACTCAACCTGCTGCAATGGTTGGGCGTTGCACTGGCCATTTGCTCGTTTTTCCTTTTAAGTAGGAGCGGAAAAAGAGAAGGTATCGACTTCAAACACAACAAGTGGATATACGCCATTGCACTGGCCGCCATACTAGGTGCATGCAGCGGACTATACGATAAATACCTGATGACCCCAACTGCACAAGGCGGATTGGGGCTAGACAAGATGGTTGTGCAAAGCTGGTACAACTTATACCAATGCGGTATGATGGGCATTGTGTTGCTCGTTCTATGGTACCCCAAACGCAAAACAACCCAACCTTTTCAATGGAGGTGGGCTATCATGCTGATAAGTCTATTTCTCTGTGCAGCCGATTTTGCTTACTATTACGCTCTTAGCCAGCCACAAGCTATGATTTCCATCGTGTCGATGGTAAGAAGAGGCAGTGTTTTGGTATCGTTTATGTTCGGTGCACTCGTCTTTCAAGAGAAAAATCTCAAACGCAAAGCATTCGATTTGTTGCTTGTTCTGTTAGGCATGCTTTGCCTGTACTTCGGTTCTAAAACTTAGTTGTTTGTCTGGCTGTTTTCCATACCCCACGTAAGAGAAAGGCAATATTAACCATTGAATTTGCCAAAATTAAGCAGACAACATCAAAAAACACCGTTAACATTTGGTATATCCAAATAAAATCTATACCTTTGCAATCGATTTCAGAAATGAGGTCAAACATGGTGGCTATAGTTCAGCAGGTTAGAGCGTCAGATTGTGGTTCTGAATGTCGTCGGTTCGAATCCGACTAGCCACCCTCCCCATAAACGTTCCTTTCCATTTACGGAAAGGAACGTTTTTCGTTATATACCCTTTTCATCCTCCTTAAAGCACTCAACCTTAACCGAATAATAGAAAAGCAAATGGTAAATAAATACTAAATACTGAACAAACACACCACATTATTTGTAAAATAAATAACTTTTATCTATCTTTGCAACACCTAATATCATCAAAGGTGTACACCCCATGAAAGACGCCTATTAAAGGCCCCAATAGCCATGAACATCATTTAGGGGAATAAAACCTTGACAACAACTTTCTTGTACCAAGACAACATGAAAAATAATAACACTCGGAAGGCATGCTGCCTCATTGCGTTTTTGGCTTTGATGGCCTGCGCCAAAGCGGCTCAGGTTAGTCAACAGCAGGCGTTCAACGTTGCCCGAAAGTACTTTGCAAAGCCCGAACTCATTAACAGAAGTACCTTAAAGCCCGATGGCGACCCAACCTTTTACATCTTCACCAATACTGGTCACAAAGGCTTTGTCATCGTTTCGGGCGAAAGCGACTTGCCTGAGATAATTGGTTATGGCAACAGATTCACCGCCAACGAAGCTCGCCTACCCGACTATTTTTATTCGCTACTTCGCCATTACGAACTGATGGTAAAGGCCTATCGCTGCAACAGACTTGGATTTTCAAAGTTAAAGTTGCATGTGAAGAAACCAATAAGCCCCTTGTTGTCTTGTACATGGAACCAAGAAATGCCCTTTAAGATACATACACCCAAAGCTAAAGACGTTAATATGCCTACTGGATGCGTGGCAACTGCACTTTCGCAACTGATGTATCACAACAAATGGCCACAAAAACGCCCCACCGAATTTATCAATTCCACAGGAACTCATGCCCAAAAGAGTAGCATATACCTATGGAACAAGATTAAAGACACCAGCCAACAAATGGACGATGCAGGTAAAGACGCCGTTGGCGTGTTGCTTAGCGATGTAGGAAAGGCCGTAAACATGAAGTACGAAGCCACTGGAAGCATATCGAACATGCAATGGGCATTAGACGCACTGCGCAAGAACTTCGAATATTCGGTAAAGCATCTCAACAAGGAATACATGCCCAAAGGTATGTTCTACGAGCTGGTGGTAAACGAATTGGCCAACGGCTACCCCGTACTTATTGGTGAAAGCAGTCACTCGTTCTTACTCGATGGCATCGACAAGCAAGGCTACGTCCATGTTAACTGGGGATGGGCAGGCGAGAACGATGGTTGGTTTGATCTCTCAACGCTCTACACTCCACTAGATGATGATGTGTTTGGAACAGACTTTTTCGCCCTCGAGATGGAAGCGGTGCTGGCTCATCCCAAAACAGGCAACCATCCTCAATTTAAAAAGGTGAGGGAGCTAGAGGCCGAAGCCATCGACGCGTTTAGGTTTTTGCAAAACGAAGTGCCAAGAAACTTCCCCATACAGGCAAGCTTAAAAAACATCGGAACA
>ERZ772971.2421-NODE-2421-length-10255-cov-9.744608_pt1 | contig 10255 bp, 5 predicted proteins | sample MGYA00511943_ERZ772971 | MGnify/ENA primary metagenome ERZ772971 (study PRJEB29015, sample SAMEA2737929) | human oral metagenome | biome: human oral; feature: human-associated habitat; material: dental | place: China | collected 2144 ... | reverse complement strand
ACGAGGCGTCGCCGTCGTAGGGGGTGTAGTTGCGCTGGATGAAGTCGCGGACGTCAATGTCCTCGGTCCACGGTCCGGTAACGAAGCCCTCCCAGGCGTCATTGCCGCTCGCCGTGGTGGCAGATGTTGTGACCTCAGTGGTCATCCGTGCCCTCCTCATGTGGGTGACCGGAGAGCCACCCGGTTGTGATCGCCCTTTGCAAGGCGAGGCGGCACATCGGCGCGCCGTCGGACTCAGACTAGAACTCAGAGGATGGCTTGTGGGTCGCTGGTCCCAAGAAGGGCCGGTTAGATGACTCACAGGTCGATCACCGTCGTCGCAATCCAGGACATAAGTCCTTATATCGACCCTCTGGAAGGAAGTGCGTCCCCGGCCGATAACCCCGTCCGGCCTTCGGCAACGGAGACGAATGGAGCCGCGTTCTGCGCACGTCGTCCGACCAAGGCGATTAGGACAGGTGTCCCAACGGCTCCTGGTCCCTGGCCGGGGACCGGAGCCGAGGCGCCGTCTCCGCCTCCCTACTCGGCCCCAAGGTCCTGGTCGGCGCGGGGCCGTGCGACGCCGTCGGCCGCCCTGCGGGCCGTCTGGGCGATGTCAGCCGCTCGCATGCCGAAGTCCTCCATCAGCTGAGCACGGGTGGCCGTGTCGACGAACTGGCGCGGAACGCCGATGCGGCGGAAGACCGGCGAGTCCCCGGTAGCGCTGTGGGCGGCCTGGTACTCCTCGACCGCGTCACGCAGCTGGGAACCAATACCGCCGTCGACCAGACCGTCCTCGACCACGACGACGACATCGACGTCGGCTGCGGCCGTCACGAGAGGAGCCGGGGCAGGAATCACCCAGTGCGGGTGCACCACGGTGACGGCGTACCCCTCCTGCTCAAGGAGCCTGCCGGCCTCGTAGGCCTGGGTGGCCATGGCACCCACCCCCACCAGCAGGATCCGCGCGCCACCGGCCGGCCGGCGGCTCTCGAGCAGGACATCGACGACGTCGAAGACACTCACGGAAGGCGTGTCCTGGTGCGCCGGATCTCCGCCGCGCCCCGGTTCCTCCGACTCCGGACCGAGGCGTCGCAACGCGGTCAGGGGCTCGGGCAGCGCGCCCTTGGGGTAGCGCACGACGGTGGGGGAATCGTCAGTGCTCACGGCTGTGCGCAGGCTCTCGCGCAGCGTCGCCTCGTCGCGGGGGGCCGCCAGGCGCAGACCAGGAACGTGCGCCAACAGCGCCATGTCCCACATGCCGTTGTGGCTGGCCCCGTCAGTTCCCGTGATTCCGGCCCGGTCCAGAACGATCGTCACTCCGGCCCGGTGCAAGCCGACATCCATGAGCACCTGGTCGAAGGCGCGGTTGAGGAAGGTCGCGTAGAGGGCGACCACCGGGTGCATGCCGGCGAAGGCGAGGCCGGCGGAGAAGGTCAGCGCGTGCTGCTCGGCGATGCCGACGTCGATGACCCGCGTCGGCATCTCATCGGCCAGGGGCTGGAGGCCCACCGGGGCCTGCATGGCGGCGGTGACCCCGACGATCCTGTCATCACCTCGGGCCAGGGAGACGATCTCCTCGGCGAAGACGGCGGTCCAGCCGAAGCGCTCGGCCACCACCGGCAGGCCGGTCTCGGGATGAATCTGACCCACCGCGTGGAAGCGATCGGGGACGTGCTCCTCGGCCGGGGTGTAGCCCCGCCCCTTCTCCGTGATGACGTGGACGATGACCGGCTCGGCGTACTCACGGGCACGAGTGAGGGCGAACTCGACGGCCGTGATGTCGTGGCCGTCGACCGGTCCGGTGTACTTGATCCCCAGGTCCTCAAAGAAGGCCGAGGGAACCAGGACGTCCTTGAGCCCCCGTTTGAGTCCGTGCAGGGCGTCGAAGGCGGCCCGGCCGGGGGCGCCCTGCGACAGGAGCGTCCGCTTGACCCCGGACAGGACACGCTCGTAGCCGGGATTGGTGCGCAGTGCGTCGAGGTGGTGGGCCAGTCCCCCGATGGTGGGGGCGTAGGAGCGGCCGTTGTCGTTGACGACGATGACCAGGTGGCGGTCCGAGGAGTCGGCGATGTTGTCCAGGGCCTCCCAGGCCATTCCCCCGGTCATGGCGCCGTCCCCGATGACGGCGACGACGTGGCGCTCGTCGTGGCCCTGCAGGTGGTTGGCCCGGGCGATGCCGTCGGCCCAGGACAGGGAGGTGGAGGCGTGGGAGTTCTCCACGACGTCGTGGATGGACTCGGCCCGTGAGGGGTAGCCGGACAGGCCGCCGCGCTCGCGCAGATGAGTGAAGTCCTGACGACCGGTGAGCAGCTTGTGGACGTAGGCCTGGTGGCCGGTGTCGAACACGATGGTGTCCCGCGGGGAGCGGAAGGTGCGGTGCAGCGCGATCGTCAGCTCGACGACCCCAAGGTTGGGGCCGAGGTGGCCGCCGGTGCGCGCCACTGAGGCGACAAGATGCTGGCGGATCTCCGAGGCGAGCGTCACCAGCTGCTCGCTGGTGAGCCGATCGAGGTCGGCGGGCTTGCGCACGCACGGCAGGAGCGCCTTGCCGGTCTGTCCGGCGGGCCCTGCCGGGCGCTCAGCAGCTGCTGGCACGGTGCGCCTCCTTGTCGAAGGTGGTGACGAGTTGTTCGTGTCGCTCAAGAGCGAGCCGCGGCGGGTCGCCGAAGCGGCACTCGGGACAGGGTAGCCGTTGACGCGGCGAAGGGGTCTTCTCAGGAGTCTCCTTCCCGGACCCGGGGACCGCCAGGCTGCCCGGAGCGACGCTCCCGAGTCGACCGAGGGTGCTCAGCATAGAGCCGCCCCGACCACTGTGCGGCCACGTGTCACGCGGGTCACGGCTGAGCACGTACTGTATGCCTTGGACGTCGAACCGTCCGCGCCCACCGGTCGACGGCGTCGTTCGTGATCGCCCGACCGCCCCTCAGGACTGTCCTCCAGGAGGAACCATGAGCACCACAGCCCCTTTCGGTACCTGGCCCTCGCCCATCACCCCGGGCACCATCACGACCCGGACGGTCCTGCTCTCCCAGGTCCGTGTGGACGGCGCAGACACCTACTGGGTGGAGCAGCGCGCCTCACAGGCGGGCCGCAACGTACTGCTCCGCCGCAACGGCGACGGCCAGATCGGTGAGGTGCTTCCGCTGACACCCGCCGACGAGCTGGTCGATGTGCGCACCCGGGTGCACGAGTACGGAGGGCGGGCCTACGCCGTCGACAGCGGGATCATCGTGGTCTCGCACGCCGGGGACGGGCGCCTCTACCGGTACGACGTGGCGCACCGCATGCGCGGCCTGGTCCCGCTCACGATCTACGGGGACGTGCGACACGGCGACCTGGAGATCGACACGGGCCGGGGCCTGGTCTACGCCGTCCGCGAGGACCACCGAGGCGGCGGCGAGGCCGTGAACACTCTGGTCGCCATTCCCCTGGACGGCTCGGCCGCCCGCGATGACTCCCGCGTGCGCACACTGGTGTCGGGCACGGACTTCGTGGTCGCCCCGACGCTGTCCCCCGACGGCGAGCACCTGGCCTGGATCACCTGGGACCACCCGGGGATGCCGTGGGACAACGCCAGCCTGCACGTGGGGGACCTCGGCCCGGACGGGACTCTTGGCGAGCAGACGCTGGTGGACGGCGGCAACGGGCACTCGGTCTCCGAGCCCCGCTGGACCGAGGAGTGCGAGCTCGTGCACGGCTCCAACGCCTCGGGCTTCTGGAACCTCTACCGTACTGAGGGCTTCCCGGTACGCGGCACCAACCGCACCGGCTGGTCGGAGAAGCTGCGCACCCGCCCCCTGCACCCGGCCGAGGCCACCTTCACCAACCCGGCCTCCTGGCAGCTGGGGCCGCACTCCTTCGACGTGCTCGACTCCGAGCACATCATCACCTCCTGGGCCCGCGATGCGGTCTCGCACCTGGGGACCATCAAGCTCGCCAACGGGGAGCTCGAGGAGTGGAACGTGGGGTGGCAGCCGATCGGCAACGTCGCCTCCAACGCCGGGCGCGTCGTCATGCTGGCCTCCAACGAGATGTCGATGCCCAGCATCGTGGAGGTCAAGAACGGCACGGTGAAGGTGCTGCGAGGCTCGGGGGAGTTCGTGCCTGAGGGCACCGGGGTGTCCTTCCCCGAACCGGTCTCCTGGCCCACCAGTGACGGCGCCACCGCCCACGGCTTCTACTACCCGCCGACCTCGGCCTCTCACACTGGCCCCGACGGCGAGCTGGCGCCGCTGATCGTCAACGTCCACGGTGGCCCGACGGCCACGGCGGTCCCCGGCTACGACCTGCGCATCCAGTACTGGACCAGCCGGGGCTTCGGCTACCTGGACGTCAACTACCGCGGCTCCATGGGCTACGGAACCGGCTACCGCAAGGCCCTGGAGGGCAAGTGGGGCATCTACGACGTCGACGACTGCGTCAACGGGGCCCAGCACCTGATAGACGCCGGGCTCGTCGACCCGCGCCGTATCGCGATCCGCGGAGGTTCGGCCGGGGGCTTCACGGTGCTGTCGGCCATCACCCGCTCCTCCGTGTTCACGGCGGCCAGCTCCTGCTTCGGGGTGACCGACCTCAAGAGGCTGGTGCGCACCACCCACAAGTTTGAGTCGCACTACATCGGCCAGCTCATGGGCACCCAGGACATCGACGACCCGGTGCTCGATGAGCGCAGCCCCATCAACCACATCGAGGACATCAACGTCCCGCTGCTGCTCATCCAGGGCTCAGAGGATCCGATCGTCCCAGCGGAGCAGGCCACCGCGATGTATGAGGCCCTCAAGGAGGCCGGCGCCCCGGTGGCCCTGGAGGTCTTCCAGGGTGAGGGCCACGGCTTCCGTCTGGCGACGAACATCCGGCGGCGTTACGAGGCCGAGCTGAGCTTCTACCGGCAGGTGTGGAGGATCGGCGCAGCCTCCTCCCATGCCGAGGGGCAGGGTGAGGAGGAGACCTTCACGGTCAAGGTGGAGAACCTGCACTGATGGATCGCGTCTGGAAGAGGCTGTCCGCCCCCTTGTCGCGGCGCGCAGGCAGCCTCTTCCGCCATCATCGCTTCGGCCTCTACATCCTGGCGGTGCTGGTAGGGCTCGTCTCGGGCCTGGGTGCGGTGCTGTTCCGGCTGGGAATCGACGCCTGGTCCCAGCTGCTGAGCGGAGCCGACGACTACACCGTGTCGATGGGCCCCTCGGTCGGGCTCCTGGCGCCTCTGGGAACCTGGTTCGTCCTGGTCACCCCGGTGCTTTCCGGCCTGCTGACAGGACCGTTGATGTCCCGACTGGGCCGTACCCCCACGGGCCACGGGGTGGCCGGCGTCATCTGGTCCACTCGCCACGGCGACGGCACCATGGCGCCCCTGCCGGCCTTGGCCGCGACGACGTCGGCCGCGCTGACGATCGGTGGCGGGGGCTCGGTCGGTCCGGAGGGGCCGATCGCCGAGCTGGGCGCGTCGACAGCAAGCATCATCGGACGGGGGCTGCGGCTGCGCCGGTCCTCGATCCGCCACCTGGCCGCCGCCGGAACGGCCGCAGGCATCGCCTCCGCCTTCAACGCGCCACTGGCTGGGGCCTTCTTCGCCCTGGAGGTCATCCTCATGGGCTTCAGCGCCGACGCCTTCATCGTCATTGTCCTGGCCTGTGTCTCCTCGACGGTCCTGTCGCACCACCTGCTGGGAACGACGCTGTCGCTGTCGCTCCCCTACCTGGACCTGTCCGGTGACGCCCAGCTGGGCTGGGTCGCGCTGCTGGGAGCCGTGGGCGGGGTCGTCGGTATCGGCTTCATGCGTCTTCGCTTCGTCATCCTCGATGCCCTGACCCGAGCCTGGCAGCGCTTGGGCGTTCCGATCTGGGCGCGTCCGGGCATTGGCGGGCTGGCGGTCGGTGCGACTCTCCTGGTTCTGCCCGAGATGTACGGCGAGTCATCAGCCGCTCTCAACCGGGCGCTGGCAGGACGCTACGCCCTGACGCTGCTGCTGGTGCTGTGCGTGGCCAAGATGCTGGCGACCTCCTTGACCCTGGGAATGGGCTTCGTCGGCGGAGTGTTCGCCCCGTCCCTGTTCATCGGTGGGACGCTCGGCGCCGCCTTCGGCACCCTCGTGGCTCCCAGCTACGCGCCGGCCGCCGGAGTCTTTGGGGTGATCGGCATGGGGGCGGTCTTCGCCGGTGCGGCTCGCGCCCCGATGACGGCGGTCCTGCTCATCATTGAGATGACCGGGCAGCACGCGCTCCTGGTGCCCCTCATGCTGGCCACGGTGCTGGCCACCTTCATCAGCCGGTTCCTGTCACGCGGCACACTGTTCACCGAGGAGCTGCGTCGTCGTGGAGAGGATGTCGAGGACCCGATGGCCACCACGCTCCTGGGACGCACCCGCGCCTCCCGACTCATGGTGGATCCTCCCGGGGTGCTCCAGGCCACGGCGTCACTCAGCCAGGCCGCCTCCGTGATGAGCCGGCGTGGCCTCTCGGCCCTGCCCGTGGTCGCCACCGGACAGGACGGCACCGGCGGCGAGTTGCTCGGTTGCGTGACGGCCGCACAGCTCGCCGAGTCGCTCCTGAGCGAGGACTCCGACGACGTCTCTGCCCGGCCGGCGACGGTGGCGGACCTGACGCTGGTCCGTGACCGTCTCGACTGCGAGGACGAGGCGACCGACGTGCTTCAGGCCCTGACCGATACCCGCCTGGAGGGCCTTCCGGTGGTCACCCGCACCGCCGGCTCCGGTGCGGAGGAGCTGGTGGGCTGGGTGTCCCAGAGGATCGTCGTCGAGCGGGTCTACGAGGCCCAGGCGCAGGCCCGCACAGCCGCCGCCACCTACACCTCCTGGGGCTCACGGCTTCAGGACAGGTGGCACTCCCGCCCCGTTCCTCGGCGCAGAATCGGAAGGATCAGCCGTATCAGCCGAGTCAGCTCGCGCAGCTCACGCCGTTCCCGGCGCCGATGAAAGTCCGCCGGGGCTCAACGCGCTGCGGCCCCGTTCAGGACTCGCCGCAGCGCCTCACCGGTCCCGACCACCGCGGGACGTCTTGTGAGTCCGGCCCTCCTGGACCGCCCGGGCCTTCTCGCTGATGCTCTCGGTGAGGGTGTCGGACAGCTCGGTGATGCGCTCGGCATTGGCCACGATGCGCCGGGGGTCGGACATCCACATCCACGCAGCGGCGATCACCGGGAGGATCGCGGGCAGGTACCACCGGGACCGGCCCCAGTGCGCCCACACCGAGACGCTGAGGTCGGCGGGCGAAGGGGTGGGCAGGGTGAGAACACCGATGAGCACCGCCATGGTGGCCAGCGCCCCCAGGCACATCCAGCCGATATTGCGCATCCGGCGCCCGTTGTGAGCCACACAGACGGCCAGCAGGAGGTACAGGACGCCCCCCAGGAGGTTGAGCGACCACACCGCGGGCTCCTCATCTGGGCTTCTCAACAGCGTCGTCAGGGAGGGGACGAGGACGATCGCCCCGAAGACGGCGAAGACGCCGACCAGGATCCGCCCCCACCCGTATGCGGGACGGCGGGTGTCCTGAACCGGGCGTACCGATGAGCGCTCGTCCATGAGGAACGACCTTTCCGTGTGATGACCTTCGGCACGCGCAGCACCGGTTCAACCTCCAACCAATGCCAGAACGTTACTATTCACAACGTGAGCACCATTAAGTTGACCAAATCCCTGAACGCACGCGCCTCGGCGGACGATGACCGCAAGGATACCGACCTCAGCAGTCAGGCCGAGGTCGACACGGACAAGGAGGCCGAGAGCTCCGAGGCTCCCGCAGCCGGCGACGGGGCCGGCTCGACAGATGCCGAAGCCGCCGAGCGGGACCTGAAGCAGGACTCCGACGGCGACGAGGATGCCTCCGAGGACCAGGAGGGCAACGCCGACGGTGCCAGCGTCAAGGGCAGCGGATCCGAGGCGGGATCCGACGTCGTCCCTGATGACGCCTCCGGCACCGAGGCCGACGTGCTCGTCCTGGCCGCAGCGCCGGGCCGGGACGGGGCCGAGGCCCCCGAGATTCTCCTGGAGGGCCTCGAGCCGCCGTCGAGCACCGCCCTGGAGGACCTGGACATCAACGCCCTGGTGACCCTGTTGCCCGCCCTGGGCTTCTCAGGCGCCCAGGACTCGGTGGTGCGTCTGCCCTCCTCCGCGGTGACTGCCCAGGGTTACCGGGGACCGGCGACGATCCTCGTGGTCGGCGTCGGAACGGGCTGGGCCGACACCGATCCGCTCGCCGTCACCACTGACGACGAGGCCGCACTGGGCTACGACCAGACCGGTCTCCTGCGCCGGGCGGCCGGACGCGCCACCCGAGCACTGGCCGGGACCGACTCCGCGGTCCTGGCACTGCCCACGCTCTGCGAGGAGCAGCTCGCCGCCGTCGCGCACGGAGCCGCCCTGGGCGCCTACTCCTGGAGCGCGACGAAGAACGAGGACCGCCCCGGACAGGAGACGGCCTCGAAGAACACCTCCCCGCTCACGACCATCTCGATCATCTCCCCCCTGGCCGACACCCCCGAGGGGCAGGCGGCGCTGGCGGGAGCCCTGGCACTGGCCCAGGCCACGGCACTGACCCGGGATCTGGTCAACGAGCCGCCGAACCGGCTGACTCCGGAGGTCTTCGCCGAGAGGGCCCGCGCAGCCGGGCAGGAGGCCGGCATCCGCGTTGAGATCTGGGACGCCCCGGCACTGGTCGAGCAGGGCTTCGGGGGGATCCTCGGCGTGGCTCAGGGCTCGGTGCACCCCGCGCGCCTGGTCCGTCTGGAGTGGTCGCCGGAGCATGCAGCCAAGGCCTCCGGCGGGCAGGAGGGCTCACAGGCCGAGGGTGACGGAGCAGCCGGTCGCCCCAAGCACGTCGCCCTCATCGGCAAGGGCATCACCTTCGACTCCGGCGGCCTGTCCCTCAAGCCGGCCTCATCCATGCCGGAGATGAAGTCCGACATGGCGGGGGCCGCCACCGTGCTGGGCGCCATCGTCACGGCCGCGCGCCTGGCACTTCCGATCCGCGTCACCGCGTGGCTGGCGCTGGCCGAGAACATGCCCGGCGCCGACGCCCAGCGCCCCAGCGACGTCATCACGATGTTCGACGGCACCACCGTGGAGGTAACCAACACCGACGCCGAGGGGCGCTTGGTCATGGCCGACGCCCTGGCACGGGCCGTCACGGAGGAGCCCGATGCCGTCCTGGACGTGGCCACCCTCACCGGGGCGCAGATCGTGGCCCTGGGCGACCACGTGGCCGCCGTCATGGGGACACCGGACCTTCGCGAGGAGGTCGTCGCCGCGGCGCAGCGGGCCGGGGAGTCCTTCTGGCCGATGCCGCTGCCGGCGCACCTGCGTGCCACCCTGGACTCCCCCTTCGCCGACCTGCGCAACACCAAGGTCGGCTCGCGTGCCGGCGGGATGCTCTCGGCCGGGCTGTTCCTCCGCGAGTTCGTCGGGCACCGGCCGTGGGCTCACCTCGACATCGCCGGTCCCGCCTACAACGACTCCTCTCCCTGGGGCCTGACTCCGACCGGCGGGACGGGCATGGGCGTCTCCACCCTGGTGGAGCTGCTCCGTTCGCTGTCCGCCGAGGTCAGCATCCTTTCCTGAGCCCGCGCCCAGCGGAGACGAGTTGACGACGAGCCGTGCCGGGGCCTCACACGAACGCCCCGGCACGGCTCGTTGCCGAAACCACCCATGAACGGTGATGCGTCTCACCCCGTTTTCAGGACTCTGGTCCCTAAACAGCAACCCCCGTGGCTCCTGCACTCCCTCTTCAGGTGGAACAATGGCCCCGTGCCGAGCCGCCCCGCGGGGGCGACGTGACCAACCAACAAGGAGTGAGTTCGTGACAGAGACCGTCTACGACATGGTCATTCTGGGCGCGGGATCAGGGGGCTACGCCGCCGCCCTGCGTGGCGCCCAACTGGGCCTCAAGGTCGCCCTCATCGAGGCGGACAAGCTGGGGGGCACCTGCCTCCACCGCGGCTGCGTGCCCACCAAGGCCCTGCTGCACGCCGCCGAGACCGCCGATGCCGTGCGCGAGGCCGCCACGGTGGGCATCAAGGCCGCCTTCGAGGGCGTGGACATGCCTGGCGTCCAGAAGTACAAGAACAGCATCGTCTCGCGGATGCACAAGGGCCTGGAGGGCCTGGTGTCCTCGCGGGGCATCGACCTGATCCAGGGGTGGGGACGTCTGGTGGCCGCCGACGCCGTCGAGGTTGACGGCCGTCGCATCACCGGCCGCAACGTGGTCCTCGCCTCCGGCTCCTACTCCAAGACCATCGGGCAGGAGATCTCCGGAGGCGT
>ERZ772971.2420-NODE-2420-length-10259-cov-3.757350_pt1 | contig 10259 bp, 10 predicted proteins | sample MGYA00511943_ERZ772971 | MGnify/ENA primary metagenome ERZ772971 (study PRJEB29015, sample SAMEA2737929) | human oral metagenome | biome: human oral; feature: human-associated habitat; material: dental | place: China | collected 2144 ... | reverse complement strand
ATGAGCCACTGATGAGCCACTGATGAGCCACTGATGAGCCACTGATGAGCCACTGTTAAGCCACTATAACACCGATTATCATCTATCATCGAGATTGTTAATTTAAGAAATATCCGTACGTTTGCCACAAAAAAGATGCAATGAAGATACTATCTGTTTCCCTTTATAATATAGCTTCTATCGAAGGACCTTTCACGCTTGATTTGGAAGCCGAACCGCTGAAGTCTGTGGGGCTTTTTGCTATCGCAGGGGTTACAGGGGCTGACAAATCGACTATCTTAGATCCTATCTGCCTTGCGCTTTACAACGAAACGCCGCGTCTTGCCTCTACCAAAAGCACCCTAAGCATTAACGGAGGTTCAGTGGAAGGAGAACTGAAGAAGCCGCTATGCCCTCTCATCCTAACAATCCGTCTGAATCTTACTACTTTAGCAACTTGCATACTCCCTATCTCGCAAAAATCAACGAGACTTCTTCTTTGGAAACCACTTTTGTGTCTACTACCTGAGTTTTTTCTTCTATCAGTTTGTCAGTTCGCAAGAAATTTGTAATTTTGCCGTTTGGGGAGACTCTCTCTCCAAATCTTAAATAAAATTACGACAATGAGTTGCAATACCTGCACATTACATAATAACAAGTTAGTAGGCAGTAGCGGCTGTACAGCCAACTGTGGTACCCGCAGTTTTGGCACAGTCAAACTATCGGTATTTGATTGGTTAGCCAACACCCAACTGCCTGGTGGAGAACCTTTTTTTGACTGCGTAGAAGTCCGTTTCAAGAACAGCAGAAAGGAGTATTTTAGAAATACTGATAAGCTGCCTTTACAAATTGGCGATACAGTGGCTACCGAAGCCCCTTCGGGACACGATGTCGGCATTGTAAGTCTAACAGGAGAGCTGGTGCGTTCGCAGATGAAGAAACGCAAAATAGACTGGGAAAGCGATAGTTTGCCACGAGTGTACCGGAAGGCCAATCAGCATGACATAGATGTTTGGCAGCAATCGCGTGCCAAGGAGATTGAAGTGCAAAAGCAATCGCGCGAGTTAGCCATAGCTTTGGGCTTAGAGATGAAAATTTCTGATGTAGAGTTTCAGGGAGACGGCTCCAAAGCAACTTTTTACTACACAGCCGAAGGGCGGGTAGATTTTCGTCAACTCATCAAGGATATGGCCAGAGCTTTCTCGGTGCGCATAGAAATGCGACAGATAGGCTTTAGGCAAGAGGCCTCCCGTTTAGGGGGAATAGGCTCTTGTGGACGCGAATTGTGTTGCTCTACCTGGCTTACTGATTTTAGAAGTGTTTCCACCTCCGCGGCTCGCTATCAGCAGTTGTCGCTCAACCCTCAGAAGTTGGCTGGACAGTGCGGAAAGCTGAAATGCTGCTTGAATTTTGAGCTCGATACCTACTTAGATGCCTTGCAAGATTTCCCTCGCACCGATACTAAACTGCACACCCTCAGAGGCGTGGCCTCCTGCCAGAAGATAGATATTTTCAAGCGCCTAATGTGGTTTACTTACGACGAGAACCCAATCACTTGGTACAAGCTCTCGGTAGATAGCGTGAAAGAGATTTTAGAACTTAACAAGAAAGGAGAGCAAATAGAAGAGTTGGAAGAATACGCTATCCTTTCTGACCTATCGTTGCGCAAGGGCTCATCTGCTGATGCCGACCTCGAATTAGCTCCAGTAGAAGAGGACAGCATAACCCGCTTTGATACTCCTAAACGCAAGCGAAACAAGAAGAATAATGCTAAAAAAGAGGTCAAGGGAGCATCTAAAACACCTAAAGAAACCAACAAACCATCGGCCAATAAGCCTACACCACCAAAAGAGAACAAACTCGCTCCTGCAAAAGATGCTAAAGAGGCAAAGGTGATACCTGAGAAAGAACTTCTATCAGTAACTATTGCAGAGAGTGCTTCTACGCCTTTGGCCAAGGCAGCTCGTCCTGCCCGACAAGGCCAAAACAAGCCTCAGAACAAGAAAGCAGTGTTGCCAAGTACAGAGCAGAACCCAAGTCCGAACCCTGAAATGCGCAACAATGCCCAACTATCGCAAAAAGGACAAGCCAGAGCGCAGAACAATGCGGTCAAAAACAATGCCCGACACAATAACCAAAAACACAAACCTAACAAAGCCCCGAATGCTGAAAAACCTAAAAATGAAAACGCTTAGTATTTTGTTCTTAGCTTTGCTTATGGCTGCCTGCCAAAAGGGAGTAGAGTTCAGTCAATATGTCTCTTTGTCCAATGGATGGGCGGCACACGAGCCTATTGCGTTTCAGCTAGAAGAAAGCGATACGCTGGCCAAGAAAAACCTATTCATTATGCTCAGAAACGACGAGCAGTACGAGTTTAGCAATCTTTTCCTAATTGCCAAAATGGAGCTTCCTGATGGCCAAAAGGTAATTGTAGATACCTTGGAATACGAAATGGCTACCCCCGAAGGTAAATGGTTAGGCGATGGCTATTCGGCAGTGAAAGAGAGCAAATTGTGGTACAAAGAACGCTTTGCTTTTCCTGCCCAAGGAAAGTACGTGATTAAAATAGAACAAGCTATGCGCAAAGTAGGTGAGAACCAAGGGCTGGCACTGCTGAAAGGCATTACCGAGGTGGGACTAAGAGTAGAAACTGACAAAAGGTAAAACAGATGAGAAAAGCAAATCAATCAGACAACAAAAATACGAGGAAGAAACGCAAGAATCCTTTTTTGAGATGGTTCTGGACTCTCTTTGCAATCGGAATTGCAGGGGTACTTCTCCTCTTCCTATCGGCTTCGCTTGGGTTGTTGGGTGAGATGCCCGACTTTAAGCACTTAGAAAACCCCGAAACTAATCTGGCTACCGAGATAGTTACTGCCGACGGAAAATCGCTTGGGAAATTCTATTTAGACGAGAATCGCACCCCAATCAAGTTCAAGGACTTGCCTAAGCACTTAGTAGACGCTCTCATCGCTACCGAAGACGAACGCTTTTACGAACATTCAGGCATAGACTTGAGGGGGACACTGCGTGCAATGGTGTATATGGGAGGCAAAGGAGGTGCTTCTACCATCTCTCAGCAGTTGGCCAAGCAGCTATTCCACAAGGAAAAAACACGCGGATTGGCGCGCTACACCCAAAAAATCAAAGAATGGGTCATCGCAACACGTTTAGAAAAACAGTACACCAAAGAAGAGATTCTCGCAATGTACTTTAATATTTACGACTTCAACAATAATGCCGATGGAATACGCTCGGCAGCCAAAATCTACTTTGACAAAGAACCTAAAAACCTCAAAATAGAAGAAGGCGCAATGCTTGTAGGGATGTTCAAAAACTCTGCCCTCTACAATCCTGTGAAAAACAAAGAAGGGGTAACCAATAGGCGTAATGTGGTGCTCGCACAAATGGCGAAGAACAACTACATCACTCAAGAGGTGAAGGATTCGCTACAGCAGTTGCCTTTGAAAATTAAATACACCCCCGAGAGCCACAACGATGGAATGGCTACCTATTTTCGGGAGTACCTGCGCTCTTATATGAAAGCGTGGATAGAGCAGAACCCTAAGCCCGATGGCACCAAGCACAATCTTTACTTAGATGGATTGAAAGTCTACACTACCATCGACTCTAAGATGCAGCAATATGCAGAAACAGCTCTGAAAGCTCACTTAAAGCAACTTCAAAAGGCTTTTGATGCCGAAAACAACCCTAAGAAAAACAAAACTTACCCCTTTGTAAAGGTTTCAAAAGAAGAGTACAAAAGCCTCATAGAAAGGGCTATGAAAAACTCCAATCGCTGGATTCACTTGAAGTATTTAGGCTACTCCGAGTCCGAAATACGCGCTTCGTTTGACCAGAAAACCGAGATGCGTGTTTTTACTTGGAAAGGCGAACGCGATACCGTGATGACTCCACGAGACTCAATCCTCTACTACAAAGCTTTTTTACGCTCTGGAATGATGTCTATGGAACCTCAAACAGGCCATATCAAGGCTTGGGTAGGCGGTATCAACTACAAACACTTCCAATACGACCAAGTGGTGCAAGGGGCGCGCCAAACGGGTTCTACTTTTAAGCCCTTTGTCTATGCCACAGCTATAGACCAGCTCCACTACTCACCCTGCTTAGAGCTCCCTGATATTCTCACTTGTATAGAAGCTGATAAATATGGTAATGTTCAACCTTGGTGTCCGCGCAACTCTACTGGCAAATTTACCGGTAAAATGATGACTCTTAAGTACGCCTTGGCTAACTCGGTGAACTCTATTACCGTAAACCTAATGGACAAAGTAGGCCCTATTCCTGTGATTAATTTGGTAAGAAAGTTAGGTATTACCTCCGAGATGCCCGAAATGCCCTCTATTGCTTTAGGCACAGCCGATGCTACGGTTTTCCAGATGGTAGGAGCTTATGGTACTTTTGCTAACGAAGGAGTCTATGTGAAACCAGTGTTGGTAACCCGTATTGAAGACAAAAACGGAACAGTACTCTTTGAGAACACTCCAGAAACCCACGATGTCGTAAATGCCGAGGTAGCACGTGCAGTAGTGAACCTAATGGAAGGGGTTACCCGCTATGGTTCGGGGGCAAGACTTCGTACTAAAGGAGCTGACACCTATAATGCTATCTACAAGAACGTGATGACCGGCTATCCTTACCAGTTTACAAATCCTATTGCAGGCAAAACAGGAACTACTCAGAACAATAGCGATGGTTGGTTTATTGGGATGGTACCTAACCTCGTAACAGGAGTGTGGGTAGGAGGCGAAGACAGAGCGGTTCACTTCCGAACCACTGCCTATGGTCAAGGAGCTACAATGGCGTTGCCTGTGTGGGGGTATTATATGAAAAAGTGCTATGCTGATAAGGATTTAGGTATTTCGCAAGCACCTTTCCCAGCTCCTCAAAACCTCGAAATCCCTATTGATTGCAACAAAGAAAAGGACGAGGACACTGATGAAGCTACCGATTTTGACTTTTAATAGTACATCTTGTTACTTCCTACCAAAATATGAAAATGAATTGTATTTGAATACTCAACACTTTTACCACCCCCAATTTGTGTGTTAGAGTTAGGATTGTAAACCTTTATACAGCTCCATTAGGACTATTATAAAAACCGCTTTCCCAGTTGCTATCTCTTTTTTTGGGGGAGATTAAAAATAATTATACATCAGATTTTTTGCGTCCAACAGACGCTAATACATAGTAGTTTTAAGGGAAAGAAGAGCTGTTCCTAAAAGAAACAGCTCTTTTTTTTACTTACTTTTGTTCCTACCCTAACAGAATGTCTTTTTAATAATATTATGTTTTAGAGGGGCTTTTATAGAAGAAGTGTTAAAATTATGATAAAATAAGCCCTTTCGGATAAAATACTTTGCTAAATAGTTGCTTAGTATAAACTTTTTAAAGACTTTTGCACTGAAATAATTTAATACACGTACTTTACAATGGAAGAAAAAGAATTTCTGGACAATGAAGAGATTTTCTCCAAAGTCCTAAGGGCGGGTAGGCGCACTTACTTTTTTGATGTGAGGGCTACACGCGCTAATGATTATTACTTGACCATTACAGAGAGTAAGAAGTTTACTCACGATGATGGCTCTTTTCATTACAAAAAGCACAAAATCTACCTTTACAAAGAGGATTTTGAATTGTTTAAAGACATTTTAAATGAAGTAACAACCTATGTCTTTGATGAGCGTGGAGAAGAAGTCATTTCAGAACGGCATCAAAAAGACTTTAAAAAACTCTATGCAGCCGAGCCTTTGGACGAAGTAGCTGCGCAAAAGAAACAACTTTACCGAAACTTTGATTTTGAAGACCTTTAACCTTTAACTACTACTTTTTTAACACTTGCTAAGATGAGGCTTCACTCAAAACTTGAATATGAGTGATGACGTAACGGATACTATTGGGTAAAGCTCATCTTTTGGCGAGGGTGAAATTTCTCTAACACTTCTCTTAAATAGCTCTTCTCTACGTGTACATAAATTTCAGTAGTAGTAATATTTTCATGCCCTAACATCATTTGTATAGCTCTCAAGTTAGCTCCATTCTCCAGTAAATGTGTCGCAAAGGAATGCCTAAAAGTATGCGGACTAATTTTCTTCTTCAACCCTATGTTCGCTGCAGCCTGACGCACAATAGTGAATATCATCGCGCGGGTCAGTTGTTGGCCTCTACGATTTAAAAATACATAATCTTCGTGTCCTTTGGCTATTTTTAATGCTGTACGCTGGTGCTCTATGTAGTACTTTATTTGGCGTTGTGTATAGCTTTCAATAGGAATGAGACGCTGTTTGCTGCCTTTTCCCATCACTCTTATAAAATCCTCTTCAAAAAACAAATCTGATAGGCGTAGTGCTATGAGCTCTGAAACTCGCAAGCCACAGGCGTAAAGCGTCTCAATAATGGCTTTGTTCCGGTGCCCTTCGTCAGTGCTTAGGTCTATGGCTGCCAATAAGGCATCAATCTCTTGCAAAGATAGGGTATCGGGGAGCTTTATGCCTATTTTAGGGGTATCAATAAGGCTCATAGGGAAGTCTTCCCGTCCTTTCTCATACATCATAAACTTGAAAAAGCTCTTTAAAGACGAAATAAGTCGTGCCTGCGTGCGTGCATTGAGCTCTTTGCCTATTTCGTATACAAATTGGCGCAATGTGTCTTCTTGAATAGTAGCTGGTGGCTCTTCTATGTGGTACTTCTGCAAGTAGTGTATTAGCTTTTCTATGTCTAATCCGTATGATACAATCGTATTCTCTGACATTCCTCGCTGAAAACGAAGATAGTTCTGAAAATCGGTGTTGGTCTTAGCCCACATTAGTTTAGAATTTCATCAGCATCGTTGTAATGCTTTTTGTTCACAATGGTTCCTTTGGAGAGTCTTACTAACCCTGGGTTGGCACGTATAACGGTTTTAAGCGTAGTGCCATCGTTGTAATAGAAGTCAAAGTTTAGTTCGTATTTCTTCACAATATCGGCAGCAGCCCCAAGGGTTGAGGTCAGTCCTAATACAGTGTAGCCTTTTTTCATTGCTTGGTCGGTTACCTTTTTAATCTCTTTGAAAGCTTCTTCGTGTGTGCGGTCTAAGCGATAGCAGATAACTAATAGCAACTTATCCTTCATAATAAACTCATCAAAGAAATCATCGCCATCGCTGTTCCAGATGTAGAAATCGTGCATAGGAGCTTTAGGGACTTCGTTTTCTACCTTTACAACTTCAGCATAGTCGCCGTGAGAGTCCTTAGGCACTTGTCCGTAGTTTGTGACGGTTTGCTCCTTGCCGTCCATTTTTACCGTCCAATGGTATACTATTTTCCCCTCGGGGGTCTTCATTCCTTCGGGAATGTTAGCGCCTATTTTGTAAGGACGGAAGTCTATTAAGGGGAGGTGGTTGTAAACGTAGCACACAAAACCTATGCATGCTGCTACTGAGAGTGCTGTAAATGTAAGGGGGAGCCTGTTGTTAGTAATGGGCTGTACATGTTTTTGCCCCCAGAAGACTACTAAGGTAAGGGCGAGGAGAACAAGGTCTTTGGTAAAGGATTGCCAAGGTGTGAATTTGATAGCATCGCCAAAGCATCCGCAGTCGGTTACCTTGTTAAAGTAGGCTGAATAGAAAGTTAGGAATCCAAAGAATACAAGCATCCCTAACAATAGCCATAAAGTGAGCTTTTTTTGGTATCCTACCAGTAGCGCAACGCCTAATACGACTTCAAAGATGCATACAAATGTAGCTAAAACAAGGGTATAAGGGAGCAAAAAAGGCAAATTTAGTACATCGGGGGCAAAATAATCTTCTAATTTGAAGGCAAACCCCATAGGGTCGTTTAGCTTGATGAACCCACTGATGATGAAGGTAACACCTACTAACACGCGGCATAGTTGAATAAGATATTTCATAAAGTAGTAATTGTTTAATTGAATTTGATTGGCAAAGTTAAGAAAAAAAATGCAAACTCCAAGACTTTAAAGTTTACGCGTTAGGTGAAAAGCACGATTTAGACTTTTGCTTAATTGAAGTGAAGATAACAGATTAACGGGGAATAGTGAGAGAAGTGATTGCTTTTTTCTGTTTTTTGGTTGTTTGGCAGAAAGTTGGTGTTGGCAGAAAAATACGCTTTCTCTTCGCATTTCCTTCGCTTGGTCTCCAAGATGTCTTTTGAGGTAGTTGAGATGTCTCTAATAGAATTTTTTTCTTTTTCTTGGATGTCGGCTTTGGAATTAGGATTGTTCTTTTTTCAATCCTTAATTGACTTTTGTTGAGTTTTTCACAAAAGATTGGCGAAATTTTAACATTTATTTAACATGGGGGGGGTAAAAATGCTTTATCTTTGCAGCATTAATTTAATGTTATAAAACACTTATGGGACTCTTAGACAGAAAAGAAATTTTCACGTATGTGGAAGGACAAGTGTCATTGGAAGAGCTCTATGAGCTGCTCAAGGAAAAATTGGGCAGCAAGTATGAGGTCAAATTCCTTAAAAAAGGAAGTGGAATGGCACAATTTTTAGGTACAGGCAATGCCAATGACCGTATTTTTGTGGCTAAAAATGCGTATCACCGCACTTTTATTATGAGTAATCAGATTCCTGGTTATGATGGCTCTGCCCCCGAAGTAACGAATTTGTTTTTTGACCGCAGCACTATAAAAGGGTGGTTGAAAATTCTCTACAGTCAGGGTGGTTGGATAGGCCAATGGATTATCAGAAGTATCTATGGCAGCAATGAGCCTTTTGACAATGAAATTCTATTGGCTATCAATAGCAAATACCCTGTGAAACAGGAAGAAAGGAATACGGGTATTTCGGCTCTTTGGAAGAAAGATTAGCAGAATGTTCCTATTTAAACTTCGGGTAATAAACTAATTTAAAAAAGTAATAGATGAAAAAGAAGACTTTTTTGGCGGTAGCTTTGCTTGGATTGACTCTTTCCAGCTGTGATTGGCAAAGTGCTGTGCACAGTATAGTAGACAGTGCAATGGGCAAAGAAAAACCTAATTACGACTACAACAAGGGTGTAGTGGGTAGCGAAGCAGGCGACTATGACGCTGTTTTCCAAAAGATATTGGAAAACCACAAGATTTCTAATGATACTCTTGACCTTTACAAAGTGAAAAGCGAATTCAGCAAGCCCGCTTATTGCACTGTAATAGCTGAAGGATTAGTAGACAAAAGCAAGAACCTTATAACAGGCTACAATGCCTCTTACAGCAAAGACAACTTGCACTACCTAACGAGTGGGCAGATGGTGATAAAAACCAGCGAAGGCAAACGCGCTAAGTATGATGATTACAAAGAAATTCTCTTCTCTTATGCCGATGTGAAGCCTCTTATCGACAAAGTCCCTGACCTTATAAAGGGGGTAAAGGAGAAAGAAAGTGGTGCTGAGACCTACGTTCGGAGTTGGGAAATTCAGAAGAATCCTCAAACTTTAGCTTTCGAGATAAAAATTAGTACTATTGGTAATGACCCTGTAAAAGTGCACGGCAATAGTTACCAATTTGATGCTCAGGGTAACCCTATCAAATAGTAAAGAAGTAATAATTTAAAAAACATTCAGACAATGAGAAAACTTACATTTCTATTAGGCGTGCTCTCTGCCTTAGTACTTACTGCTTGTGGTAAGAAAGGGCCTGTATTGTACGACAAAGAAGGTTTTAAAGAAACCCTCGCTGTATTTAGCGACTCCCCTATAAAGGACAAAGACCTTGAGTTTGCTTACTTTCAATCGGAAAAAGATTTACAAGAGAACACTTTGCACTTCGGCAAGTTCTTCTATGTTGACAATGGCAAAATAATGCGCCAAAACTTTACTTTCCCTTCAAAATGGGAAGATGCTACTACTGTTGATGACGATAAATCGCCAAGAGACCGCTTCAAACTCAAAGATGTAGACGCTAATAAAGTAGTAGATACAGTGAAAGAAGGTATTGAAAAGTTTAAAGACGACAATCCTGACTATGAGAAGTTTAATGTTTCAACTATCTTTTTGGAAAGTACTGACAAAGCAGGCGAATACAAGGTAGGTTTCAAAATGGAATTTACAAAGATAGGAGAAGCTTCTTCGACCCAAAGAGTAGGTAAGAAGAGAATAATCTCTACTAAATACTACAAAGTATTAGCCGAGCAAAAAGACGGTGAATGGACTTTTGAATCGGAAGGAGAATAGGAAGATTCCTATTAAGGTTAAAAAAAGGCTGATTAGCAATTTGCTAATCAGCCTTTTTTGTGTGTAGGAGAAATTTACACATTCATTTTGAGGATAGCGCAGTA
>ERZ772971.2419-NODE-2419-length-10264-cov-2.584092_pt1 | contig 10264 bp, 8 predicted proteins | sample MGYA00511943_ERZ772971 | MGnify/ENA primary metagenome ERZ772971 (study PRJEB29015, sample SAMEA2737929) | human oral metagenome | biome: human oral; feature: human-associated habitat; material: dental | place: China | collected 2144 ... | reverse complement strand
CTATAGGAGGTAATATATGATTAACAAGATCAAGTCAGGTATGGTCATGGGGGTAGATGGTCTAATAGTTGACATAGAAGTAGATATATCCAAGGGTATGCCCTATTTTAGTGTGGTTGGCCTAGCAGGCACAGAGGTTAAGGAGTCAAAGGAGAGGGTTAGGTCGGCAATTATAAATAGCGGTTATGACTTCCCCCTAAATAGGCTGGTCATAAACCTGTCACCAGCAGATGTCAAAAAGGATGGGTCTTACCTAGACCTTGGTATATGTGTAGGCATATTGAGGGGCAAGGTTAAAAAATCAGATGACTACCTGGCTGAGTCCGGCTTTTTAGGAGAATTGTCCTTAGATGGAAAGATCAAAAACATGAGGGGGATCCTGTCTATAGTAATCAGGATGAAGAAAGAAGGGATTAAGAGGGTTTTTATACCCATAAGCAATTACCCTGAGTGCAGGGAGATAGAGGGTATGGAAGTTATAGGTCTAGACAGCGTTAAAGAGTGTATAAAAATCCTTAATATGGCACCTGATCAAATGGAATCCTATTTGGCTAGTAAGTACATTAACCTGTATGGAGATAAAAACAAAGAACATAATAAGGAAGATAAAGAAGATAAAAATGAAGATAAAGAAACTGAAGTGCCTGTAGGCAAACCTGGAATTATGGAGGATGACTTTTATAACATAAGGGGAAATATAATAGCCAAGAGGGCTGCCATGATAGCAGTTGCAGGGGGACACAATATGCTTATGATAGGACCTCCAGGTACCGGTAAAACAATGATAGCAAGGTCCATCAAGACCATATTGCCCAGACCCAGTACCCAGGAAGAACTGGAAATTACCCAAATATACAGTGCGGCAGGCCTTCTAATAGAGGGGGAGGGGATAAAAAAAGTTAGACCCTTTAGGCAACCCCACCATACTGCTACCAAGATATCCATTATAGGTGGTGGTGTCAAGGCCAGCATGGGGGAGATTACCCTTGCCCATAGGGGGGTCTTATTTTTGGACGAAGTAGCTGAGTTTTCCAAGCAAATAATAGAAGCCCTAAGGCAGCCAATTGAAGATTCTATGGTAAATATTTCAAGAATCAACCACAGCGTGACCTATCCAGCTGCCTTTCAATTGATAGTATCCATGAACCCATGTCCCTGTGGATACTACAAGAGTCATAAGGAGTGCACATGTAGACAGTATGAAATAGAAAAGTATTTAAGCAAGATATCAGGGCCTATACTTGATAGGATGGATGTTTTTTGTGAGGTAGGGAAGGTTGATTTTGAAGACTTTGACGATAGGTCACAGAGGATGACTTCCAGAGAAATCTTAGAAATAATTGAGTCTGCAAGGCATATTCAAGTAGATAGATTTAAAGACAGAGACTTCTATGTAAATTCTCAAATGACAAGTGAAGACATTGAAAAATACTGTAGCCTTAACCAGGAATCTGGTCAAATGGCAGCAAGGATATATAAAAAGTATGGTTTAAGTAATAGGTCCTATACCAGACTCTTGAAGTTGGCTAGGACTATAGCAGACCTTGAAGCTAGGGAGACTATATCTAGCAAGGATATCTTAGAGGCTTTTTCCTATAGGAAGGCCTATTACAAGTACTTTAATCGCTAGATGGAACAAGGAAAATATAAATTTTACAGTGGGACCTTATTGCTGGATGTATATATAGAAGTTGTAGGTATATTTATAGGGTTTATAGTAGGTGAATTTGATTTGGAGGATAAGTGATGGATAATTTTTTTATATGGGCCAAGGAAGTTATTGGAATAGGTCCTAGGAATATGAAGCTTTTCTATGAAGAAAACAAGGGAGGCTTAGAGGAAATATTTATGGATGTAGATTATAAGGGGTCGGTTGGAGGATCAGTTAGCCAGACGAGGCTTATGGATTCTGCCGGTCAAATAGGGTCAAGAGACTTTATAGGTTGGATTTTAGACCTTGGTCAGACCTACTTTTCTAAAAAAATCATGGATAAGATTAGCAAGTATGGATACGATCAAGCCCTTATAGATGAAATAAAAAATAATGTTAGGATAAACAAGGCTTCATATGTATGCTATGATTCAGAAGACTATCCTGACTTATTGAGAAATGTATATGACCCACCCTATATCCTTTATTACTATGGGGATATAAGTGTGGCAAATGCCTATCCTCTATTATCAGTTGTAGGAGCCCGCAAGTCTACAGACTATGGAAAAAATGCCAGCAAGTACCTGGTCAGGGACCTATCAGAAGCTGGTATAGGCATAGTGAGTGGTTTGGCCCTGGGTATAGATTCCCATGCCCACAGGTACTGTATGGAGGGTGGGTCTCCTACCATAGCCGTGATGGGGACTGCCATAGATAATATATATCCCAGGTCAAATACCAACCTATTTAAGGAAATATTAGACCAAGGCGGCCTTATTTTATCAGAAACTGGACCAGGTGGCCAAACCTTTAGGGCTAATTTTGCCATGAGAAACAGGATTATAGCTGGACTATCCAGGGGAACCCTGGTAATTGAGGCTGGTAAAAAGAGCGGCTCACTTATAACTGCCACTTACGGCCTGGATAATGGCAGGGAGGTCTACCTGGTGCCAGGAAGTATTTTTTCAGACCTATCATATGGTTGTAATGAAATGATAAGTAGGGGAGGAAAAATTGTACTGAGTAGCAAGGATATACTAGAAGATTATGAAGCTTTTTATTCTTTTGATTCCTTAAATAACAAAAAAAATAAGAAAAATACTGGTAATAATGACTCTGTTTGTGATAATATTAGAAATGATAAGTTAAAAAGGCAACAATTTTCTGAACAGGAGCGGGCTATTTTGAAGCTTTTATCCGAAAAGGGGGCCTTAGAAATTGACAAGATTTCTCTCTACCTTAATATTGAGATAGGAGATGTCATATTTTGTGTCAATAATTTATCTATGATGGATTATATTTTTGAGGTGGGTATCAATACCTACCAATTAAATAGGGTCCTTATAATATAAAAAATGGAGGTGTTGTTTGTGCCAAAAGCTTTAGTAATAGTTGAGTCTCCAGCAAAGGCAAAGACTATCGAAAAATTTCTAGGCAAAAACCACTATGTTGTAAAGGCATCTGTAGGACATATAAGAGATTTACCCAAGAGCAGGTTGGGGGTTGATATAGATAATAATTTTGAACCCGAGTATATAAATATTAGGGGTAAGGGACCTGTAATAAAGGACCTTAAAAAAGAGGCTAAGAAGGCTTCAAAGATCTATCTGGCAACCGACCCCGATAGAGAGGGGGAGGCAATCTCCTGGCACCTATCCTATATACTTGATATAGATCCTGAGAGCCAATGTAGGATAGAATTTAATGAAATAACTAAGGATACAATAAAGAAGGCTATAAAGAAGCCTAGGCAGATAAATATTGATTTGGTTGATGCCCAACAAGCCAGAAGGGTTCTGGACAGGTTATTGGGTTACCAGATAAGCCCAATCTTGTGGCAGAAAATCAGGAGAGGCCTAAGTGCTGGTAGGGTCCAGTCGGTTACAACCAAGTTGGTATGCGATAGGGAGACAGAAATTGAAAATTTTGTGCCTGTTGAATACTGGTCCTTGGACCTGGTTTCAGAGGTTGATGGATGTCCAGTTGAATTTTCTTTTTATGGTATAGATGGCAAAAAACTTGACTTAAATAGTGAAGACCAGGTCAATGAGATAATTGACAAGATAAAGGGATCTAGTCTCCTTGTTAAGAAGATAGATACAAGGACTAGGAAGAGGGCTGCAGTTAAACCATTTACCACTTCTGTATTACAGCAGGAGGCTGTAAATAGGCTGGGCTTTACTACCAGAAAAACAATGAAGATAGCCCAGGAGTTATATGAAGGAGTAAATGTAAAGGGTGAAGGCAGCCTTGGTTTGATTTCTTATATCAGGACTGATTCGCAGAGATTGTCTGAAGAGGCCAAGTCTTCTGCCAAAGACTTTATATTGAATTCCTATGGACAGAAGTACCATTCAGAAACTAAGGACAAGAAGGCCAAGCCTAAGACTAATTCCCAGGACGCCCATGAGGCTATCAGACCTACGTCCGTTTATAGGCATCCAGAAGATATAAAGGCTTCTTTATCAAATGACCAATACAAGTTGTACAACCTAATATGGAAGAGGTTTGTGGCAAGCCAGATGGCAGATGCCCTATATGAAAGTATGAGTATAGAGGCAGAAATTGGCCAGTATACTTTTAAGGCATCTGGGTCAAAACAGGTTTTTGATGGTTTTACTAGGGTCTATGATTACTATGATAGGGAAGACAAGATTCTTCCTGAAATCAAACTCAATGATAAGTTGGGACTTAAGGAGATTGATCCAGAGCAGCATTTTACCCAGCCACCTGCCAGGTATACAGAGGCAAGTCTGGTAAAGACACTGGAAGAACTGGGTATTGGTAGACCTTCAACGTATGCACCTACCATAGGAACTATCCTGACTAGGGAGTATGTGGAAAAAGAGGGGCCAGCTATAAAACCAACTGAACTTGGAAAGATAGTTACAGAGATACTGGAAGAGAACTTTGAAATGTTGACTGATGTAGACTATACTGCCCAAATGGAATCTAGACTTGATAAGATTGAAGATGGTCTTGAAAACTGGAAAGATGTGGTTTCAGAATCATATGCTCCACTGGCATCATCCATCAAAGAAGCTATTGAAAATATAGAAAAAATTAATATGGATATAGAGACCGATGAAGTCTGTAAAGTCTGTGGGTCTAATATGGTAATCAAGCATGGTAGGTTTGGCAAGTTTATGGCTTGTAAGAACTATCCGGAGTGTAAGAATACCAAGCCTATAGTAGACAAGGTAGGGGTCAAGTGTCCAAAGTGTGGAGATGGGGATATAATCATAAGGAAGTCTAAGAGAGGTAGGGTCTTCTATGGTTGTAGCAATTATCCTGACTGCGATTTTGTAGAATGGAACAAACCTACAGGCCAGGTATGTCCTGACTGTGGATCCCACATGGTTGAGAAGGTAACTAAGAAGGAAAGCAGGTCAATCTGTTCGAACAAGGATTGTATAAGCAATCAGAAGCCTAAGAAGGGCAAGGACAAATAGGTTAATACCTAATATGATAAGACTAATAATATAAGGGAAAAATCAAAAAATTATTAGAATATAATGAAAATTATAAAAATGCTTATCAAAATAGTTGAAAAAATATACAAATTGTGGTAACCTTAACTTGTGTATATTGTTTAAATTGTGTGTATTTTAAAAAAATAAGGTCACACTAGGTTTAGTTCAGATAATATTAAAAAAGACCAATAAAAAAATATATGATAATTAATAAAATTAGGAGGGGTACCACATGACAAGTGAGTTGTTATTAAACACGAGAAAGATAAACAAGACACTTCAGTCTAATGCAGGGACATCTGTTTCTTTTGATCAGTTGTCAGTTATACTAAGTGATGTACTTGATTCAAATGTCTACATAGTTAGCTTGAAGGGTAAAGTATTAGGACACCATCTACAGAAGCCGGAAGATAGTTCAATAATTATCGATGAAGATAGTAATAAGAATGTCTTCCCAGCTGAGTATACAGAAAATATCTTGAAAATATATGAAACTAAAGAAAATATATCTGGTGAAGAAGCTCTAAAGTTCTTCCCACATGAACAAAATAGGTTGGCTAAGTTTACTACAGTTGTACCTATATTTGGTAGTGGAGATAGACTAGGAACACTTCTATTATCTAGATATAACAAGTCTTTTGTGGATGAAGACCTGGTAGTTGCTGAATATGCAGCAACAGTTGTGGGTCTAGAGATAATCAGGGCTATCAGTGAAGAGATGGAAGAAGATATGAGGAAGAAGACTGTGGTTCAGATGGCCATAGGAACACTTTCATATTCTGAACTTGAAGCAATAGAGCATATATTTAATGAATTGGATGGCGACGAAGGATTACTAGTTGCCAGCAAGATAGCAGATAAGGTTGGAATTACCAGATCTGTAATAGTAAATGCATTGAGAAAGTTTGAAAGTGCGGGAGTTATAGAGTCTAGGTCACTTGGTATGAAGGGTACTCATATTAGGATCCTAAATGACAAGCTGCTAGACGAACTGGCAAAGGTAAGATAGGAAGATATATTACTATACTTTGTGAGTGATCGTTTGTAAGTCACTTGTAAGTTACCAGTATATATTATGTGCGTTAAAGTGGCGTTAGGGTGATGTATTACCTTAGCGCCATATTTTTTAGGAGGAAGATATGCCATTAGCAGATAAGTATAGACCTACTAGGATAGAGGATGTCGTTGGTCAAAAACATATTATTGGGAAGGGTAAGCTCTTGAATAATATGATAGAAAAAGCCTATTTTCCAAATATGATATTTTTTGGTCCTCCGGGCGTAGGTAAGACAACAGTGGCTGAGATAATAGCAGTCAGGGCAGATAAGAAGTTTTTTAAAATCAATGCGTCTAATTCGTCTATAGATGATATAAAGAGGGTCATAGCCTCTATAGGTAGCCTTGATGCCCAAAAGGGAATCCTCCTATATATAGATGAAATCCAGAGTTTTAATAAAAAACAACAGCAGTCAATTTTAGAATTTATAGAAAATGGACAGATAAGCTTGATTGCAAGTACAACAGAAAATCCCTACCACTATGTCTACAAGGCCATCCTAAGCAGGAGTATAGTTATGGAGTTCAAGTCCATTTCTTTAGAAGATATAGTCAAGGGACTTGAAAATATAGTGACCAGGTACAGGGAGGCCAGCAATCTAGACCTGGTTTGTGACAGGGTAGCCTATGAGGCTATGGCAAATGCATCAGGTGGTGATATGAGGTCGGCAATCAATCTCTTAGAGTTGGCCATAAGTGAGTCCAGGTTGGATAAGGATGCCAGGGCCAAGATTGATATGGGTGTAATTGAGGGCTTGAACATATCCACTAGCTATAATTTCGATACTAGTGGGGATGTCCACTACAACCTATTAAGCGCCCTACAAAAATCAATAAGGGGCAGTGACCCAGACGCAGCCATATACTATTTGGCCCGCCTAATTAAGGGTGGAGACTTGGCGAGTATCATTAGAAGGCTCTTGGTCATAGCCTCAGAAGATGTGGGTATGGCCTATCCCAACGCCATAGTGATAGTCAAGGCCTGTCTTGATTCAGCCATGCAAGTGGGCTTACCAGAGGCAAGGATACCCCTGGCCCAGGCCTGCCTAGTCCTTGCTACAGCTCCTAAGTCTAATTCAGCCTATATTGCTGTGGATAGGGCCCTGGCAGATATAGATAGTATGGTCCAGGATGATATACCTAACCATCTCTTGGATGCCCATTATAAGGGGGCTCATTCCCTAGGTCATGGCAAGGGGTATAAATACCCACATGCATATCCAGACCATTATGTATACCAACAATACCTACCAGATAATATGGTTGACAAGGTCTATTACGAGCCACAGAATAATAAATTTGAAAGTCAGATAAGGGACTTTTTGAATTATTTAAGGGATAAAAAGTCTGAATAAAGGCTAGAGGTTGGATTTTATAATTTGTATTAAACTTTAACTATTAACCCTCAAACCCTTTGAAATACAAGGATATTTGCAAGAGTACAAGTTGAATTTACTACCAATTTACTACTTTTGAGGAAAAAGCCTTGATGTGCTGTAAAAACTCTTGCAGATAAAAGTATTTTACCACAGATACAAAAGGTATGTTGCAGGGATCAAAATTAAATAGGAAATCGTAAAAGTGGTGATCTTTCGCTTCCGTCAAAGGAAGCATAAGGACACCGCTTTTTTCATGCCCATGTTACGAAGTAGAGGCATATACAGGCTTGAAATACAAGGCTTTTTGAGGGCGATTTTGACAAAGCAAAGGGAATATACCTTTTCTTTCAAAATCGCCCTTTAACTGCGTAACAAATAAAAATGAAAGGAGCAGAGATCATGGCAGTTTTCAGAGTAGAGAAAAACAAGGGCTATACCGTCATGAGCAATCACCACCTGCGAAACAAGGAACTGACACTAAAGGCGAAAGGCTTACTTTCTCAAATGCTGTCGCTTCCGGAAAACTGGGACTATACCCTTGCAGGACTTTCCCATATCAACAAAGAAAGTATAGATGCTATTCGTACAGCAGTTTTGGGGCTTGAAAAAGCGGGATATATCGAAAGGTCGCAAGGCAGAGATCAGAAAGGGAAAATGACAGCCATTACCTACACCATTTATGAGCAGCCGATTAGTCCGGTATTGGATCAGCCGGTATTGGAAAATCCAACATCGGATAAGCCGATATTGGAAAAACCGAAAGCGGATAATCCGACATCGGAAAATCCAATGCAATTAAATAAAGATATACAAAAAACTGATCTATCAAAAAAAGAAGAAATAAATAAAGATGGATTAAATACCGATTCCATTCCTATCCTTTCCCCTGACCCCTCTCCTTTGGAGAAGCCATTACCGGAAAAGAAAGGAACGGATGAGAAAGACGCATATAAAATCTATGAGGAAATTATCAAGGACAATATCGAGTATGAACACCTCATAAACGCTAAACGCCTTGACCGTGATCGCATCGATGAAATCCTTGACCTTATTCTTGAAACCGTATGCAGCAAAAGAAAGCGCATCTTAATTGCAGGTGATGAATACCCGGCGGAGCTTGTAAAGGCAAAATTTATGAAGCTTGACAGCAGCCATATCGAGTTTGTCCTTGACTGTATGCAGGAAAATACCACAAAGGTAAGAAACATAAAGCAGTATCTAAAGGCGGTGCTTTTTAATGCTCCGTCCACCATAGGAAACTATTACACCGCACTTGTCAATCACGATATGTACGGAAGAAATGACTTCTAAAGGAGAAAATTTATGAAACAGGGAACCCTTATTTTTGACGAATACCGTGACCGCTACGACATCCGTTTTGACCTAAAAGACTATTTAGGGGCTTCTTTATCCTGGAGAACAGCTTGAAGTCTTTGCCTATGGGAAATGGAAAAAACCAAGATAGACATAAGCAAAAGCGATGAATGGTATTCACAAGAGGAATCATTCAAGGGATTTTGTACGCTCCTTGCTCGGATTTCTTCTTTGTAAAATCGTATCAACATTCTGCTTGATCCTATGATATTCTTTGATTTTTCTTTTAAGTTTTCCGTAGTCGGAATATATGGCGTCTTTCTTCTTTTGCAGGGCAGAATATTCTTTCTGCAAAGTTGTGAGATCAGGAAGCTTTGTAAGCCTTGCATTCTTTAGCTCCTTTACCTCAGCTTCATAGAGAATTAGGATGCTTTCATGTTTACTTCTATATGCTTCCTTATCCTTTGCTTTGATATATCCTCTGTGAATATCCTTTGTCTTTTGATAGGTTGAGATATTTTTTATAAGAACAGCCATATCGGAAAGTTTCTTTTCCGCCTGCTTTAAGCTGTCTGCCGTCTGTTCACTGTCAAGAATAATTTCATCTATTTTCTTTATCAGATCTTCATACTGTAAGATGTTATTTTCCGTAAGGAAATTCATTGTCTTTGCAGCCTGTTTCAGATTATGGATCTTCGCCCAATGTTCATAGCCTGCCAACTGCTGCGCCTTGATATTATTTTCAATATCAATCAATAGGGATATTCCTTGTTCCTGCTTCAGTGTCTTGACATTATGGCTTCTTATTCCTGCAATGCGTTTTCGGATTGCTTCTTCCGTATAATCAATACCGAGAGTTTTCAGCCTTGTAAATCGCTCCTGTCCGGGTGCACAGCAGGATGTATATTTCCCGCGTTTGATTTCATAACCGGAAGCTTGAAGCTTCTCTAAAAGCTCTTCAAAATCCTTTACCTGAGGAATCAGAAGATCAACCGCTTCTTTCAGTTTGCCTTTCCAACTTGTACCTTTCTTTTCCGCCTGATACTCAATATAGCTTTTTCCTTTTTGTCCTCTTTCCAGAGTAATAACTGACAATCCGTTTTCATAGCATAAACGGTCGCCGATATTTCTTATCCCGTAGTAGCTTCTTTCATTGTAGTTATATTTATGATAGTCTACGAAATTAATGGTACAAAAAATGATGTGATTATGAACATGCCCTTTATCAATGTGGGTGGTTAGAACATATTGATACTGTCCTTTTGTTACGGCGTCCGCAAGCTGCTTTCCAATCTCATGGGCTTTTTCAAAACTGACCTCTCCCGGTTCAAAGGACTGTATCAGGTGATGGGCTAAATTGTTTCCTTTATCAAGTGCCTGTGAAAGCGTAA
>ERZ772971.2418-NODE-2418-length-10264-cov-7.187678_pt1 | contig 10264 bp, 12 predicted proteins | sample MGYA00511943_ERZ772971 | MGnify/ENA primary metagenome ERZ772971 (study PRJEB29015, sample SAMEA2737929) | human oral metagenome | biome: human oral; feature: human-associated habitat; material: dental | place: China | collected 2144 ... | reverse complement strand
CAGCCACCACCAGATCCAAATCAGATTGCTCACGTTCCTCGGGCGTCAAAAAGGCTTTGAATTCGCCATTCACCCGCCCGACGCGGAGCCCTGCTACCGGCCCGTCAAACGGTGTCCCAGTCAGCATCAAGGCGCTCGACGCCGCAATCATCGCCACCACGTCCGGACGGAAATCCGGATCCATGCTCAGCACTGTCGCCACAACCTGCACTTCTTGGCGATAACCTTTTGGAAACAAGGGTCGAATCGGACGGTCGATCAACCGGCCGATCAGCACCGCCTCATCGCTGGGCCGGCCCTCGCGCTTGATAAACCGCGAGCCAGAAATTTTACCCGCCGCATAAAACCGTTCTTCATAATCAATCGACAGCGGGAAATAATCTAGCTGCACCGGCCGGCTGCCTACCTGGGCGCTACCGAGCACCACCGTATCACCGTAGCGTACCAATACGCTACCAGTCGTCCGAAAACCAACACGGTTGACCTCCAGTGTCAGCGGCCGGCCGCACAGCTCGGTGGTAACGCTAAAAATCTCCTTGCCGCTCGGGTTAATAATTGCCATAGATCCTCTCTTTCTCGCAAAGACAGTAACAGGTGTATGCGCGCTGGTTTACCGTCAACACACCACACATCCATCACCGTCTGCGGGTTATATTCGTACTTTCTATTATATCACAGGGCCGCACGCTTTAGAGGAAGCCGGCCCGACCGAACGCATCCCGAACCGCAGCGAGCTGCTCACTTACTCGGTCCAAAACCTTTGGCGTTGGTGACAACACCTCCGGTGAGCTACCGCCAGCCGCACCAATGACTTGTTGTATCACATTAAAACTCTCCATTCCCGGCAGCATAGCAGTCCACTCATACGGCTGCTCACTAGTTGGCACTGTCGGTTGCCTCTGAGATACTGGCACAAAGGATAGCATCAGCTCTTCCGGATCAATTTCATACAGTATATCCCGAAAGGCACGTTCTGTCGGTAACCCTCGCCTCGATACTCCCCAAACCGCCATCAGCTCAGCAATCTTAGCTTCGGGCTTACCTGCCAACAATTCAAACGCGACGGCCACGCGCACCCTACTATCATCACCCAAATCCGAAGAGACTCCCGTGCCTATCACTGCTCGCTCAGAATGACCGGCCTTACGCAGTAGCGCACTCCCCGTCATAAAACCGCGCTTACCTCCGCCTCGAGAGACAGATACCGATGCGGGTGGTGGTAATATCGGCGGCATTTCGCTCGTAAACACAGACGCACCCTCAATACATCGCCGAAACATGTCACGGGCTTGACCATATATCTCATACGCCCCTTCAAGGTCAAGCTTCGAGGCATTCGTCTCTACCGATAGTATCCGTTGACTTTCATCGCCACGGTTCATAAGCAGCTCACCAGCCGTAGCCGCCACTGCTCCAGCCGCACCAAACAACAGACCACGCCGACTTATCTTTGGTGGCTCTGCATTCATATTTCTTACCATACCGAACTCCTATTTGCACAAATACTCATGCGCACTTGAGCACTCAGCCTCAATAACATTTTGTTGAGTAACCGTACGCAGTGCCAGCTCATAGAGTATAAACATTGCCTCCTTAAGATCGGCAAGGTGCTCTTCACCGGCTGCTGACTCCAGGGTAACAAGTTTGTGGCTATCAATATTGGTATTCTCAAATAACGTCCCAAATAACTGCTGAACCGATGTGAGGAGCTCTCCTCCCGCCAGCTTCAACCGTTGTCGCGGTGGTTTGCTTAGCACAACCGAGCCCAACAGCTCATCCTTCTCAAACATTTTATCCGGAAAGAAGTACTGCCAAAAATTATTGACAAATAGTTTTTCGGATGTATCAGAGCCGTCTTGTGACGGATCCATACCGTTTTTCCAAAAGTCATCCGCATTTGTAAACCTTGGATTATGGTCATCAGCACTCGGCTCTTCCAACTTCTCGAGATGCAGCGGGCCATCACTTAATCGTCCCCCATCCGGACTAAGCTGCTTCTTAACAGCAGCCAGAACTTCACCAATCTTTGTCACTTGGTCAGCCACATCTGGCGGTAATTTATCAGCCTGCGGTGCATATTCACTCATAATCTGTAATTTAGCATAAAAACTATAAAAAGTCAATTTAATACCCCCCAAAAAGATCAACTCACTCCGGTAAGGCAACGACCCATACTGCCAGAAAAACCCGCCCATGCTACAATTAACAAGTGAAGCAGATAACCCACGCCAAAAACCGCCGCCGATGGCTCAGTATGAGTCTGGCTATTATCATGCTCGCTGGTGGCGGCTACACACTCATCACGGCGTTTAGTCCATTCTTTCGCGCTCAGCTCATTAACCCAATGCGTAACGAAACCACCCAGCTTCTCGCCGCTACGCCAGAAACCAAGATCACCGAAGACCGTCTCTACATCCCCAAAATTGACATTAATGTACCCTACGCTACTGGCGGCGCCGAGACTATGGAGCGGGGTGCATGGTGGCGTCAACCAGAGAATGGCAATCCAGTTGATGGCGGTAATTTTGTCTTGTCGGCCCATCGATTTATCATGGGTCTGACGCCGCAGCAAACTGTTCAAAAATCACCATTCTACAATATCGATAGACTACTCATTGGCGATGAAATAATCATTGACTACCAGGGTAAGCGCTACACCTACGTCATATCTCAGCTATTTGACGTCAAGCCGGACGCCGTTCACATCGAAGCGCGAACCAACAAGCCACAGCTCACCCTCTATTCATGCACGCTTGGCGGTGCAGCCGACGGCCGAACGGTTTTCGTAGCTACGCCACGCTAAATCAAAATACCCACCTCGTGATATATCAAGGTGGATATTCGTACAACTACCCGGCGCGACTATTTACGCAGACCCAGGGCAGCCACAACCGCTTTATAACTCTCAAAATCAGTTCGCTCCAGGTATCTGAGCAGGCGTTTGCGCTTGCCAACCATCTGGATTAAGCCACGGCGCGCCATGAAGTCGTGCTTATTCGCCTTCAGGTGCTTGGTGACCTCTTTGATACGAGCCGTCAAGATCGACACCTGCGCCTGCGGGCTGCCAACGTCGTCTTTATTGACCTGAGTCAAAGCAATTGCTTTCGCTTTATCATCTTTGCTAATCATAGCCTCGTCATTATACCAATGCTACGCTAAAAACGCAAATCAGCTGCACTACTAAAATGTCTGCACGTAATTATAGGCTGGTCTACCCGTAGTCGGCACGGCTGCGCCCGGAATGTTGCAGGTCGCCTTGACCGCATTAACCTGAGCCGACTCCTGCGGCTTGGCGGAATTAAGGGCCGCAAATACCGCAATACCTGTTATCTTGCCAGAGGTATCTTTGCACGGATACCAGACAAAAATATCATCCGGACCAGACGCGTTCTTGCTGCTGACACCCTCACGATACCCCGGCTGGATATACTGTGGTACAAGCGAGTCGACACTATTAGCGTTATTGAACGTCCCCTGTCCTGACGGCAATGTTCGCTTCTGTGTATCATATATCTGCAGCGCATCCCCGGCAATCTTGACGATGGAACGGATCTTGGTGTCAGTAGCATCCTGGCGCACGCCTGAATACGCCACAATACCGATGGTCGCCAAAATCGCAATGACGATCATCACAATTAATACTTCAACAATTGTAAAACCTGTCTGCCTACCCATGATTTGATAATAGCACTTCAAGACGAAATCCCAAAATCCGCTAATGGTTTTGCCTGAGCAACGTCATGCTCAGCGATGGCAGTGCGGCGCAACTGGTGGCAATAGGCCCCCGTTCCCAGTTTTTGACCGATATCAACCGCCAAGCTCCGGATGTACGTACCGCTCGAAACATGCGCCCTGACAGCCAGGCGAGGATACTCATAGGCAACAAGCTCCAAGGTGTAAATCAACACGGTGCGCTCCGGCATGTCGACCGATTGACCCTGACGCGCCAGCTGGTACGCCCGACGACCATTGATCTTGATGGCACTAAATATCGGTGGCCGCTGCTTAATGTCACCCACAAATGTAGTGAGTACTGCTTCAACTTCAGTGTGAGATGGCTGCCGCGTCGACACGCGAGTCAGTTCACCCTCAGGATCACCGGTCGTCGATACCTCGCCAAGCATGATTTCTGCTTCATACCACTTATCGAGCTTGGTAAAGGTATCAGCCTCGCGGCACTTCTTGCCCGTCACGATAATCATCAGTCCCGTAGCGAACGGATCAAGCGTACCAGTATGGCCAACTTTCACTTTCTTGCCCGCCGCCTGGCTGAGCACTCGCCGCAACCGCGCTACTACCCCGAAACTTGTCATGCCAGCCGGCTTATCAACGAGCAGCACCTCGTCCATGGACTATTTTTGCCCCGGGATCTGGAATTGGGACGGATTAAAGGTGCGCGGCGGTGCCGGGGCGGACGGTGCTGAAGGCAGTGTGTTCAACGCTGGCAGTCCACCATCGGCAGCACCGACCGGAGCTGGTGGCAGCGGTGGCAAGCCTGATCCTGAAAAGTCAGAGAAATCAGGCAGCGGTGGCAAGCCATGCATCACATTAGACTCAATATCGGCGAGCGTAGCCGGAGCAGATGACACTGTCGGCAGTGGCGAAGGTGAAACTGCCGGAGCGGGCGAAGCCGCAGATTCAAGCGGCGGTGCAGCAGCCAGCGCCTCGGTAATTGCCGCTCGGGCGTCGCGCTCAGAATCTGGCAGTGATGGCGGCGCGGTAGATTGAGTCTGCTTGTCAGCCAGCGCCTGCGTCTCCTCCTTCAGCGCGGCAATGACCGCTTCGTCTTTGTTGGTGGTCGCAAACGGGTCAACGCTCGGCGGTTCATCAGACTTCCCCATGGCAGCATTCAACGGCGATTCGCCGAGAGCCGGACGCGACGCACCAACATAGGTGCCATGATGCAAGATAGTCTTGTTTTGATCAGTGTCAAGATCGCGGCGCTTATCCTCAGCCGCTCGCTCGGTTGTCGCATTCAGTGTTCCGCCCAGCAGCGGAGCAGCTGTCTCTGGCTCAGCCGACACCGACGCACTGATTGGTTGCGATGTCGATGGCGCACTGCTCCGTCCGCTCGTCGCTGACGCTGCTCGAAGGCGCTCAAGCTGCGCCGTGGCCGCGCGGGCCGCCGCGTCTTGCTCTTCGGCTCGAGTCTGCTTGGCCACCTCATCAAGGCTACCCCGCCGCTCGTGACTGATTGATAGCGCGCTATCATCCCTCTTTGGCTCGGCTGGCTTCGAGCGCTTCCCTCGTTCAACCTTAAAATTAGCGCCATCCTGGCCGTCATTATCCTGCGTCTCATCATCAGCTGCATCAGCCGCTTGCTTTGATTGCTCTGACTCTGAGTGCTCCTCGGCTTTGATCGCCTGCCCCTCGGCCAATTTAGTAGCAATCAATTGCTGGTTGGCACCAACCGCCATCAGCTCTGCCGCCAGGGTCATCACCCGCGACGAGGTTAGGTTATTACTGAACCGCTCCGTCGCCGCCACAACACCGGTCAGCAGCGCTGTTGCGATCTGCTCATCCATGGTCACTTTCGGTGTTCGTAACTCATCAATCAGGTCAACCAGCATCTCGCTGACGCCTGACGCCTTATCGTCATGCCAATCAACCGTCCCGAGATTACTCCTCACCATACCAGCCGTCACCGTTGATACCACCGCATCATGCAAAATCTTGCCATGGGCCGTCAGCGCCTTGTCGAGATGGTCCTGACTCTCAACATTGAGCGCGAGCACCAACTCAATATTATAATCGCCCTGCGAAAACTCTAGATCAGCCTCGGTAATTGTCGCCCGGTACGGCGTGATGAAAATCTTCACTGCATCATCAACCACCTTGTAGCGCAGATGATCAGCCTTTTCCTTATCAAGCGCGATGATAAAATCACGCAGGCTGTCCGCCGTGGCTTCAAACGTCTCGTCAGGCTCGAGGAATGAGATTGCCGGCGGAATTTTACCACTAAAAACAGCCGTAGCATGTTTGCTTAGTTTATTTAGGAAAATTGTCAGCCCCAGCGCTGCCGACAGCTCGTCCACCGATGGGTCAGCGCTCACCGTCACTAAAATGTTAGTGACATCTTTGATATTCTGGACTATTTGCTGTTTTACCGAGGTGCTGGCCATATATTTACCCTGTTTTGATTTTGATGTTTAGCGATACTTCCTTTACTGTACCATAAGCGCCTTCAAATTACAATAGGTTTTCAACAGTTTGCATCTTAAAGCCCACTCGTTGTACAGCTTGAAAGCTATCGTACTCGACGCAGGGCGACCGCTGTTTGCTCACCATATTCGACATTTGTTGGCGCAAGGTCATCAAGCGAACGCACACTTGCGTTAATCGGTTTCAGCCCATCCGTCGCTATCACTACCGTGTCTATATCTCCCGTAGGAATAGCCCGCACCTGTATAAACTGCTGGGGTGTACTCGTACCATCAACTGCCCCATAATATAGCGTACTATCGCTGTCTTGTGTCGGGTTTTGCAAGGTACGAATTTGCCACGGCGTTATGAGATCATCGACTGGCCTATAGATTACCTGCCTATCCTGCTCGGCCGGCGGCAATTCCCTTGCGCTAAAAATCCGTTCCTTGAATTCTTCAATGGTTGCATTATCCAAGCCTACCCTATCGGCAAACTCTCTTATTGTATGTTCGACATCACCAACAGGGCTACTCCACACAATCCCCGTGAGCTCGTTCACGAGTTTTTCCTTGAGAGCGTCAATCTCCTTCTCGGTTACGCCGGCAACATGTTCTCCGTTAGCCCAAACCTTAACATCACCAACCGCCGTAAATATCGTATGTCCGTCTGTGTCTGGCCCAGAATGCATATGGGCAAGGCAGCCAGTGAAGCGTGCCGCTGCATCAGTAAGGACCCTCGACTCCATGCCAAACTTTTTATATAAACCTCTTAGGTGCTGATTAGCTTGCTCTATGAGCTGCACCCCGGTGTCTCTCTGATAAGCCATCCACCTACGCAAGCTGTGACTAGCGAACAACCCACCATTAAACTTATAACCCTCCGGAAGGCCCAGTTTTCGGGCAAGCTCCGCATCTTCAACACTCGTCCCTATAATATTATTAGCCATATCTCCAACGGCAACAACAAGTCCACCCGACCTTTGCTCAGCGCTTGGAAGAATAGATTCGCCCGGCTCTTGTTTGGGTATACTCAGATAATCCCTCATGAGTGCTGCCGAGTCTACGCCCAACCTTTCAGCTTGTTTGCGTAAATGATTACTGGGCTCGTATGTTACCTCTGCTTCATATTGCGGCGCTTTCATTATCTACATAATATCATATATTGAATGTGTCGTCAATTACCAACCCTGGTCTCTTTACATTTTGGCCACAATTCTGTATAATCCATCCTTGATTAGCGAAACAAATTTATAGAGGTAAAGGAAATCTATGCCAATCATCAAATCCGCCATCAAACGGGCAAAGCAAACCCTCAAACGTCGCGAACGCAATATCGGTATCAAGCGCGACATCAAGTCAGCCGTCAAAGCTTTCATGGCTGAGCCAAGCGCCGCAACCCTGGCCGCTGCTCACAGTGAGCTCGACACCGCTGTCAAGAAGAACCTGCTCAAGAAAAATACTGCCGCTCGACGCAAGAGTGCCCTCTCGGCCATCGCCAAAAAAGCCGGCGTTAAGCTTGAAGTAGCCAAAAAACCCGCTGCCAAAGCCCCAGCAAAGACGACGGCAAAAACCACCGCGAAACCAACCGCTACCAAAAAACCAGCTGCAAAAAAGCCAGCAGCCAAAGAAGCTAAATAGCCATTCATGGTTGCATCAATAATACTCCCGTCAGTTGGCGGGAGTATTTTATTATGTTAATGTCTGGCAATATCAACCAGCGCCGTCTCAACCAACAGCCACGGCGACACGCGGGTTGTCTTCATATGTTCATCAGCCTGCGCCAAGGCAGAGTTAATTACCGTAAGTTGCGCTTGCGTTATCCGCGCTGCATACGGCGCTACCTTTCGCAGCGCATACGGATGGGCCGCAAAATCACGAGCCACTGCCCCCGTGTCACCGCTAGATAGCACCAGCGCGTTCAGCTGCACCAATTGTGAAACCAGTAGCCCCAGCGTCTGGTACGCCCCATCATCACCGCTCTCCGCCTCGAGATAGGCAATGATCGCGCGCACTTTCCCCCGGTCGCCATCCAGTGTTGCCGCAAACAACTCAAACGCACTTTCAGCCGGAGCTAGCGGCACCAGTGCATTAATTAACTCATCATTCAGTTCGCCAGCCAGGGCCAACTGCTGCAACACCAGGTCAAGCCGTGATTGATCAAACCCCAACCGATCAATTAACGCCGCTGCCTGCCTCGCTGTCAACACTGCCCCATGCACCTTGGCTCGCTCAACACACCACGCACTTAGCTGCGGCTTTTGACGTTCAGTGAAATGAGCGCATTCCCTTACCTCGGCATGGCTTTTCAGCCACTTATACGTCTTTGTGCGCTTATCAAGCTTTGTCTCCACAAGGACAACTGTAGTCGCCGTCTCACCAAGCAGCTCCGGCAACTCACGCCACAGGGCCACATTCTGACTTGCATCAGTAATGACCACCGCCTGCTCTAGCATGAACAGGCTCTGCCCCATCACCACTTCACAGACCTCAGCGGTCGTCAGCTCTTCGCCGTCACGCCGCACCACCTCCATATCACCAACCAACGCTGCAAGCGCCGCCCGTTTCTCAAATTCGTTGTCGCCGTAGAGGAGATAGATCACGACTTAATTATACCAAATACCCCCTTAAGCCATGCCTTTCGGTATACTGACTTATTCTTCCGCGTTATTCGGCTTTTGCATAATCTCTTTATGTGCAGCTATTAGCTCAGTGATTTGCTGATCGGATAAGCCAATACTCTTCAGTTCTGCCATATAATTTGAGTATAAGAGCCTCTCTTTATGATCCTGACCGCCCATCTCTTCTATCGTTGCAAGGCTGGTCACACTGCCTGCCACAGACAGCATCTGATCGTCAGAGAGACCACCACCAGTCTCCATAAATATACCGTCAAGAAGCTTGAGAAATTTAGCATCCTGATCCCCTGTCTTGTTGGCGGCAGCTTGAGCATTCATTTCCTTCTCTACCTGTCCTGACGAAACACCCTCACCACCAAGTGCTTCGTTGAGAAACTCAAACCAAGGCGAGCGGGACGTCTCCTTAAGGTCAAGCAGACACTCTGTGATCACGACTATTTTCCTCATCGGTTCAATCGTATCACCTGTTATTGTACGAGAAGCCATTTCAACTAACGACACACCTATAGCAGACCTCTCCATAAAGACACGCTCGAGAATTTGATACATTATCACTTGTCGAGCAATTGTCCTCTTCAGCCCTAGATCATCATTGCGATAGCCTTCATAAGCTGATAAATCCAACATGCTAAAATCATTACTTTCTAAGCGTCGTAGACCACTATTAAGAACACCCCCCCTCGCTCAAGCAACTCTTCTCCGCTCAATCCTGGCCGATAAATTGTGTCCACCCCATGCTTGTCTAGCATGCTATTGACCCTCAGATTAGCCTCTCTAAGCCCGGGGGACTGCTCTTCTTCCCCTAGTGCTATCAGGTAGTTTACCCACTTTTGATCTAAGTTGCTACTTGGCCGATCAAATTCACCATGTAGCGGATGCTCTCCTCTTGTCATAATATTGTATTCTACACTATAAATAACTATTTGTCAAATACTGGTGGCTTCTGGCACACTGGACACACATGCGTACCACGACCGCCGACTTTTAGCTTAATGACCTCTTGGTCAGGGTGACGATGACAGGCTTGGCCTTCGCGACGAAATACATGAGCAAATGTCAGATAATTTCCCTTCCGACCCTCGGCGTCAACGTAATTTTTATCAGTCGAACCACCTTGGTCGATGCTGAGTTGCAAGATGCGCCGCAGCTCATTAAATAATGTATTCAGCTGCTGATCGCTAACGTTTTTTACCCGCGTTTGCGGATGAATACGTGCCGCCCACAACGCCTCGTCAGCATAAATATTACCAACCCCGGCGATCACCGCTTGGTCAAGAAATGCTGGCTTGATCATCGAATTCTGACGGCGACGAATCCGCTGGATAAAATCCTCGGCGCGCGTCGTCTCGTCAAGCGGCTCCGGCCCAACCTTTTGCATGAACGGCAAGTTCTTCACCTCATCAGTCGGCAGCAATTTTACCCAGCCAAACTTGCGCTGATCGTTAAAAAACAGCCGCGACCCGTCCACAAAATCAATCTGCACCC
>ERZ772971.2417-NODE-2417-length-10266-cov-6.780139_pt1 | contig 10266 bp, 3 predicted proteins | sample MGYA00511943_ERZ772971 | MGnify/ENA primary metagenome ERZ772971 (study PRJEB29015, sample SAMEA2737929) | human oral metagenome | biome: human oral; feature: human-associated habitat; material: dental | place: China | collected 2144 ... | reverse complement strand
TTATGAGAGCAAGAATTCCTATAATAGTTGATAAAGTTACAACTGTATGTACTCCTGGTGAAGCAGTGGATGTTATCTGTACTGATTACGGAATAGTTGTAAATCCTAGAAGAAAAGATTTAATAGAAAATTTAACAAAAGCTGGTGTTGAATTAAAAACTATTGAAGAAATGAAAGAAATGGCAGAACAACTAACTGGTAAGCCTGATCCTGTTGAATTTACTGATGAAATTGTTGGTGTAGTTGAATATAGAGATGGTTCTATCATAGATGTTATTAAAAAAGTAAAAGACTAAAATGTAATAGTAGTCTTCTGTGGTATTTTAATGTTTTACCATAGAAGACTACATTTTTTAATGATTTACAAACTTTTTTTATTCAATTAAAATATATATTGACATCCTAATTTAAATCCAATATTAGACTTATATTTATCTGAAATTTCTTTATTAGCTTGTAATTGTATTCTTATAGAAGAACCTAAAATAAAATCTGTTCCAATTGCAATATTTTGATTTAATTTTTCTCCTCTTATTTTTCTTTCAAGGTCATCATTAAATCTCACTTCATATTCATTTCTAAAATTCTTTCCAACACTATATTTTATATAACTATTTACAAAATCTGTTTTATATCCTAATTTCATAGCTGCTTCAGAATATAAAGACTTATCTTTAACAATTTTAACATCCATTTTATCTGTTGAATATTCATTTCCACCTTTATGAATTACAATATTTTTTAAAGATGGTTGGAAATAAACTTTATCTGTTATTGGATATACATTTCCTAAAACTATCCCTGCATGAAGTTCATTATATTTTGATTTTTTATATTTAGAATGAAATCTTGCTAAGAATACAGAACTATATTTTTGATTAAAATATAGACCATAATTTAGTCCTTCATAATCTCCAGATGTCTTTCCTACAAAAAATCCAAAAGATTGATTTTGTGAATTTGTTACATCATAACCTGCAACAGTTACTGTTTCTTTTGCTTTAGTGTCAGTTTCTTTATTTCTAAATATCTTTGTATTTCCAATAACCCAAGCATTCTTAGATTTTAAAACTTCCATATTTCTATTTTCAAAAATAGCATCTGCAATTGTATTGACTGTATATAAAGAAGCTTTATGTTTATTCAAAGAATTAGCTAGCTCCTTTTTTGCTGCTTTAGATAAACGACCAGTGAAATATAAACTAATACCATAAGGATTATACTTAAACTTATTATTTTTAATCTGTTCATCTATCTTTTTATTATGTAATTTTTCAGCTGCATATTGAGGATCAAGTTCATAGTTTTCTTTAAATTCTTTCTTTTTCAATGCATCCGCATGTTTTGGATTTGGTCTTTCTGCATATAAGTATCTTAAATCAGTTTTTTCATAGTAACTTCTATCCAATCTTTTAACAACACTTTCAATATATTCATCTTCTGTTTGTCCACCTAAATCAGTTCCTGCTTTTACTTTAAGATTTACATATTTTCCATTAACTTTTTCATTTAATTTTCTAACAGGAAGTTTTTCTGCCTCTTCAGGAGAAAGTTCATGGTATTCTAAACCAGCATTTTTCAAAAGATCAGATCTTTCTACAAACATTTTTCCTAAATAGTCATAGTAAGCACGATCTATCATTTTATCATTTAATTTTTCCTTGCTTGTATATTTTAAAAGTACAATATTTGATAAAGGATCTTTTTTACCTTCCAATACATAAGCTCCAATATCAGTTTCTGGAATTTTAAATCTATTTGAAATTTCTTTTCTTGCTTTTTCTAAATCAGTTCCTACTTTAACATAAGCAACTATCGGCTTTTCAAAAGTTAAAATGTTTTCATATTTTTCATTTCTTCTAATTTCTTTTTCTTTTACAGGATGTAATTTTAAACTACCCTGTAAATCAAATTCATTTATAGTATTTTTAAATTTTAGAGTATCATGGTTAGTTTTTCTATTAGTTTCTGCTAAAGTTCCCTCTTTTCCTACACGCAAATGAATTGTTCCATCTTTAAAGAGAAATGTACCTTTTTTTAATTGTAATTCATTGTAATCATCTTTATTGTGAACATGGATTTTTCCCTCTTTTAAGCCTTTATGAATATATTTTATTTCTTTTATCAATTCAGCTCTATCTTTTTTTATGTTATTTAACATAAGATAAGAAGCTCCTCCTACACCATCTAATTCAGAAAGAAGTGCCTCATTTGATTCAATATTTTTAATATCTTCATCTGAAAGTTTTGAAACTCTAGCTGTCATGTCAGAAGCACCAGCATAACCATCCATATTATTATAGCTTGCTTTTGAGCCTACAAATAAATCCCCTTTTAGTTCCATTTTACCTAATTCAAGTACTTCATCTGCATAGAATTTTGTACCTTTTTTTAGTTTTAAAGAAAAATTTTCTGACTTAGAAATATTTCCTTCTATAACACTTCCTTCTACTAATTCTAAATTTCCACTGACTTTTTCAAAAAGATCATGCCCTGTTGCTTGTAAATGCATTTTTCCATAATCTGTTTCAACTCCATCTTTTACTCTAAAATTAAGATCTCTAAAAGCAACTCTTTTCCCAAAGACTTTTACTCTAGGAGCATCTTTATCATCAGTGTCTTTATCAAGTTTAATAAAACCATCTCTAAGTTTGATAGCCCAGTTTGCAGAAACTTCTATACTACTTCCATTTTGAAAATAAAGTGTTGGTTTCCCACTAAAACTATATTCACGAGAACTTACATGAATTCCAAAATCTCCTGCTTGTATTTTTGAAACACTTCCTTTTAGGAAATTTATTTCTTGATTTTTTGTTCCTAAAAATATACCTGTAAATCCAGCAACTATATTTATTCTAGAACCTGGTAAAAAATTTATATTTAATTTTTTATCTAAATTTGTACGATATACATTGTGGTCTTCTATACCTTTGTTGTTTTTACCATAGAAAGTATCTAAACCAAAAGAAGTTGATTTAATATTTAAAGTTCCAGCAATCCCTACATTTTGATTGTCATATTCTGATTTTATATATAATCCACGAGTTAGTCTTTTATCTTCAAGCCAACCAAAACCATCTCCATAACCAAATGGTGATTTAAAGCTATCTAAATTTTTCATAGCATAACTCTCTATATTTAAAGTTGAGCCTTTACCGACAATGATATTTTGATCTGTAGGATCATTTTTCTTTAAAAAAAGTGTTAATCCTCTATTATTTTCTGATTTGTTTTCATAACGAACCGTTACATTTGATTTTCCAGAGATTTTTAGTTCATTAGTCACAACTCCGTTGTCTTTTCCTTTTATAACTAAATCACTATTTTCTACTTGAATTTTTTCAAAATTCTTTCCTGTTGTAAATTCTTGAGATAGTTTCTTATCTTTTAAATTTAAATCATCTGCTAACAGTGTAGTTCCTTTTGCTGATAATACTAAAAGAAATATCAGTAATATTTTTTTCATAGTTTTTCTCCTTTTTTAAAATTTATAAGAATAACCAAATATTATTTTTGTATTTGCTCTATAATGTTTAGAGTATTTTCTTGAAAATTCAAGATTAAAACTATGATTTCCTAGCTTATACTCCATTCCTATACCTATATTTTTGCTCAAATCATCATATTGTATTTCTTCATCAATATTTTCATTCCATACTACTTTTTGATTTCCTTTTAAATCTTTATCTAATCCTGCTTTTAAGAATGCATTTCCATACTTAAATTTATATCCTAATTTTGTATTTATTTCTCCATTCCAATAATTAGTTTTTTCATTTTTAGTATTTAAGTCATTTTCAGCAGTGTATTTATAATCTGAGATATAACCTCTAGTTAATTTAATATTACTGTCTACAAATACTTTTTCTCCAATTTCTTTATTATAACCAGCTATAAATGAGAAATCATTTGAATGAAGTTTTTTATCATTGTTTTTATCTTTACTCTTTGTATGCTTATATATAGCACCTAGATAAAATGGTTTTAAATCCTTTTTCAAATAAATTCCTTGAGCTATATTCTTGTATCTTCCTGTTGATTGTCCAACAAAAAATCCTAAAGATACTCCTGTATTAAATGTATGATCATAACCTGCATATTTAGTATTTTGATTTAATTTTGTTACACTATCTTTATTTTTTAAATTTTCTTTTGAAACTAATAACCAGAAATTATTTTTTAATTCTAAATTATGATTTTCAAAGATTTTATCACTAACAGCTTTTAATTCTTCTTGATTATATTTATAACTATCTCTTGAATCAGCAAGAGTATTTTTAGCAGCTTGAGATAATTCTCCTGTATCTGCTAATGTAACTATATATCTTCCATTTAGTTTTTTATCTTTTCTTCCAAATACTAATGCTCCAATTTCTACTTTTTTTAATGTTAAAGGAAGTTTTTCTAAATCATATACTTTATTTCCTCCAACATCTTTTCCTTCTTCTTCTAATAAAGTGAATGACATATTTCTCTTTACCTTAGATACATTTTGTGGGTGTAATGTAATTTCTGCCCCTTTTCCACTGATAAATGTATTTCTTGAAAAGAATACTTTATCATTAGTAAGTCCATTTTTATCTGCCCCACCAATTCTTAAATGGATATTTGAATTATTAAAGTTTACTTTAATTTTATTATTATATGTGTAATCATTAAATCTAACAGTATAGTATTTATCTGTTGGAAGATTTTCATAAGGAGTTTTTGCATTTAAACTTTTTAATGATTGATTTTTTAATTTACCCATTAGAATTACAGAAGCTCCCGCAACAGAATCCATTTTTTCTATTTCTTCTTTATAATTTTTTGACTTTACATTTTCATATGCTTCTCTTGGTCCAACAAATAATTCTCCTCTTAAATCCAAATTGGTATCAATTCTATCGTCAGCAAAGATTTTTGTTCCTTTTTCCATTAAAATTTTTGCTTTCCAAGACTTATCTATATTTCCTTCTAAAATACTACCTTTTTCTAAAGTTAGAGTTGCTAGATTATTTTCATTTCCATTAACTCTTGTGTCAACTTGCATAAATACATTACGAGCTTTTGCTATTAATTTTGTACTTCCTTCTTTTATATTAATTGCATATAAAGCTGCTTGATTTGCTAAAATTTCAATTTCAGAGCCAGCTTGAAAAGTGTACTTATCTCCAGTTCCACTATATTTAAAGTTTCCAAGCCCATATTTTCCCATTGCTTTTACTTTAGACCCTTTTTCAAAAGTTGCATTTTTTGAAATTAGAGCATATGCTCCACCAATTATTTGAGAATAACTTCCTTCTTTAAATATTACTCTTTGTTTTTCAGTGTTGGCATCAATTCCTATCAAACCTGCTTTTATAAATGTTTTTGATCCTTTATCAAAAACTAAACTTCTTTCATCACTTGGTTCTTTATAATTTTTTATTCCAGTTCCTGTACTTTCTACATTTAAATTCCCTTTTACTTCTAAAGATGTTCCTAAATTTATCCCAATTGCTCTATACCACATTTGATGAAATAAGTCATCTTCATCATCATGAGAATGAGAATTATGGTTATCTTCAGGGATAAGTGCTTTATTAGAATGGACTTTTACAGTTAAAGTAGCTCCTTCATCTATTTTAAGTTTATTACTTGAACTAAGTGAAAAAGTTCTTACCCCTTCTAAAGGAATTTTTTTAGGTCCTAGAGTATAGTTTTGTACTTCAACATTTACTTCGAGCTTTGCTCCCTTTTGTATCTCTAAATTTCCTCCTTTAAAACCTTGACGTTTAACAAAGATTCCTACTATAGCTTTATTTACATTATCAATATTTCCATTTACTTTTAAGGTAGAATTTTCTTTTAATATCAAATCTTTTGCATATACAGCTGGATTTTTTTCATTATTTTCTGCTTTTACTTCATATTCTTTTGTTTCTCCCTTTTCTAAAGTTATATCTTGTGGACTAGCTCCATATAAAGACATTGAAAATAAAAAAACAAATAACACTATTTTCCAAAATATTTTTTTCATAAACATCCCCTTTTTTAATATAAAACTGGACTGCCACAAAATAATAAATGTACTTCAAACTATGAATTTGTAACAGTCCTTTTTTTATAGATTAAATTTTAAAATTTATAAGAATAACCAAATGTTATTTTTGTATTTTTTCTATAATGTTTAGAGTATTTTTTTGAAAGTTCAAGATTAAAACTATGATTTCCTAGTTTATATTCCATTCCTAGACCTATATTTTTACTAAAATCATCATATTTTATCTTTTCATCAATATTTTCATTCCACACTACTTTTTGATTTCCTTTTAAGTCTTTATCCAATCCTGCCTTCAAGAAAGCATTTCCATGCTTAAATTTATATCCTAATTTTGTATTTACTTCTCCATTCAAATAATTAGCCTTTTCATTTTTAGTATTTAAATTATTTTCAGCAATATAATCATAAGATGAAGTGTAACCTCTAGTTAATTTAACATTACTATCTACAAATACTTTTTCTCCAAGTTCTTTATTATAACCAGCTATAAATGAAAAATCATTTGAATAGAATTTTTTATCATTCTTTTTATCTTTACTATTTGTATGCTTGTATATAGCACCTAAATAAAATGGTTTTAAATCTTTTTTTAGATAAATACCTTGAGCTATATTTTTGTGTTTTCCTGTTGATTCACCAACAAAAAATCCCAAAGATACTCCTGTATTAAATGTATAATCATAACCTGCGTATCTACTATTTTGATTTAATTTTGTTACACCATCTTTATTTTTTAAATTTTCTTTTGAAACTAATAACCAAAAATTATTTTTTAATTCTAAATTATGTTTTTCAAAAATTTTATCACTGATGGATTTCAATTCTTCCTGATTATATTTATAACTATCTCTTGAATTAATAAGAGTATTTTTAGCAGCTTCTGATAATTCTCCTGTAGCTACTAATGTAACTACATATCTTCCATTTAGTTTCTTATCTTTTCTTCCAAATTTTAGTGCTCCAAATTCTACTTTTCCCAATGTTAAAGGAAGTTTTTCTAAATCATATACTTTATTTCCTCCAACATCTTTTCCTTCTTCTTCTAATAAAGTGAATGACATATTTCTCTTTACCTTAGATACATTTTGTGGATGCAATGTAATTTCACCTTTTCCTCTAATTTCTGTATCTTTTGAGAAAACCATTTTATCATTATTTTCTGATTGTGCACCATTAATCCTTAAATGAATATTTGCATTATCTAAATTTACTTTTGTTTTATTACCATTAGAATCTTTATTATAGTGTACAGTGTAATATTTATCAGAAGGTGAAGATGCACTTATAGCAGAAAGTGTTTGTATAGTTCTTTTTCCTTCTTCTTTTTCATATGAATTTCTTGTACCTACAAATAAATCTCCTTTTATATCCATATTTGCTTCTATTTTATTATTTACAAACATCTTTGAACCTTTATCTAAAATTAGATTTGCATTCCAAGATTTTTCTATATTTCCTTCTAATATACTTCCATTTTCAAATTTTAAAGATTGATTCACTGTTCTAACTTGTTTCAATACATTAGGAGCTTTTATAGATATTTTTCCACTTCCTCCAACATTTACATTATATATCCCTGAATTACTAGAATTAATATTTACTTCTGATTGTGATTTAAAAGTAATATCACTGCTATCTGTTTCTGATAATGTTCCTATTCCATATTCTCCATTTAATTTTACAGTTGAACCTTTTTCAAAAACTGCTTTTTTAGCAACTAAAGCATATTTATTAGATGTTAATTCTACATTACTTCCACCTTTAAATTCGCTAGTTCCTTTTTGTGCATTTACTGCAATATCTTTTGCATTTACAATAGTTTTAGAACCATTTTCAAATTGTAAAACTGATGTTGTACTATCTGCTAATATTCCAGTTCCAGCATTTTTTATATTTATATTACCAAATGTTTCTAAATTTTCTTCTAATTTAAGTCCTATTTTATTATCTTTTTTAGTTTCAATATTTAGATTTGCTTCTTCTTCTACTGTTACTTTATTTTTAGCAAATAATCCATTAGTATCACCTTTAATATTTAAAGTAGATTTTTCTTCAACTGTAACTTCTTTAGCACTTAAAATAGCATCTTCTAATGAGCCTTCTTTCTTTTTATCTAAAGTTTTTGTCTCACCTTTTGCTAATAAGAAATTATCAGCTTCTATTCCTTTAAAAACTAAAGAAACTACATATCTACCATTAAGTTTTTTTACTTTTGTAGTAAAAACAAGTTTACCAAATGATACATCAGGAATCTTTAAAGGAAGTTTTTCTAAATAGTATCCCTGTGTTCCATTGATATCTTTTAGTCCTTCTTCTTCTAGTATATTAAAGACTGTATTCTTTGTTACTTGTGAAGAATTTCTTTTATGGAATACAAGTTCTCCTTTTCCTTTAATAATTGTGTTCTTAGAAAAAATAATTTTATCATTAATTCTTCCAAATCTATCCTTATCCCCTAATCTTAAATTAATTTTTCCATTATTTAAATTGAAAGTAGATTTATAATTATATTGATTATCTCTATTATATTCAAGTGTGTAATATTCATCAGCTGCAAAATCATTATATAATCCTCTATATGAAAATTCTCCATTTCTAGCTTTTTTAGCTTGTTTTCCCATAAATATTGCTGTCGCTCCAGCTACAGTATCTGTATCTTCTACTGCTTCTTTATATGTTTTTTGTTTTCCTTCATAGGCTGATCTAGGTCCAACATATAAATCCCCTTTAATTTCTAAATTAGCTTGTATTTTATTAGGTACAAAAAGTTTTGTTCCTTCTTCTAATAAAAATTGTGAGTTCCAAGAACGATCAATGTTCCCATCTAAAATACTTCCCTTTTCAAAAGTTACAGTATCTAAACTATGTTCCCCATCAGCATAAGTATCAATTTGTCTTAATACATTGTATCCTTTTGCTATTAATTTTGTTTTTCCTTTCAATCTAATACCATATAAAGCTGAATCATTTGCTAGTATATTTAATTCAGAACCTGATTCAAATTTTAAAAAATCATGTTCTTTTACTTCAAATTTCCCAGTTCCATAGTTACCCATTAGTGTTACTTTAGCCCCTTTTTTTATAGTTCCTTTATTTGCCATTATTCCATAGGCTCCACCTATTAATGTGGTATCACTTCCTTCTTCAAAAGTAACACTATTATATCTTGCAAACACTCCTGCAAAACCAGCTTTTACAAAAGTTTTTGAACCTTTTTTAAATTCAATAAGTCCTTTTCCTTGTGGAGTTTTTCTGTCAAATCCAATTCCTGTTCCTGCACTTTCTATCCTAGTACTTCCTTCAGTAGAAAATGTTTTAATAACACTAACACCCCTAAGAAGAGTCCCTTCACCCTTTCTATCAAGAAATTGTTTAAAAATATCTCCACTATTAATAGTTCCATTAAATTGTTTTTTTAATTTTAAATTTCCATTTTTTTGTATAGTAAAACCTTTAAAAGTTGATTCTAAAGATATTCCTGCTTCATCTTTTGTAGAATTTTCAATATCTACATCAAGAGTAGCTCCTTCACCTATATTTACTTCTGCAGATAACCCACCTTTTATCACAATTCCTTTTGTATTCTTTCCTTTTACCTTTAAATGTGAATTTTTTCCTAATTTTAATTTATTAATTGTTGTTACTTTCCCATTTCCATCTAGATTTTTTTCAGCACTTTCACCATCTTTTAAATCATTCCACTGAGCTCCATACAGTGAAAATGAAGTTAGACACAATAATAATAAAACAATTTTCCAAATTACTTTTTTCATAAACATCCCCTTTCTAAAATATGAATTTATAGTTTAATTTATTTTTATAAAATAAAAAAACTCTAATCAGCATTTTTAACTTAATTAGAGTTTTTACACACAAAAAAAATATTATATATTATGACAATATATGTAAATATTAATACTATGGTAAGTCTCCTGACTTTGCTTCACCTTACTTTCATACCTTCCCAGTTGCCCAGTGGTTTATTATGATTTCATCCACATTACAGTAGCTTTCGCTGTGGGAGATTTTCACTCCTCTTCCTCTATTAAGCAATATGCACCCGTGTACAATAATATTATATATTTTTTATATTGTCAAGAAAAATTTTATTCTTTTGAATGATTTTTAAATTATAGAGTTAAATTTAATACATTTTTTATATGTTATATTTAATAATAGATGTTTTCTTAATTTTATAAAATTTTATATTTAGCAAAATTATGATTTAATTTCCAAAAAAA
>ERZ772971.2416-NODE-2416-length-10266-cov-14.801587_pt1 | contig 10266 bp, 3 predicted proteins | sample MGYA00511943_ERZ772971 | MGnify/ENA primary metagenome ERZ772971 (study PRJEB29015, sample SAMEA2737929) | human oral metagenome | biome: human oral; feature: human-associated habitat; material: dental | place: China | collected 2144 ... | reverse complement strand
GAATAAAATTACCCGCAGCTGACACAGCTGCGGGTGGTAGCCAAATGGAATATATGGTTCAAAGAGCACTAGGTTTTTGTGATGAATGGGCGTAAGTTTACATCCAGTTATTGCTACACTTCAATGACCACACCATTGGCCACGTTAATGGGACTCCAAAGATCAACATCGACTTCTGGCGCCTCGATACTGACAATCAGTGAATAATGGACACCGCGATCACTTTGATCAAACTTAACTCGATCTCGCCACCACCCTAACACTGGGTAGATAGCAATGACTCCTTTTGCCGCTAATTCAGCAGCCGTCCCCTCCCAAATATCAGTATGCAAGGACCCAGCAGATTTATGTTGTTTCCGACCAAATAGCCAACCTGTTCCTTCTTCCGATCCTGTCTTCTTATTTTCATCATCATGTATCCTGCTAATGCGCTGTTGAAATTCCTCAACACTTTCTTCTGGGCGTTTAACAGCAAACCTAAAGCCATAAGAATTATAGGAATATTTCCCCCTCCAACCCCGATTTGAAGGGTTTGGTTCAATAAAATACGACAATGTAATACGCATTTTTATAGAAGTTTCCCCTAACTCTTCAAGTGCCTCTTTTGGCCAGGGAAGCTCATAAAAATGCATTTCTTTAAAAGAACCTTTATTAGCATTTCCTTTATGGATGAAAGGATGAATCCGTGATTCAGCAATTAATGTAACTGCGTTTTTAGCGCTATATAATGCTCTTTGCAGACTTGGAACCCCCATACCATAACGACGAAGCCGTTGTTTAAGTTCAGCTTTGCTTTTCTTAGGGTTGAAATGTTCTCGCATAGCTGGAGTCCATTCAGCGGAATGAACAATTAAGGCGCGTACCGTTTCTGGACGAAAATCTGGATAAGCAAACCAAATATCAGCAGCAATAGCTGCTACCTGCGCAGTAGCAGCAGAGGTATCACGAGTTGTCGTAAAGAAATTAAGACCAAGATTGTTTGCAGACTGATGAGCGGTAGTTAAAATAGCTAAACTCTCCGGTGTATCAAGCTCTCCTCCTGAAAGTGGTTGTGCGTAATTTCCGCCATCTGCTACAACTTCCGGTTTAAATGGCCACTTCCTCCCATCAAACTTGACAGATGTTCTACTTGCTGGTGAAATCTCACCTGGTTCAGCCACTGGGGTCCAATCTTTAAAACCTTCATGATCAGCATCTTTCATATCCTTATGCCTTGAATAGGCTCCGACAGTGATTGCATTCCAACTCTGGGCCGGATCTTCGATCGGCTCTTCATCGTTGCGAGCACAGTAATCAGCCTTGGGACAACCAGAAAGATTTTCTCGTATATTCCCCGCAGATAAAATAAATAGCCGCGCTGTAGCTAGTTCTTCCCTATCAAGGTTAATAAAATTTGGGCGCGTGCTAATTACTGCACGACCAAAAGCAAGAGCATCGATAATTGCTGACCATGATGTAGGCTTACCATGTTCTCCTGCCTCCGTACCCTGTTGAACAGTAACCGCCATCATGAATGCTCTTTTCTTACCATGCTCAGCAATTTCCACCTGATCTACTCCTTTTGCTGTAATAGCCCCGTATAGATCAGGATCATTCTGCTCCTGATCTGGCAATATCTTTACAGATTCAAGACGATGCCATAGCGTAATTTCATCTTTACTATGGATAGCTCTCTCTAGATCTCCAAATAATGCCAAACCTGCCATCTCGGTTCCATGCCGTTCTCGGACTGGATCGTGGTTCCAAAGTGGATCTGCTACATGTTTATCTTGTTCTGCTAGAGATCCTTCTAACAGTGGATGGGTAGATTGAACACCATAATCCAAAATGCACACTACTGGTGCTTCTGAATCAGCACATTTCAATCTTGTCCTTAAATCATCAACCCATTCTCTTTGTTCTTTTCCGGGCATCTCTAGAAGATCCAACAAATCAGGTGTTCGGGGAAGACGTAATTCTGCAATGGCATCAATGCTGTCAAATATTCGAGAAAGCTCATCACACGACGCTTTTAAGTGGACAATTGCACGGTCACCAATCCCCAGATACCACTTACCTATCTGTACATTGTATTTTTTTGCATTTTGTTTCACTCTATCTTGTAGATTTTCATCACTATGCCCCCTCTTGCGCCATAACCATACCTCCCACCAACGCTTTTCTTGCAGATCTTCAGGGAAATACTTATTGTCATCAGTCCATAGGTCACACAATGTGGCACGAAATATTGATTCAATATTCTCTACAAGTTTTCTATTATCAGGCCTATCGTTATCTATACTTTTAAGATAAGCATTCAATTTATTCAGGAAAAGCTGCTTTTGGCCAATCGGAATATAGATGGTTGCCTGTTGGATTAGTTTACCATCAGCATCATAATTAGTCTTAATTGATAGAAGTTCCGGATAGTCATCCTTCGTACTATCAAGTTCACCTATAAATATTTCTTTCAAGCCAGGGAATGCTTTAAAAACAATATAGGCGCCTCCTCTTTCTTCATCATCTTTAGCCCATGCACTTTGGTATTCCTGCTGCAATCTTTTCCCGTGGCCAAACCGATCAGAAATCGGTGCAAGGTCACTGCCCCCTCCCTTTGGAGGCTTATACCCTGATTGAATAGGTGAATTGCTAACTACGATATGGGGCAAGTTCCGTTCTGACATACTAGTTAATAGTAGTTCATCACCAAAATAAGTGAGATGGAAAGCGAACTTAACAGCTAGAAAAGACGCTAACTTGACCTTTATCTCGTTAAAACAAACGGCATCCTCTTACAAGACTTAAGCATGCCTAGAGTAATCAGCAACTACCTGCATAATCTTTTTCCACAAAGCTATTTAAACGGGCATCACGATAAGATGTCTTCCCAAAAGAACCTCGCTCCTCTAGTTCTTGTACAAGGTACTGGGTCCAAATCTTCGAATCATCAGTAACACCTTCACTAAGGATTACGCGTTTAGCAGTGTTTTCTGCCGCCGTAGCTATCTCGGAATGGCTTAAACCATCAGCGATCGCGCATATAGAATCCCAGGCTACTGCCGTCAGATCAAATAATGCGATTCGGTTTTCAATAACATCCCGAATCTCCTCGTCACGAGGCAAATCAAAATCAATGAGTTGATCAAAGCGACGAAAGAACGCACCATCAAGCAACTGCGGATGATTGGTTGCAGCAACAATAACGCTTTCTGATGTGTCTTCCTCCAGGAATTGCAGAAAAGAATTCAGTACTCGTCGAATTTCGCCAACATCATTCTGGGATGTGCGTTCACCAGCAATCGCATCAACTTCATCAAAGAAGTAGACACCCTTATTTTCCGATAGGGCATCAAAAATAATGCGTAATTTTGCTGCGGTTTCACCCATGAATTTCGTCAAGATTGCTTCTAGACGAATAGAGAAAAGCGGCAGCTTGAGCTCACCAGCAAGTGCTTTGGCGCTTGATGTTTTCCCAGTACCAGGTGGCCCTGTGAATAATAGCCGCCGAACTGGCTGCAGATTATATCGAGCCAGTTTATCTCGCTGACGCTGCTCGACTATCACATTCTTTAGACGCTTTCGTATGTCTTCTGAAAGCACCAAGCTATTAAAGCGGACATCAGGATAACTGACTGTTACTAAAGAAGCTAGCTCACCCCGTGGTTGGCTAATTGCTAACACTGGGGCTAGTTTTGCCTTGGCGTGGGTTTCTCGGCGTAATTCGGTAACTAAATCACGGAGTTCTTGGGCAGATTTGGCGTGTCCTCGACGCGCTGCTTTTGCTGCAACTTGCATCGCTACGGAATAAAATTGCGAGTCATCACCGTCAGCATGGCTTTTTACCAGGGCCTTTACTTGGTCATTCGTTGCCATCACTGCCACCTATCCATCTCCACACCATATATACCTTACGTATATAGAGCGGAATTATTCTAACCCACGCTTATTCTCTTACTGTGTTTATACACTGAAGTCTACCCACGAAAATGTTCAATTTGAACAACTCCATACGGTGATATTGAACAATATCCCTCGACAAGGTAAGCGCCCACATACTCATGGTGTGGGTATGTGGGCGCCATCGTTTCCTCCAATCTCCCTCCCCCAGCTACTACCCCCTCTCAAACCCGTAGTACCCAAATTTGAGTGTTTGGGAGTTTTCGCTGATGATGCGTTTCTCGGTTTCGGTAAATCCTTTGGGCTTGGTGGCATGGATGTTCATGGTTATTTCAAGGTCGGCACCGCTACCGGCCAGCCGGTCGATGACTTCTTCGATGATGTTGTTGACCATGCGCACGTACCGGTCAGAGTTAATGACGACGGAGCCGGTGTAATGGGTATCCGGTAACTCCACGACCGTCGGGCCACCAGAAAGCCCGCCAGAACCAACAGATGCGTCTGGTGATGGTCGCCGCGTCCCAACAGTAGACGGTTCACCATGGTAAGAAGCCGTAAGGTTTTCCCCATCTGATAGGTCACCCCGCAATACTGCCTGGTCTCCTTGTCCCCCAGCTTGGCTTCCCTGCTCCGCGGCAACCCGCTGCGCCACCAGTTCCGCTTCGGCCGCTTCGGCATCAGCCTGCGCTTTGGCGGCAACTTCCCACTTGACCACGAGCGTGTTGTCGGTAATGACTGGTGCGGTGGCGGCGCTGGATGGCGGCAGGATAAGTCCCTGATAATGGGCCGCTCCCTCCCCGACAACCCCAGCAGTCCCGGCCCCCAGACCACTCCGAGCACCTGGGCCCTGCCCGGAATCCCCACTGTCCTTCCCTGTGGCCAGCGCAAACTGTTCCCCTGGCATAAGCATGACGTCGATGACCGACCGGAGGGCGTCGTCAAGCACGGTTCGGGAGGCCAGGCGGGGCATGTAGGCGTATTGGGTGAAGTATCCCCACAGGTCACCGACGGTCATGTCATCCACGCGATCCCATAGCGCACCCAATTCGCTGTGCAGGGTCATGCCCAGCATGGTGGGGGCGAGTTCGGTAATCAGTTGGCCGTCGCGTTTGATCTTGGTGAACACGCGCTCGGTGAGTGTTTTGCCATCGGAGTCGGAGGTTTTTTCGGCCACCAGTTCGAAGGGCCGGGTGGGATCAATTTGTTCGGGGTAGACCATCCACATGTAGGTGCTGCGAATGTTGCTGTTAATGGTGTCGTTGAGTCGTTTCACCCAGCTGTCGGCCTGGTTGCTTTGCTGCTTGGACAGGTTGAGTTGTTCTGCACTGTCTTGCACCATTTTCCACCCCAGGTAGTTGCGGGTGGTGTTTTCGAGGCGTTCCAGTTCGTCGGAGTCGGCGACCAGGAAGACCAGCGTGTTGCGGTGGGTTCGTTGTGCCGCACCTTTGGATTCCACTGCGGCGCGAATCCACTTGACCACCTCGGATTCCGCGCCATCTTTCTTGCGACGCCGCAGCCGGGGATGCACGATCACGAGCCGAACAGTATCCATGTCGGGAATGTCGGCGGCTGTATCAGGCGCGATGTGGATGTGGCTGAAGAAGCCCCGTCCTTTGCCCTCCGATGCCTTCAACCGGCGGATGATTTCGTTCCATGCGGTGTCCGGGTCCTCCCGCAGCTGTTCCGCATGGTCGCGCGCGGCTTTCGCCACCGACGGCTGGGTGTCGAACCAGTACAGACCTTGCTCTTCGTAGAAGTAGGTGGATCGTTGGGAAATTTGTTCGACCGCGGTGCCGAAGTTGCCGAGCGGGTCACCGGGGATTGCGGTGCCCAACCACAAATATTGCTTGTCCAGGCCCTTGTGGGAGGTTTTGCTGCGCGGTGCCGCCCCGATGAAGATGGTGCGGGCGATGCGTTGCGTGATCGACCGTTCTCCCAGTGCGGGACGATCCGCGTCGATACGCTGCGCGGTGGAACCAACGCCGTCAATGTCGGAGTCGATGATGGGTTTCCACTGGTCTTCCAGGTATTGGGTGAGGTCGGTATTCACCCGGGTGGCGGACAACGGCACATTGCCGGGCAAGATCAGCGGCGCAGCATCATTATTATTGACCCAGAGTTCGTGCACGATAGAAGACACGAGTTTGAGCACGCCACGGGTGCGTTGAAACCGCTCCAGGGTGGACCAGTCCTCATAGAGCCGATCCAGCAGTTCGGGGTGCAGCGGGTAGGAGGCCCGAATGCGGTGTTCGTAGTCGTTGGTGGTGGCCACGTCCCGCGGGAATGAGGGCGCATTATTGCGGTACATGGTGACGAATTGGCGGGCCACCACCGCGATGTCGGCGAGGCCTTGCGCGTCGGGTTCTTTGAAGAGTCGCCGGCGCACGATTTCGAAGGATTCGTCCCGGCTTGAGGGTCGCCACTGGTCAGCAACGCGCCGGATCACGTTCTGCAACCGTTCGAGGGCGAGCTGCCCATTGGTGCCGCCGACCTCGATGTCAGTACCGCGCCCGTCTTTCCCACCGTCAGAGGCGGGGATGGACACCACCAGCATTGCCCCGGGGATGCCCCGCACGGTCTCCGTTAATGATTGCGCGAAAGTGAATTGAGTATCGAACGAGCCCGCGGGCAGCTCCTTGTCAGTGACAAGTTGGCGCGCGTACGCCACCCATTCGTCAATCAGGATAAGGACCGGTCCGTGGGCACTAATGAGTGTGTGCAATGCTTCGCCGGGATTGGTACCGGACCTGTCCGCACCGGCCACAATGTTGTAGGCCTCCCGGCCGCCCAGCTGCCATGCGAGTTCACCCCACAGCGTGTGCACCTCGGTGCCGTCTTCCTTGATGCTTGGCGACCCCGCCTGCAAATACGTGCCCACCAGGGTGACGCGCCGTACCCCCAGGTCATTCAGCCGCGGGTTGCCAGCGTCTTGGATCAGGTCCTGTATTTCCTGCGGAAAATCGTCCTTCTTGGTGCCGCTAAACAGGTGGTAAAGGGCCAGCATGGAGTGGGTTTTTCCGCCGCCGAAGTTGGTTTGCAGGTTCACCACCGGGCTAGCGTTGGCGTCCCCGCTGAGGCGTCGCAAAGCGCGGGTGAGCAGGTCCCGCAGCCCCTCGGTCAGGTAGGTGCGGCTGAAAAACTCGATCGGGTCGCCATATTCGCTGCTCGCCTGCCCCTTGCTCACGTCGTAGAGGTCGGCGGCGAATTCGGACGCGGTAAAGTCACCGCGCGCCACATCGTCGTGCGGGTGAATGATTTCCCGCCACGGTTTCAGCCCCTTACTTGCGCTTATCGACGCCGTGTTCGTGGGCTTTGACCGTTTTCGGGTCCGGTCCTCGTACACCGTGCGCTGTAAGTCTTCGCGTAGTTTGCGCACGTCATTCGCGGAATCCATCGAGTTGACCGCCCGCAGCAGACGTTCGATCGTGTCCAGGGCGCGGCTCGTGTCGTCAGAGTTGAATGCGGCACCGTGCGCCCACTCGTTTCGGGTATCCCGCAGTTCTGACGCTAAACTTTGCTGACCCCGGGACAGTTCCCTGCTGAACTCCCGGCCGTACTCAGTGATCGCCCGCAGCTGCACCTGCGGGTCGGTTTTCTCCAGCCTGCGGCGCTCCCGGCCGTAACGCTGCGCGTCCTGGGCGGACATCCGTTCCGGCCAGTCACTGGTGTGAAAATACCTGGTCATCACCTCGTCCACAAGGTCATGCAGACCCTCCTGGAGCAGGTCGAATGCTCTGGTGATGCGTTCCCGGTTATTGAGTGCCATGATTCATTGCGTCCTAGTCTTCTTCGAATGTGAGGGCTTCTTGTTGGGCTTTCGGATGCGCCACAATCTGACGAGCCTGCTCGTTGAGGTCACCCCAGGAACTCACCAGGCCGTTGAACAGGATGGCGTCGTCGGTGTCTTTGTTTTTCTCCGCCTCGTGGAACAGGAGGAAGCCGAGTTCTTTCACCGCGTCCAGACTCGCCTTCTCCCCCACCGCGGGCAGGAGTTCCGCGACCTTGTCCACGCCGTCTTTCGCTAGCACCGCAGCCAGCCGCACGGTTGCCTCCCACACGCTCACGTGCTCGTCCACGGCCGGATCCCAGTCTTCGTTCAATTGGGTTGGCGACAGCAACCGGGCTTTGCCGCCCTTGGCTTCGAAAATGCCGCCACGCTGCAGTTCGGCAAGGGAGGTGTCGGAGCTGCGGGCCAGCTGGTCGGCAATCCCGGAGCTGTCGGCCGCCCACCCGTATTGGCGATACCAGCGCACGGCGAACCGGGTGTCCGAATCCAGGTCGGATTCCTGCTCACCCAACACCTCGTCGAGGGTGGCGTTGATGAGTTGTAGCGCATCCCTGACGCTCATGTCCGACCCGTCGGCTTCCCGTACTTTGGCGTACCGGGAGAACACGGAAATCCCTGGCCCAATGGCAGCTTGGGCCAAATCCACGGGGGCGATGGCGCCCTGCATGAGGGTGCGGAGCGCTTCAGGGAGCTCCGATTTCAGCGCCGCCACGAAAGCCCGGCGCGCTACTGCCCGAGCATCAGCAGGGCGAGGCCGGCAGGCCAGGAGGATGGAGGACGCGAGGGCGTTGGTGCCATGGGAGAGCATGCGGTTTTTGAGTTCGCTACGCATGGGCCAAGTGGCGGTGATTTCCCATCCTGATTGGATTAACCCGTCTAACAGGGTATGCCAGCCGGTAGATGAGGTACCATCTTTACCACGATCTTGTTGCTTATAGGCGTAGTACACGGTCATGGGCACGTCAGGATTAGCATCATCTTCCCGGATACGGTGGAACACGGAGTTGAAGCCTTCGATGAAGAATTTCTCCGCACCTTGTTTACCATCATGCCGGTAGGGGTTGGCCACCAGCTCATCTGCCTTGGGCGTGAGCATGGTTCCCACCACCGAGGGATGAATGGTGCGCAATGATTTCCGCAACCACACGTAAAAGTAATCTGACAGATCCGAGTACCCAATATTGTCGTAATAAGGTGGATCAGTGGACACGACCAAGCCGGCATAACCACGTGACATCGCACTAATTTGCACTGCTTCACTTTTTGCCGCAGCAGGCGTATGAGCGATGGCACGTGAAATATACTGCAACTGACTTTGTAATCCGCCTGTAGAATGAGACAAAATATTAGCCTCTGCATAATCCCACACCATAGGCAAAGCCTGCCTGCCAAAAGTATTCCGCACCTTGGGATTTGATGAATCCCAACTAGCCAATGATGATGACCGATCTGTTGTGCGGCTCACCGCCAACCCCAAATACGTCGCCACCGCATCCGCATATGCTTCAGCTCCCACGCCGCCATCTTCCAGCCGTTCACCTGCAGGAATGCCTGCGGCTAACGCATCTTCAAGAACCTTACTGCGTGCCTCGGAAACCAGTTCGCTCAAGGTGGTGAGAGCCACAAGTTGGCGGTTAGTGAAAAGGTCGGAAAATTCCCGCATTCCGTATGCAGGTGGCGAGAACCACCGAGGATTAGTGGCAATTTCACCGATAATGCCGGCATCTCCGGCATCAACTTTGGCGGCTTGTATGTGTTCTGGTGTGGGTGAAAGATATAACCGACCTGGGTTTCCCTCAGCAACAATACCAATGAGGTGCGCGCCAATCTCGCCTCTCTTCCCCGATTCGCGCACGTAATCGTAGCTGAAAGGCGTCCCATCCCCCACCGTCCAAGCACCTTTACCATGCTTAATGGTCCCATCCTCCCCCTTCTTCGGCCCATCCGCATTATGCTGCACTTCGTACCGCACTTGCCCGTCCACCACAGTGGCCTTCACCCAGGCTTCCTTGCCCTTCTTCTTGCTCAACCACCAGGAGTTCACCAACGGTGTTTCAATCGGGTTGGCAGGGTTAGGGCTAATGACGGTTCGGGCCCACTTCCAAGCAATCACGGTATGCTCGGTGCCGCCGGGAGCTGTGACCTTCGGGTATAGGTGTCCGATGCGTTTCTCTGCCTCGTCTCGCAACCACTGACCGTAGTGTTGCACGTCAGCAGCCAGGCCCTCGGCGCGCAGCCATGATGATTGTTCCTCCGCCACCCCGGGGAACACCGGTGACCAGCCAGCGAACTTCGGGGGAATCTCAATGAGCGCCTTATTAATCAGCACCGCCAACGGGTTGAGGTCGCTGGCGTGTGACTCCAATCCCAGGCGTTGGGCCTCTAGCGGAATCGAGCCGCCACCCGCAAACGGATCCACAACCGCGGGCAATTTCCCGTTATTACTCTTGCGTATCTCTTCCCGGGCCTGCTCCAGGAGTTTCTCATCATTGCTGTTTTCCCAAATGATAAGTTTTTCCATAAGAGCATGAAGACGAGCCCGCTCCGCATCCTGGGATTCCACCGTGGGAAACTCGTCGGGCCGCGACGCCGGGTCGTCGACA
>ERZ772971.2414-NODE-2414-length-10268-cov-5.743170_pt1 | contig 10268 bp, 10 predicted proteins | sample MGYA00511943_ERZ772971 | MGnify/ENA primary metagenome ERZ772971 (study PRJEB29015, sample SAMEA2737929) | human oral metagenome | biome: human oral; feature: human-associated habitat; material: dental | place: China | collected 2144 ... | reverse complement strand
GATAATTACCCAGAAGAAGAGGAAGATAGAAGTCTTTTAGATGAAGAAGAGGAAGAAAAAGAATACAGAAATGGAACTTATGAAGCAGAGGTTAGGGGTTATAACCCTAATACAGGACATGAGGGAGTCTACACCTTGGATGTAGAGGTAGAATATGGAGAACTTACTAAGATTTATTGGAATAATGGAGGCTGGTTAGATGATAGTCATTTCTCTCCTACAGATATAAGAGATGGTTATGCTTCTTTTTTTGATGATAGAGGATATTATTATCAAGTAGAAATCTTAGATAAGCCTTGATTTTTTTATACTTATACCCTCCACTTCACCAGCATCTCCTTTATCTCCTAAGAAAACCTCCTGCTTTCACGGGCTTTTTGGATAGTTTCTTACTTTATCATCAGTCAAACAAAATTCTCCAACCATTAGTTGGAGAAATCAGCGGGGTAAAAAATAATCTCAATAGATTGGATTAAAAATCGTAACTTTGCGCCCAAAGGATTGCCTTATGAATAGTAATATCCCCTCTGCTGCAAAGAATGAAAGACCTAAAGGCTATGCTAATAGGTTGGGGGAGTACTATGCTAAGGAAGTATCTCAAGAATATAAGAAAAAACAAGGACAGTTCTTTACTCCTTTGGAAATTGCGACCTATATGGCAAGCCTCGCCACTTGTGGGGCAACCACAATATCTGTCTTAGACCCAGGCTGTGGTACGGCTGTACTTAGCTGTAGCTTAGTGGAACACTTAGTGAGCAAGAATCCTTATATCCAGCATATTTATCTAACGGCTTATGAAACAGATAAGCAGCTGACTTCCCTAACTCAAAAATCATTGAACTACCTACAACAGTGGGCACAGGAAAAAGGAATTACCCTTGACTACAAGCTATATACAGCGGATTTTGTCTTAGAGAACTATGAGTGTTTGTATACTGATTCTTCTCTTTTTGATAATCAAAAGGAACTCTATGATTTTATCATCTGTAATCCACCTTATTTCAAACTCTCTAAGGAAGACAAACGGGCTAAGGCGACTGCTATTATTACTGATGGTCAGCCCAATATTTACGCTGCTTTTTTAGCGATAGCCTCGCGATTGCTTAAGTGTGAAGGAGAGATGATCTTTATAACCCCTCGTAGCTTTACTTCAGGACGTTATTTTAATTCTTTTCGGGATTATTTCTTCAAGCAAATACGGCTTAATTTTATTCATCTGTTTGAATCACGAAGAGATACTTTTGGGAAAGATAAGGTGTTACAGGAGACCCTTATTCTAAAGGCAAAACCTCTAAGGCAAGGTAGTACTTCTGAAATATGTCTTTCTACAAGTAGTGGTTTGCAAGATATTGCTTCTTCCCAAAGGAGAATTTATCCCCAATCTGCACTGATTGATCTAAATTCTAAGGAAAAGATTGTACATCTGCCAACCAATGATAGGCAAGAAACTATTATAGACCTGTTCAAAAGTTGGAAAGGCTCTCTAAATCAATATGATATTCAGATTTCTACAGGGCCTGTAGTGGCTTTTCGAGTAAAGGATTTTATCAAGGAAACCAATCAGGGGAAGACAACACAGCTTTATTGGCTACATAATGTGTTGAAAATGGGGCTTATTTATCCTTTGCATAAACCCAATAAGCCTCCCTATATTCAGGTATGTGAGCAGACAAAAGCCTATTTGATTCCTAATAGGAACTATGTCTTTCTTAGGCGTTTTTCGGCAAAAGACGACAAAAGTAGGCTCATAGCTGCACCTTATTTCTCTTCGCCTGAAACCCCTATGTGGATAGGAGTGGAGAACAAACTCAATTATATCTATCGCCCTAAAGGACATTTAGCACGAACAGAGGTAATGGGGATCGTAGCACTGCTTAATAGTGAACTTTTTGATACTTATTTTCGTACCTTCAATGGGAATGTAAATGTAAGTGCTACAGAACTTAGAGCCATGCCTATGCCGCCTTTGGAAACGATCAAGGAAATAGGGAAAACACTTATATTACTCAACGATTTTTCTATGGAGAATGTAAGTAAAGTGGTTTCCTTCTTTTTCAAATTAGAATAACTTTAGAGATGAGCAAAATAGAAGAAGCACAAGAGATTCTAGAAGCCTTAGGAATGCCTATGGCACAACAAAATGAGATGGCTGCGCTTACCCTACTTGCACTGTGTAATATAAAAGAAACAGATTCTTGGGCAGAAGCTACAAGGCAGCGTATGTCACTTACGAAGGGAATAATGGCCTTTGTTTCTCAACACTATCATAGGGAGTATGCACCTAATACAAGAGAGACCTTTAGAAGACAGGTCTTGCACCAATTTATACAAGCGAGAATAGCGGATTATAACCCAGATGAACCAACATTGCCAACCAATAGTCCAAAAACACATTATGCTATCTCACAGGAAGCTCTTTTGGTTGTTAAATCCTTTAAATCAGACAGTTGGGATGAGAACGTAGCTGACTTTGTAGGAAAAATAGGAACACTTTCGCAGGCCTACCAAAGAGAGCGGGTTACTTATAGACTCCCAATTTCCCTCAAAGGAGAAACTTTTAACCTCTCTTCAGGGAAACATAATGAAGTGCAAATTGCTGTTATTGAGCAGTTTGTTCCTCACTTTGTAGCAGAGGCGGATATATTGTATTTAGGAGATACAGCCCATAAGGATCTGTATAGTGATAAGCAAGGGTTAGAGCGTATAGGGATCTCTCTTGATTTGCATAATAAGTTTCCTGACTTGGTTATCTATGACAGAGAGCGGGAATGGTTGTTCCTTATAGAGGTAGTTACCTCTCATGGGCCTATTTCTCCTAAGAGAATGCTTGAATTGGAAGGGGTCTTTGCCAATGCTAAGATGGGGAAAATCTTTGTAACAGCCTTTCCTGATAAGACCACTTTTAAAAAGTATATAACAGAAGTTGCTTGGGAGACAGAGGTGTGGATAGCTGATAACCCTACTCATATGATTCACTTCAATGGAGATAGATTTATGGGGCCAAGGGATACTCCCTAAACCCTCCACTTGACCAGCATCTCCTTCACTTCTTCTGTAATTCTCCTGCTTTCGCGGGCTTTTTGGATGGTTTTGTTTTGGACAAAGGGGGAGAGTGTTTGGCTCTGGATAAGGGGTAGGGTCGCTTCGTACTGCTTGGCCAAGGCAGTGGCCAAATACCAAGCAATCATCATATTGACATAATATTCGTCCGACTGGATGTCGGCTACCAAGGAGAGCATTTCGCTCTCAAAGTAGTCATCTAAATAATTGGACAACAGCAGCCCTATGCCATAGCGAATGGTGTAGGGCTGTGGGCTTTTGAGCCACTGGAGGATATGGGTATAGGTCTCTTTGGGGTGCTTTTGGAAGAGCTTAGGGGAAAAGGTATCACACACCGCCCAATTGTCTATATAGGGTAGGAAGGCTTCGGTATAGGCGATGGCCTGGTCAAAGGTTTTGATTTGTTCTATAAGAAAGCCATGTAATAGGTTTTCCTCATGGTAATAGTGGGGAAGTGAGTTGAGGAACAGCGTGACGGCTTCTGGCTGTTGCTTAGCGAGGTTCTTGGCCTCTTTGCGTAGTGCAGGCAGGCGTACCCCGATGATACGCTCACGGGAGAGGGTAGGGATGAGCTTATGGGTGAAATCACCATAGGGGACATCTTGCAAGGCAAATAGCAAGGAGGTAAAGGAGCTGTCTTGAGGCATGAAAGGACGGTTTGTTAGAGAAGACAAAGGTACAAAAAAATAATAGTTTTTCGTCGTAATTCCCTATTAATTTCGTACATTTGCCCTTTGATCAGAGGGCAGTAGTCAGACTCTGTTACTTGCTGGCTTTTGTTCATATCATTACTCATTTAAATTGATATTATTATGACAACCATAACATTACAAACACCAAAAGAAATCAGAGATGAGCAAGGAAATCATCTTTTATTGGTCAGGAAGGACGAATACGAAGAACTTTTGAAAATAGCTCAATTATATGAAGAATTAGAGGATTTAGAGGACTTACAAGCAATAGAAGAAGCAAAAGGAGCGCCTACAGAACCTGCAGAAGTCTTTTTTGAACGTGTAGAAGCCAGTCGGCATTTAGTAATCAGCTATTAACAATTGACAATTGATAATTAACAATTAAGAATGCCATTAACGGAACAAGAATTACATAATTTAGCGATGAATATCGTAGGAGAGGCCTTGCAGGAGCTGGGTTGGGAGTTTCTGTTGGTCAATAGTGATCGCAAGAAGAACCCACAATTTGTCTGTATAGACCCCAAGGGAAAGAAGAGTTTTATCATCGTACGCCCTATTTTGCAGGGGGACGACCCCGATGTGTATGATGTTGCCTTTATGGAGAAAGTACGCCGCAAGGCAGCGGAGCATAAGGCAGACACCTATTGGGCTGGGGTAGGACTCTATGATGTAGAGAACCCTTTGGCACCACTGGAGCAGGGCAAGTCCTACCAAGTTGATTTTAGAGGATTATTAAAGATTGAATAAATGAAATACCTATACATCTTATGTGCAGCGGTTCTCGCCGTTGCTTGTCAGCAAGTATCCAAGGAAAACGTCTATTATATAAGGGGAGAGGCACAAGGCACTACCTATGGGATTACCTATATTGCCCACCGACCAGTGGAGAAAGCGGCTGTGGATTCTATACTGCGGGTGATAGACCTATCCATGTCTACCTATATAGATAACTCCTTGATTAGTAAGATTAACAAAGGCGAACGCCTGCCTATAGATCCTCATTTTGAGAAAGTTATTTCAGCTTCTTTTGACATATATTGGCAGAGTAAAGGAGCCTTTGACCCCTCTATCGGACAGCTGATCAACGCTTGGGGTTTTGGCAAAAAGGAAAACCATACCCCTCCTACCCAAAAGCAAATAGATAGTTTGCTTGCTCTAACAGGTATGGACAAGATACATGTAGCCACTACCCCTGAGGGTACCTTTGTAGAAAAAGATAATCCTAATATACAGTTGAACTTCAATGCTATAGCGCAGGGGTATACCTCCGATGTGATTGCCGATTATTTCCTTTCCAAGCAGATCACCAACTTTATTGTAGAGGTAGGGGGCGAGCTAGTTATTCATGGGCGAAACACCCTCAAGGGCAAGTCTTGGACGATAGGCATAGACAATCCCTTGCAAAAGCCTGATGAAGATAGGGAGATCGTTGCCACGGTGGAGCTGACCGATTGTGGGCTGGCTACTTCGGGTAATTATCGCAAGCTCTGGACGGATTCCCTGACAGGGCAGAAATATGTACATACTATCAATCCTAAGACAGGTCGTCCGCAACCCAGTAACCTGTTGAGTGCCACAGTTGTAGCCCCTTCGGCTATGCTGGCCGATGGCTATGCGACCACTCTTATGGCCTTGGGCGGGGTAGAGCCAGCTAAGGCATTTCTTAAAGCCCATAAGGAGCTTAGAGCGGTATTGCTCTACTCCGATGAGGCGCATAAGGGACAGATACAAAAGTATGTAACAGAGAACTTTAAGGTAGAGTTTGAAGAGTAGGCGTCTGCACATTAATTTTTTGACTTTTACCTTGTTTATTCCATTTTTATTATTATCTTTGCCCAGTGATAAATACTAATTTTTATGAGGAAAATACTAAGCATTATTGCCTTATTCATAGCTGCGGTGGCTATGGGGCAAGTCAAAAAGCTCCATCTGCAAGCTAGCAATCTCCAGTGGGAGGCTAAAAAAGTAGTAGGAGCAGGTCATAAAGGTACTCTTGCCTTTAGTTCAGGGGAATTTACCTATAAGAACAACGAACTCGTTGGTGGCTCTTTTGTGGTGGATATGAACACCTTAACTGTTACCGATGAGGATATGGACGCTAAGGGAAAAGCAAAATTGGAGGGACACCTTAAGTCCGATGACTTCTTTGCGGTTAAGAAATTCCCTACTGCTACCTTGAAGCTAAAGACAGTTACCAAGACCCAAGCAGGCTATAAAGCAGAAGGGGATCTTACTATCAAGGGAATCACCAAGCCAGTAACAGTGGAACTACTTAGAACAGCTGTTGAGGGCTTTGCCTCTACTGTGGTAATCAACCGTACAGAGTATGACATCAAGTATGGTTCAGGTAGCTTTTTCTCCAACTTAGGAGATAAGGCCATTGAGGACAATTTCACGATTCATGCTTTTGTGATGCCTACCTTCTAATCTGTGTTTGTGAATTTTGTGTTTTTGTTAGAGAGACCTTTGGTGAAGCCTTTTTGCCAAAGGTTTTTTTATAAAAAGAATATACTGAGATGAAAAAATTATTTCTATTAGATGCTTATGCCTTGATATTCAGGGGCTATTATGCTTTTATCAAGAACCCTCGTATCAACTCCAAGGGGATGAATACCTCGGCCATAGTGGGGTTTATGAACTCACTATTGGAGGTTATTCGCAAGGAGCAACCCCACCTTTTGGCGGTATGCTTTGATAAGGGCGGTAGTCAGCAGCGTTCGGCCATCTATCCCGAATACAAGGCCAACCGAGATGAGACGCCAGAGGCGATTCGCTTGGCCATTCCCTATATACATCAGATTCTGGAAGCTATGCGGATTCCTATCATAGAAAAGGAAGGTTATGAGGCCGATGATATTATAGGGACACTCTCCAAACAGGCTGAAAAACAGGGCTATACCGTGTATATGGTAACTCCAGATAAGGACTATAGCCAGCTGGTCTCTCCTCATATTTTTATGTATAAGCCTGCCCGTGGAGGCAATGAGGTAGAGATATGGGGGGTGGAAGAGGTCAAGGAGAATTTTCAAGTAGAATACCCAGAGCAGGTGATAGACCTCTTGGGGATGATGGGCGATGCGGTGGATAATATCCCTGGCCTACCGGGGGTAGGAGAGAAGACAGCCCAAAAGCTCCTCAAGGAATTTGGCTCTCTGGAAAATCTCTTAGCCAATACCGATAAGCTCAAGGGTAAGCTCCGAGAGAATATAGAGGCGAATAAGGAAAAAGGTTTGCTTTCCAAAACCCTTGCGCGTATCCTCTTGGATGTGCCTGTTACCTTTGACGAAAAAGACTTTGAACTCTCTGCACCTCAGATGGATAAGATCAAGCCTATCTTTGAGGAATTGGAGTTCCGTACTATGCTCGCTACCTTACAAAAGGCCTTCGGAGTGGCACCTGCTGCCCAACCTGATTTGTTTTCTTTGGCGGGACTTTCCTCGCCTGTGGCTACCCAGCCCATGTTTGCCGAAGCAGTACCAACCCAAAAGCTCAAAACGATTAAGGAGGTACCCCACCAATACCAATTACTCACCACTCAGGCGGAGGTAGAAGCCTTATTACCGGAGCTTTTAGCACAAAAAGAGGTGTGTTTTGATACAGAAACGACCTCTCTAAACGAGTTGGAAGCGCAGATTGTCGGTTTAGCGCTTTCATGGGAGGTGCATAAGGGCTATTATATCCTCTTTCCAGAAGATTTTGACTTGGCAGGGCAATGGCTTTCGGTGCTAAAACCCTTTTTTGAATCTACAACGATTCTCAAGATAGGACAAAACCTTAAGTATGACCTGAAGGTATTGACCAATTACGGAATTGAAGTTTGTGGGCAGCTCTTTGATACCATGATTGCCCACTATCTGCTCAATCCAGATATGCGTCATAACATGGATTTGCTCTCGGAGGCCTATCTGGGATATACCCCTATTGCCATAGATACCCTCATTGGCAAAAAAGGGAAGGGACAGCTGACCATGCGTGCCGTACCCGCTGAATTGCAAAAAGAGTACGCGGTAGAGGATACCGATGTTACCCTCCAGCTCAAGCATGCCTTCCTTCCACTATTGGAAAAAGACCAGATGACCAAGCTCTTTACCGAGGTAGAAGCACCCTTGGTGAAAGTGTTAGCACAAATGGAGTATGAGGGGATTCGCTTAGATACCCATTTCTTAGGGGAACTCTCCAAAGAAATCAATGCCGATCTGATAGCGCTACAGACAACCATCTTTGACCAAGCAGGGGAATCCTTTAACCTCTCTTCACCTAAGCAGTTGGGAGATATACTCTTTGAAAAACTGAAATTGCTCTCCAAGCCTAAGAAGACCAAGACAGGACAATATGCGACCTCCGAGGAGGTACTTTCTCAGTTGGCCTCTGAGCACCCTATTGTAGCCAATGTATTGGAATTTAGAGCCTTGCAGAAGCTCCAAAGTACTTATATAGAAGCCCTTCCTCGTGAGGTGAATCCGCGTACAGGGCGGGTACATACGACCTTCATGCAGGCGGTAACAGCCACAGGTAGGCTCAGCAGTAACCAACCCAACTTGCAGAATATCCCTATTCGTACCCCACGAGGTAGCCAAATTCGCAAGGCTTTCGTTCCTCGCAATCAGGACTATACCCTGCTCTCAGCCGACTATTCTCAGATAGAATTGCGTATCATCGCTGCCCTGAGTGAGGAAGACCACATGATAGAGGCGTTCCTTCAGGGACAAGATATCCACCGCTCCACGGCGGCGAAGGTTTTCTCAGTGCCCATAGAGGAGGTTACCAAGGAGCAGCGTAGCCATGCCAAAACGGTCAACTTTGGGATTATCTATGGGGTATCGGCCATTGGACTGAGCCAACAAACCTCTCTTACTCGTAGCCAAAGCAAGGAGCTCATAGATACCTATTACCAAACCTACCCCAAGCTCAAGGGATATATAGAAAAACAGATAGCTTTTGCCCGTGAGCATGGTTATGTAGAGACTATCTTAGGGCGTCGTCGCTACTTGCCCGACGTGTATTCGCGCAATCAGGTAGTCAGAGGTGCTGCCGAACGCAATGCGGTAAATGCTCCTATACAAGGAAGTGCTGCCGATATTATCAAAATAGCCATGGTGCGTATAGCTCAGCGCCTTGAGAGGGAACACTTGTCTACCCGCATGCTCCTACAAGTACATGACGAATTGCTTTTTGATGTACCTAAACCCGAATTAGAAGTGGTAACCCCACTTATCAGTGAGGAAATGCAGCAGGCTTACAAGCTTTCCGTTCCTCTTATCGTGGAGATAGGAACAGGAAACAATTGGTTAGAGGCGCACTAAATAATGACTAATGATTAATGATGAACAGACCAATCCGTTGTTAAGAATGTCGCTTGCAGAACTATGGCAACTATTTCCCATCATTCTTTCACCTTATAACCCACATTGGAAAGCATGGTTTGAGGAAGAAAAAACATTTCTTTTGCAAAGATTACCTTCTGATAAAGCGTTTAGGATAAGTCATATAGGTAGCACTGCCATTGGTGAAATATGGGCAAAACCAATTATAGATATACTTGTAGAAGTGGAACACACTGCTTCACTTCTACAGATAAAGGAGATGCTTCTTCAGGCAGGTTATCTTTGTATGAATGAGTCTCCTACAAGACTCTCTTTTAACAAAGGATATACCCTACAGGGCTTTGCTAATAAGGTATTTCACTTGCATTTGCGTTATTGGGGAGATAATGATGAGTTGTATTTTCGGGACTATTTGCAGGAGCATTTGTTAGTGGCAAGACAATATGAGGCACTTAAGATCTCACTATGGAAGCCTTATGAGCATGATAGAGATGCTTATACTGCTCATAAGACCGATTTCGTCAGGAAATACACACAAATAGCCAAAGAACTCTATAAAGGACGTTATGAATAGATCCTACCCTAAGAAAAATTTTGTCAAATCATTTCTTATTTGTATTTTTGCAGAAAATACGCAAAAACAGAATTATGATAGTATTGCAAGATTTTAGTTTTGGTAACTTCCGTTCTTTTAAAGAGATACAGACACTAAGCCTTTCTAAAGCAAATCTGACTTCCGTTCAGGATATTGCTTTGGAGCCTACACATACTTTCAAGTACAAAGAGGGGGCTTTCCTAAAGACAAAAGCTATCTATGGGGCGAATGCCAGTGGAAAAAGCAATGTAGTGAAAGCGCTGGAGGCTTTTCTAAAAATTGTATCCGATTCAGTGAGAGATAGCAAGGTGCTTTCTCTTATAGATTCTTTTGTGAGTGCTGAAACCATAGACCAACCGACTTTCTTTCAGATGATTTTCTATATAGATGAGGTAAGATATCGTTATGGATTTGAAGCCAAGACAGGCAAGATTACCTCCGAATGGCTCTATGGAAAAAAGGGAAAACGAGAATTGTGTTATTTTATCCGCGAGGGGAATACAATCACAGAGATAGACAAAACAAACTTTGCCGAAGGGGTTATCTATATGAACCTCACACAACAAGGGGGCGATACAGGGGAAATGCTTTTATCTA
>ERZ772971.2396-NODE-2396-length-10312-cov-6.953788_pt1 | contig 10312 bp, 15 predicted proteins | sample MGYA00511943_ERZ772971 | MGnify/ENA primary metagenome ERZ772971 (study PRJEB29015, sample SAMEA2737929) | human oral metagenome | biome: human oral; feature: human-associated habitat; material: dental | place: China | collected 2144 ... | reverse complement strand
TGCTGATGCCCTCGGTCTCGATGGCCTGCAGGTGCGCGGCCCAGTCCACCTTGTTCGTCATGAATGCCTCCATCCTGATCGGGTTGCAAAGGAGGCAACTATGACTGAACGCAAGTCAGATGAACAGAATGTTCATAATGGACCACTTACGATAGTACTCATCCCGATATACGTAAGCACGACGCTGAATGAGCCGAGTCTTGTTGTTCAGCTCCTCTATCATCCACATCCCAGGCAAACGGTGGTAGCATTCCCAGTAGAAGCTTCACCTCCCGCGCCCAAAGTTCTGCTGCGCATAACGGCAAGTAATACTGTAGATAGTTAGCGACCGCACGAGCAGGATGCCAAAAGGCTTCCCACTCATCCCTGCTGGCGTGCTGCATGCGCTATGCCACGGGTTATTTCATAGCTGAATAGTCACCACACCTCTCTGCAGCCCAAACACCCCATCCAGCAAACCAGCCGTCTGCACGACCAACAGTACCGCGGGATACGCTCCCCCCAATTGTCCATCCGGCCTAGACCAGATGGCCAGAACCGGCATCCTGCCCATGCCATCCCCTTGCATTCCTGCTGAAATGTCCGGGCTATTTTCACGAACACCCACGGGCATTCAACATGAGCGCCAGTCACGATTCCGACAAAACCCCAAACCCCCAGGCACCACCCGACCCGATTCCTGAAGGGACAGGGCAAGCGCCTCCCAATCCGGACGAACCCGGGCGTACGCCATCTGCCCCCGCGCCAGCATCGGCGCCAGGCAGGGCACAGGCCGTCGACCACGACTGGGTATTCAAGAACCTGGTCCAGGACTACCCGCAGGCGGCACTGGCCTTCTTTGCTGCCGGTGAGAAGATCGGCCTCGACGACGACATCGAGATCACCTTCCTCGGGCAGGAACCGCCCGAAGAGCAGATGACCGAGGGCAAGCAGATCCTCGACATGCCGATGCGCGTACGCTGGCGCGACGGTTCCCGCGAAGACCTGGTCATCCTGCTGGAAGAGGAAACCATCCCCTCCCGCTTCAACCCCGAGCGGCTGCTGAGCCACACCGTGCGCGTCATGCGCCGCGAGGGCACCCGGCGGGCACTGCCCATTGTCATCTGCCTCAAGCGTGGCAAAATGGAAGCGCAGCTGTCCCTTGGGGGCGACCACCTGCACCCGCTGCAGTTCCGCATCCCGCACTGGCACCTGGCCTCGATGGACGCCGCCGCCTACGCCGAAAGCCCCAACATCCTCGCCCGCATCATGACGGTGATGATGTGTTACCCCCACACCCCAGAAGCCCGGGTCCGGGTATACGGCCAGGCCTGGAAGGGGATTCTGGCGCTGGAGCCCGACCCCGACCGGCAGCTAGAGCGTGTCATGGACTCATTCGTCCCCGCGCTGGCCTCAAATCCGCGCGCTGCCGGCGTTGCCCTGCTTGGCAAGGCGACCAGCCTTGCCTGCGCAGTGCGCCTTGTCAGCACACGGATTTGAGGCCAGCGCGGGGACGAATGAGTCCATGACACGCTCTGAGCAACTGGGCATCATGGAACTCTATCTGACACTGAACACCGAAGAACGGCAACTGCTCGGGCAGCAATACCCACAGGAGAAACAACGCATGAACCAACTGACAGCGCGCTGGTACGAAGAGGGCCGCATCGATGGCCAGCTGAAAACACTGATCCGGTTGCTGACCCGCCGCTTCGGCACACTCGACAAAGCCACCGAAGCCCGGCTGCAGGGTGCCACGCAGGGCGAGCTGGATCGCTGGACCGACAGCATCCTGACGGCACAGTCGCTGGAAGAGGTGTTCCGGCTGCAGTGAGGTGTGCCGCTTGCGGAGGGTATACCGGTGACGGCACAGGCGCTGGTGGCTTCCCTGCTCCGTGGAAGAAGCCAATCCAGCGCGCGGCCGCCAGACCGCTACTTGTCCAGCATTCGAACAACGGGGCAGCAGGGCTCTCCAGCGTCGCCTTGATCCAATCGATACGCTGCGCACACATTGCGGAAAGAACACTCTTTTCCCAGTACCCCCTTCACCGCGCCCTTCTTCCCCTCCTCCCGGCCGGCCAATTGGCCAGCGGTTATTCCCACGTAATTGGATGTATAATATGCTCTTGACACCATATACTTTGTAAGGAATACTTTACATAAAGTGGGAGGTTGAGTACACAGACGAGTTAGGCATATGGTGGGAGGGGTTGAATGAGGCGGAGCAGGAATCAATCGCGGCTTCTGTCCAGCTACTTGAAGAACGAGGGCCAGATCTCGGCTTTCCTCACACATCCAGCATCCATGGTTCAAGGTACCCGCACATGCGGGAGCTTCGTATCCAGCACCAAGGGCGCCCATATCGGATCCTCTATGCATTCGACCCCCGGCGTTTCGTCATCCTCCTCATCGGGGGTGACAAGACAGGGGGCAAACGTTGGTACTCCACCCACGTTCCTGTCGCAGACAGCCTGTACAGCGTACACCTTGATACCCTGAAGAACGAAGGATATTTCGATGGCAAAGAAATTCAGTGAACTGCGCGCCAGAATGTCACCCGATTCTCAAGCTCGCGCAGCGGCTCGTGCCGAAGCCATGCTTCTGGAGATGCAGCTTCAGGAGCTTCGCAAGGCTCGCAGCATAACCCAGATTGAAGTAGCCCGTTCCATGAGCGTGGAGCAGGCTGCCATTTCCAGACTCGAGCGTCGGGAAGACATGTATGTCAGCACATTGCGCGATTACATCGGGGCGCTTGGTGGCGAGCTGAAACTGGTTGCCTCGTTCCCCGACGCCGATATTCAGGTACACCCCTTCGAAGCACAGCCTTGATCGTCCATCTTGGGCCAACTGAAAACACTGACCCGGTGGCAGTCCCTCTGGTCCGGCACATACCGCATCAGCTCCGCGATGACGTTTGCGTCCGGGAGAATCATTCAAAAGCGGCCGCTCCGGCCGGACCGCCCTGCTGGCTACCTTCAAACACCGCCAGCTCCTCGTCACTAAGCCCGCCATCACGACGACTGAGCCCAGCCATCATCGAGCCGAAACGGATACGATGCTCTGGTCTGGCAGCCCTTGCGATGATATCGAGCAGCTCCGCTTCCAGGCTGCGTCCCTTCAGGGCAGCCTGCGCACGAATGGCCCTGTACACCTCGTCAGGAACATTCCGGATGGTCACTGATGGCATCTTGCACCTCCGTGGGTTGCCTGAAATGCCTGCATCTTGCACCTCCGTGGGTTGCCTGAAATGCCTGCATTCAGGCACAACGCGAGCGTATCTGTGACGGACAGCCCCCGCCTCTCGCAAAGCACATTCTGTCAATACAACTGACAAAATAAACAGTATCATGCTTGTCTGTTGAATGCACTCCGTGGTCCGGCACCCTGAGTATGTCATGGGCTCTTCTCTTCGTCCTTGCACGGGCCTCAGTCTGTGGGCTCACGGCGCTCTGCACCGGCAAGGCAGGCCCCTTGCGGCCTCCTCCAGACCTGACGGGACCTGGCTGCCCTGTACCGCACAGCGTCACAACCGGAATGCATCAGCCTGCCGGGCACACATTGACGGAAAGTAGCCTATAAGCGACAATGTCATGTACATTCTCAAAACCTATATCACCCAAAGCGGTCGAAACCTCTTTCAGGACTGGCTGACCAGCCTGCGGGATCCCGTCGGCAGGCGGGCCATCGTTGCCCGGCTTTCACGTGTCGCCAATGGGCACTTCGGCGATCACAAGCCTGTTGGGAACGGGGTGCATGAACTCCGCATCCCCACGGGTCCCGGCTACCGGATCTACTACGCACGCGATGGAGATGTCGTGATACTGCTCCTGACCGGCGGCGACAAGTCAACCCAGAGCACCGACATTCAGGCGGCAATCCGCTACTTCATGGAATGGAAAACCCGATGAAAGACAAACTGTATGACGATGTCATGGCAGAGGTCTTCCGTGATGACCCTGCTCTTGCGGTCGAGTCTCTCAACACGCTGCTGGAAGAAGGCTGCACACAGGGAGAGCTTCTTGTCATCCTGCGCCAGCTGGCTCAGGCCCAGGGCGGCATCAGCCAGATATCTGCCCGTGCCGGGCTCAACGAAAAAAGCCTCTATCGCACCCTCTCCGGCCAGGGCAACCCGCGCCTCAGCAGCCTCAATGCCATTCTGCACGCGCTGGGCCTGCGTCTGGCGGTCGTTCCGCAGGCACAATCCCCGCACCCCGAAAACGCCTCCCAAACCAGCCCAGCCGATGCTGCAGCGGTGGCGGCCTGACATACCCATCAAACCGATGAAGCAGCCATGGCAGCCCGGCAACATGTCCGCACCGCAACGCAGACCATACAGGCACTGAAACCGCCAGAAGTTACTTCGACACCCGCCCCCTCCCACACCGCAGCGTACACTGCACAGCCACAGGAACGTTCAGTGAACAGTAGCCCCCCTGGCCAAGTCCGCGCAGGCTTCCCCCGCAGCCATGCAGCATCGATGGTCGATTACCTGCGCACCCGCATCCCGGACCTGCAGGCGGTCTACGCGTTCGGCAGCCAGATCACCGGCCACGCACGGCCCGACAGCGATCTGGACCTGGCCGTTCTGTTGAAGGGGCGCGCAGACGCACTGACCCTGTTCAACCTGTCCAGTGATCTGGCCGGTCTGGCGGGCTGCGAGGTCGACCTGCTGGACATTCGGGCCGCCTCCACCGTCATGCAATACCAGATACTGACAACCGGGGAACGCTGGTGGGCCGTGGACTATCCGGCCGACCTCTTCGAAATTTTTGTGCTTCGGGAAAAAATCGATCTTGATGAGCGGCGCGCCGGCATTCTGGAAGACATCCGTCAACGTGGTTCAGTTTACTGACATGACCGCGCTGTCCAGGGTCAACCAATACCCCTTGTCCCTCTCTGCAAACGGACGCCATCTGACATGACCGACGACATCCTGATCAACAAGAGCACCACCATCGAACGGTGTGTTGCCCGCGCACGGGCCGAATACAACGCCAATCCCGCCGGGTTTGCCACCGACTACACCCACCAGGATGCCGCTATCCTGAACATTCAGCGGGCCTGCGAAGCGGCCATCGATCTGGCCTTTCATCTGGCTCGTCAAAAGAGCCTGGGGGTTCCTCAAAGGGCACGCGATGCATTCGATCTGCTCGCCCAGCATGGCTGGATTCCGCCGGCGCTGGCCAACACACTCAAGCGCATGGCCGGCTTTCGCAATCTGGTGGTGCACGATTACCAGTCGGTCATCATTCCCGTAGCCATCGACATCATCCAGCATCACCTGGACGACCTTCTGCAGTTCAGCAGCCTGCTCCTGCAGAAGGCCGGCCAGGCTTCTGCTTCGTAAAGGCGCCCTGCCCCAGTGGGGCGTATCAATCGTCGGGTACAGGGCTCACCGGCGTGCATCATGGACTTGCTCGTTCGGCGCTGGCGCCCCGCGTCAAAGACACGCTCACCGGAACGCAGTTTCCCAGTCGGGGAGCGCCCGGCAGAGAAACCATTCCGAATCAAACCTTCTCTTGCGCCAGCTCCCGCAGGCAGAGTTTGAGCCAATCGTAGAACCGCCCCACCGTATCGATTTTCACGGCCTCGTCTGGCGAATGTGCACCGGTAATGGTAGGGCCGAAGGAGATCATCTCCCAGTGCGGGTAGTTCCTTGCCATGATGCCGCATTCCAGCCCGGCATGAATGGCCGACACCGGCGGCTTGCGTCCAAACATCTTTTCTCCGGTACGCACGAACAGGCGCACCAGGTCAGAATCCGGTTTGGGCTGCCAGCCACTGTAATCGGCTGCATATTCCGATGTGCCACCGGCCAGCCGCACCACACTGGCCATGCGGCGCGCCAAATCCGCCTTCTGGGCATCGTCGGATGAGCGCAGCAGGCAACGGATGTGCACGGCCTTGCCGTCGCATGCCACGGCAGCCAGATTGGTGGAGGTTTCCACCAGGCCCGGCATGGAAACGGTCATGCGGTCCACACCATTGGGCATGGCGCGCAGCGCATCCAGTACCCGTGGCGCATCCGCCAGCTCTTCGGTAATTTCTGCAGCCGGTTCCAGCGTGATGCTCAGGCCGGCATCTTCGGGCGGCAGTCCACGACGCAGGGTCTGCTGCAGTTCCTGCAGCCAGGCTTGCACATCGGCCACCAGGGCTTCCACGCTGGCGGCGGAGCCAGAACCCTGGGCTGAGGCACCTGCTCCTGCCCGTTCATTTTCACACGCCATACCCGGTGCAGACACCAGAAAGCCGATCCGTGCATGCGCCTCACGCGGGATGGCATTGCGCAGGTTGCCGCCCTGCAGATCAGCCAGCACCACGCGTACCGCCGGCGGAGCAGACATGTCGCCGGACAGGGATACATCCTTGCCTGCAGCGGCCACAGGCGCGGCTACGGATGCGACTGCAGCGGCCCCCGTCTGTTTGCTGCCCCGGGCCAGTGCCTCACGCGAACCGGGTACGGCCGCGGCATCGAATTCACCATCCTGCCCGTTCAGATGCAGCTGCAGCGCTTCCAGCACCCGCACCAGCACCAGAATGGCATTGCCCCGGCCCTTGATGATGTCCATGCCGGAGTGGCCGCCCTTCAGCCCTTTCACGGTCAGTTGCCAGCCGGGAAGCTGCACAGGGCGGGTGCTGTACGGAATGCGGTAGGTACCATCCACGCCGCCCGCGCAACCGATGCACAATTCTCCCTCTTCCTCAGTGTCGAGGTTGATCAGGTATTTGCCGTTCAGCCAGTTGGGCTGCAGGCCCTGCGCCCCCACCATGCCGGTTTCTTCGGTGGACGTGAACAGGGCTTCCAGCGGCGGATGCTCCAGTGTTTCATCGGCCAGCACGGCCAGTGCGGTGGCTGCACCAATGCCGTTGTCGGCACCCAGCGTGGTGCCGTCGGCCGTCAGCCAGCCGTCTTCCCGCACTTTCGTGGTGATGGGATCCTTTTCGAAGTCGTGCACCTTGTCGGCATTTTTCTGCGGCACCATGTCGAGGTGCGACTGCAAAATCACGCCGGGGGCATTTTCATGACCGGGGCTGGCCGGCTTGCGCACGCGGGTGTTGCCGGCCGCATCGCGCTCGGCCGGCAGGCCCAGCCGTTTGGCTTCGTCCAGCACGTACTGCTGCACGGCCTCTTCATGAAACGAAGGGCGCGGAATCTGCGTGAGCTGGTGAAAATACTGCCAGACGCGGGCAGGCTGCAGGTCGTGGATGGTGGTCATGATCAGTCTCACATGAATTGATTTGTAGCGGAAACGCCTGGCCCCGGAAGCACCGTCCTGCTGACGATGGCGCTTTCACGCTCGGGTCGCAGAGGCCTGTCCATCGAACAGCCATTCTGGTCTGAAGTTTTCAGGACGGAAACCAGTCTTCGTCGCGCACCTGCGCCATCGTCCATGGGCAGGATTCAGGAAAATAACCAATGCCGGTCTGGTCGGCCGCACGTTTCACGGCTTCATCCCAGGCGTTCTGCTGCCAGCGCTCGCTGGCAAGCTCCGCCTTGAGGCTGGGCGTTTCTTCCAGGGCACGTGCAATGCCTTTGCGCTGCTTGCGGATGCTGATTTCCCAGCTTGCCCCGCGCCGTTCCGGCTGGAAATGCCATTTCAGCAGATGCGCCAGCAGTTCGGCCATCCGGCTCAGCAAGTCCCGTTTTTCGCTCCTGCCCACGTCTTCGACCTCGTCTGCAATATTTTTCAGATCGAGCATGTCGAATCGCCCTGCGCGCAGAAATTCGGCCTGCTGACTGGCCCATGCCACGATGTCCTGATCGTATTTGATGGTTTCCATGGTCGGCCCTCCAGGACTGGCCAGCGAAACCCTGCCATCGGCGGAATGGCACTCTGCATTTGATGGGTTTTGCTGGCCGCGCCCAAAACACATACCGTCTGCCTGCCTGAATCACATCGTGGGCGCCAGAGCCCCCAGCAGATGTGCGACGTGCATGGAGCACATGCACAAAGGGCGCCCGAAGACCCACTGCGTCAGTCAAACGTGAATCGACTTGTACCGGAAACGCTTCGGCTTGGCGGCCTCGTCGCCCAGGCGGCGGCGCTTGTCTTCTTCGTATTCGCGGTAGTTGCCGGCAAAGAAGGTCCATTGCGAATCGCCTTCGGCGGCCAGGATGTGGGTGGCAATGCGGTCAAGGAACCAGCGGTCGTGGGAAATGACCAGGCAGCAGCCGGCAAATTCCAGCAGCGCGTCTTCCAGTGCACGCAGGGTTTCCACGTCCAGGTCGTTCGACGGTTCGTCCAGCAGCAGCACGTTGCCGCCTTCCAGCAGCGTCTTGGCCAGATGCAGGCGACCGCGTTCACCGCCGGAAAGCTGGCCCACCAGTTTCTGCTGGTCCGGCCCCTTGAAGTTGAAGCGGCCGATGTAGGCGCGCGACTGCATTTCGAACTTGCCGACGTTCATGATGTCCAGCCCGCCGGACACGTCCTCCCAGACGGTCTTGTCGCTCTGCAGCGATTCGCGCGACTGGTCCACGTACGCGATGTGCACGGTGTGGCCGATTTTGATTTCGCCGCTGTCGGGTTTTTCGCGGCCGGTGATCATCCGGAAAATGGTCGATTTGCCGGCGCCGTTGGGGCCGATGATGCCGACGATGGCCCCCGGCGGAATCTGGAAGCTGAGGTTGTCGACCAGCAGGCGGTCACCGTAGGCCTTGGAGACGTTGCTGAATTCGATGACCTGATCGCCCAGGCGCTCGGCCACGGGGATGAAGATCTCCTGCGTCTCGTTGCGGCGCTGGTATTCGTAGGACGACAGTTCGTCGAAGCGGGCCAGACGGGCCTTGCTCTTGGCCTGACGGCCCTTGGCGTTCTGGCGCACCCATTCCAGCTCCTTCTTCAGGGCCTTCTGGCGGGCCGATTCAGCCGCTTCTTCCTGCTTCAGGCGGTTGCTCTTCTGGTCCAGCCACGAGCTGTAGTTGCCGCGCCAGGGAATGCCACTGCCACGGTCCAGTTCCAGAATCCACTCGGCGGCGTTGTCGAGGAAGTAGCGGTCGTGGGTGACGGCCACGACGGTGCCGGTGAATTTCTGCAGGAACTGTTCCAGCCAGTCGACGCTTTCGGCATCGAGGTGGTTGGTGGGCTCGTCCAGCAGCAGCATATCGGGGCGCGACAGCAGCAGGCGGCACAGGGCCACGCGGCGCTTCTCGCCACCGGAGAGGTTGCCGATTTTTGCATCCCACGGCGGCAGGCGCAGGGCGTCGGCGGCCACTTCGAGCTGCAGTTCGATGTTGTCGGTACCGGCGGCCTGGATGATGGCCTCGTATTTGGCCTGTTCGGCGGCCAGGGCGTCGAAGTCGGCATCCGGCTCGGCGTAGGCCGCGTAGATTTCTTCCAGTTTCTGCTTGGCCTCGACGATTTCGCCCAGGCCCCCTTCAACGGCCTGGCGAACGGTCTCGTCGGGGTCGAGCTGCGGCTCCTGCGGCAGATAGCCCACCTTGATGCCGGGCATGGGGGTGGCTTCGCCCTCGATGTCCTTGTCGAGCCCTGCCATGATCTTGAGCAGGGTGGATTTGCCGGCGCCGTTGGTACCCAGCACGCCAATCTTGGCGCCGGGGAAGAAGCTGAGCGATATGTCCTTCAGGATCTGCCGTTTGGGCGGGACGGTCTTGCCGACCCGGTTCATGGTGTAGACGTATTGGGCCATGTAGCTGCGGCAGTCTGCGCTGCCGGATAGGTGAGGTGGTATGCAATCCGGGCATTATCGCAGAGGGGGCCGCACGGGCCAAACGTCACATGATTCCGGAGGCGCCCGCCTGCCCCCATCAGGACAGCCCAGGCGCGCGTCATGAACCTGTTCGTTCGCAACCAGGGGGCAGATCCCGACAGCCAGGAATGACACAGAACATGAACGGAACAGGAAGTCTGGCGGCGCTTACTGTTTCACTGGCGGCGGCAGGCAGCGGCACTCGCGCAGCAGCTGCGAGGCGGGTACGGGCCGGGTGGCGGACGATTGCGCCGGAACGACCACCATGCAGCCGCGGGGGCCAAAGCGCAGCTGCATCAGGAAGGGCTGCGGGGTCAGGCGCTTGCCGTCGAGAATCTGCCCGTCCTTCCCTTTGGCAAAGGTCTGGTCCAGTACCAGCTCGCTGCTGTCGACAAAGGCCGCATTGCCCAGCAGTACGCGCTGGCCACTGAATCGCTCGGCCACGGTCTCGATAGCGGCCAGGCAGGATCTGCTGGTCTGCGAGGCCAGCCGGGCGGGCGGCAGGTCCGACAGCGACACGCCCGGATCCTGCGACAGCTGTTCGGCGGCGCGCGCCTGCTGTTCCTGCATCGCGTCTTCGTGTGCGCCCTCACGGTGGATGCGCTCTTCCAGCGACTCGTGGCGC
>ERZ772971.2392-NODE-2392-length-10320-cov-6.745348_pt1 | contig 10320 bp, 9 predicted proteins | sample MGYA00511943_ERZ772971 | MGnify/ENA primary metagenome ERZ772971 (study PRJEB29015, sample SAMEA2737929) | human oral metagenome | biome: human oral; feature: human-associated habitat; material: dental | place: China | collected 2144 ... | reverse complement strand
GCCTACGGGGTGTGGTACTCCGAATCCGGAAGGACCCTGTGGGTCGCGGTGTTCAAAGATGACCCGACCGTAAGCATCGACGAGATCAAACGGGTCACCATCGCCCTGCTGGACCACCTGGCCGACGTCGTACCACCCATCTACCCCACGACAATGGATGGGCCGACGTCATCGGCATCTCCTGAAACCCGGTGATCCTCAGACGAGCTGGATATCGGCTCAATGAGCCTTTCTTCTCGCCGGAATGGTCCTGGACCTTTCGGCCGCGGCTCTTGGTGGGAGGGGTTTCGGTGCAGATCGGGTCCGGGTCTTGTGCGCGTCTTCGTCCCCGGGGGAGTCGGCCGGCTGCGCCACGGGCGCGCAGGCGGCGGGGCGGGGCTCCGGTCCGCCCCTCGGGCACGGGCGCCGGGGTCGGCGCTGCCCGCCCCCGGTGAAGACCCGCCTTTCGACGCCGTCCGGGATCCCGACGGCGGCGCGTGCGGGGTCCGTATCCGGAGCGGATGGACCTTGGACGAAGAGAACCGCCACCGGAGCCGAGCCCCGCACGCGGTCCCATTGTGCCCCGCCGGCGCCTTCGAATCCACCATCCGCGGCCGGGTCGGTCGACAGCCCGGGGCTCGGCCGCGGGCGAGGCCCGCGGTGGCCAGGACGTCCGGGGTGCCGTCGGTCCCGTGCTCACGCGCCCGGCGGCGACGATCAGGGGGTGCAGGTGCTCACCGCCGGTCGGTCCCGTGTCCACGCGCCCGGCGACTTCGGCAGCGGACGCGGAAGCATCAGCCCCCGCGCCCGCCGTCGAGGCCGCCGTCTCCGCGCCGGGCGCATACGACGGCGCGCTCACCGGCGAGAGCGACGACCCGCTACTCGAGCAGGCCGCCGGACCGCGGACCAGCGCCGGTACGCCGAACCCGGGGCGGACACGTCACCGCACGCCGCGCCACGACAATCCAGGCGACGACGGCAGAGCGGGGAACCGCAACACAGGACATTCCTCCCGCAGGGACCGGACGTGAGCCACATTACCAGTCGCGGCCGAGCCGCGGAAGACTGCCGGCGCGATCAGTTCGCCCAATCCTCCCTACGGCCGGCGTCCGTCCCGGACGCGCCCCGATGCTTGACACTGGACGGGGCGCACGTCATCATTGAGAACATCATTCGATGTTGAATTGATATGTTGCCGGGCAGGCAGATCGTCACCGATCCCGCGGCAACCAGAGCAAGGAGGCTCCAGCTGTGGCACCACGGAAGAACGCGAGTCGCAAGCGCCCGTGGGGCGTCGTCGTCAGGGCCGGGGCGGCGGTGGTCGTCCTCGCCATCTGCTTCTTCGGCACCACCTTCATGTCCCCCGAGGAGGCCGAGGCCGTCCTCACCGCCGGATCCACCGACCCGGTGGCCTACGCCCAGGAGAACTACGACTCCACCATAGCCTACATCAAGGACAACGCCACCGAGCTCGCACCCCTCCTGACCGACCTCCAGGCCGATGAGCAGGGCACCTGCGAGAAGTTCGGCAAGCGCGACGGCGCGGCCGCCTACACCTTCCCCGTCACCTTCACCGGGACCCTCAAGGAGGGCGGTTTCGGCCAGGTCGACGTCGTCGTTGACGGTGCGCCCACCGGCGTGATCGTCTCCGTCCAGACCGGCCCGGCCCTTATGGGCACCGCCCTGCGCGACGTCACCGGCGAGACCACCTTCGACATGTTCGAGAACCAGATCGACTACGCCCAGGTGGGGCTGAGTCTCAACGAGCCGCTCAAGACCGGGGTCCTGGCGGAGAACGACCTGGCCTCCATGACGGGCCAGAAGGTCACCATCGTCGGCGCCTTCGCCTACTCCGACCCCACCCACGTCGTCATCACCCCCGTGAGCATCGAGGCGGCGTCATGACCCTGAGGGAGAACGCCCCCGTCGTCCTGGCGGGCCACAACATCACCAAGGCCTTCGGGGCCACTCACGCCCTGCGCGGCGTCGACTTCGAGATCCGCGCCGGCGAGGTCGTCGCCCTCATCGGCGAGAACGGCGCAGGCAAGTCCACCCTCATGAAGATCCTCTCCGGCGTCCAGCCGCCCACCTCGGGGACCATCGAGCTCGACGGCGAGCCCATCGCCTTCGCCTCCACCACCGACGCCGTCGCCCACGGCGTCGCCATCGTCCACCAGGAGCTCAACCTGTGCCCCAACCTGTCGGTGGTGGACAACATCTTCCTCGGCCGGGAGATCACCACCGCCACCGGCCTGGCCCGCGGCAAGGAGCGGGTCGAGGCGCTGGCCGCCCTGGAGAAGCTGGAGGAGCCCATCGACCCCGACGCCCTGGTCGGGGACCTGCGGCTGGGCCAGCAGCAGCTCGTCGAGATCGCCCGCGCCCTCGCCGAGGGCGCTCGTGTGCTCATCATGGACGAGCCCACCTCCGCCCTGTCCGCCTCCGAGGTCGAGATCCTCTTCCGCATCATCCGGGAGCTGACGGCCGACGGCGTCGCCGTCGTCTACATCTCCCACCACATGGACGAGTGCCTGGAGATCGCCGACACCGCCGTCATCCTGCGCGACGGCCGCCACGTGGCCACCGCGCCGATGGCCGAGGTGGATCTGCCCTGGATCGTGCGGACCATGGCCGGCCGCGACCAGTCCGACCTCTTCCCCCGCATGGAGACGACGGCGGGCGAGCCGATCCTTCGGATCGAGGGCCTCATCGTCCCCGACCCCGCCAATCCCAGCCGCGTCGCCGTCGACGACCTGTCACTGACCGTCAGCGAGGGGGAGGTCGTCGCCATCTACGGTCTCATGGGGGCCGGGCGCACCGAGCTGCTCGAGACCCTGGCCGGGCGCCACCGGCCCGCCGCGGGCCAGATCCTCCTCGACGGCAAGGACGTCACCCGCGCGCCCATCGCCGAGCGCATCGCCGACGGCATGGTCCTGGTCCCCGAGGACCGCCAGGCCGACGGTCTCGTCCAGCTCATGAGCGTGGGCCGCAATATGTCGCTGGCCGCCCTGAGAACGCTCACCCACCTCTTCCAGGTCAAGCGGAAGCAGGAGGAGGCCGAGATCTCCAAGGGCATCGAGGATGTCCGCGTCAAGGCGGAGTCGGCCTCCATCGGCATCACCTCCCTGTCCGGCGGCAACCAGCAGAAGGTCGTCATCGCCAAGGCGCTCATGACGGCCCCGCGCATGCTGCTCATGGACGAGCCCACCCGGGGCATCGACATCGGCGCCAAGTCGGACATCTTCTCCACCATGGCCGCGGTGGCGGGCACAGGGGTCGGCGTCCTCTTCGCCACCTCCGAGTTGGCCGAGGCCCTGGGCGCGAGCACGCGCCTGATCGTCATGGCGCGCGGCCGCATTGTCGCGGACCTCGATCCGCGCACCGCCACCCGCGACCGGGTCATGGCCGCGACCGGCGAACAGATCTCAACGGCGAGCGACACGAAGGACACGAACTGACCATGGCATCCACATCCACGTCCGCGCGGGGAGCGCGCATCGGCAACCGGAGCATCGGCGAGTTCCTCATGGCGCAGCGCGCCTTCATCGCGCTGCTCGTCCTGATCGTCATCTTCACCTCCCTGTCCGACTCCTTCCTCACCGCCACCAACCTGGTGACGATGACCAAGCACGTGGCCTACAACGCCCTGCTGAGCCTGGGCATGCTCCTGGTCATCCTCACCGGCGGCATCGATCTGTCCATCGGCTCCATCGTGGGCCTGTCCGGGGTCATCGCCGGTGTCATGCTCAAGGGCGTCCACTTGTCCCTCTTCGACGTCAACGCCTACCCCTCCGTGCTCGTCGTCGTCATTATCGCCCTTATCCTGGGCACGGCGGTCGGGACCGTCAACGGCATCCTCATCACCAGGTTCAACGTCGCCCCCTTCATCGCGACCCTGGGCACCATGTACATGGCCCGCGGCGTCGCCCTGCTCATCTCCAAGGGCGCCACCTACCCGGACCTGGGCGGCGAGGAGGCCTTCGGCAACACGGGCTTCTCCTTCCTCGGCGTCTCCCGGCCCCTGGGCCTGCCCACCAGCGTGTGGCTCATGATCATCTTCGCCGCCGTCGTGGCCCTCGTCGTGGCCCGCGCCCCCTTCGGCCGCTGGCTCTACGCCGTGGGCGGCAACGAGCGCGCCGCCGAGCTGTCCGGGGTGCCGGTGAACAGGGTCAAGATGCGGGTCTACATGGTCTCCGGCTTCTTCGCCGCCCTGGCGGGCCTCATCATCTCCTCCGAACTCACCGCCGCCGCCCCGGCCGCCGGCGAGACCTACGAGATGAACGCCATCGCCGCCGTCGTCATCGGCGGGGCCTCCCTGGCCGGCGGGCGCGGGGATGTCAAGGGCGCCCTCATCGGCGCCTTCGTCATCGGCTTCCTCAACGACGGCCTGGTCCTGGTGGGCGTGTCCTCCTTCTGGCAGACCTTCCTCAAGGGCCTGGTCATCGTCCTGGCCGTCATGCTCGACCAGGGCCAGCAGCGGCTCGAGCGCTCCCGCGCCGCGGCCCAGGCCGCCCAGAGCGTCAAACGGGAAGCGGCCCGCATCGCCGACGAGGGAGCGGGGGGCCCGGCCCCCGCCGTCGAGGCCCAGGACCGATAAGCGCACAGAAGGAGAACACCACCATGCCATCGACACTCCTCATGCCCCGGCGCACCCTCCTGCGGGCCAGCGCCCTGGGCGCCCTCGGCCTGAGCCTCATGGGCTCGGCGGGCTGCTCCTCGCGCTCGAGCGGCTCGAACTACATCGCCATCATCACCCCCGCCCACGACAACCCCTTCTTCAAGACACAGGCGGAGGCCGCCGTCGCCGCGGCGACCGCCATGGGCTACACGGCCAACTCGTTCTCTCACGGCGACGACGTCAACAAGCAGTCCGAGCTCTTCGACTCGGCGATCTCCCAGGGCGCGGCGGCGATCATCTGCGACAACGCCGGCGCGGACTCCACCGAGGGCGCGGTGCGCAAGGCGGTGGAGGTCGGCATCCCCGTGTTCCTCATCGACCGCGAGATCAACACCTCCGGGCTGGCGACCGCCCAGATCGTCGCCAACAACTCCCAGGGCGCCGCGCTCGTGGCGGCGAAGCTCGCGGACACCCTCCAGGGCAAGGGCCGCTACTACGAGCTCCTCGGCCGAGAGACGGACACGAACGCCCAGGTGCGCTCGACGGCCTTCCACTCGGTCCTCGACCAGTACCCCGGCTTCGAGCTCGTCGCCACCGAGACGGCCAACTGGGACCAGCAGATCGGTTACCAGAAGGTCGAGACGCTGCTCCAGCGCGACGCCAACGTCCAGGCCATCATCTGCGGCAACGACACCATGGCGGTGGGCGCCGTGGCCGCCGTGCAGCAGGCCGGCAAGACCGGGGACATCCTCGTCATCGGCTTCGACGGCTCGCCCGACGCCGTCAAGGCGATCCAGGGGGGCTCGATGCTGGCCACGGGCATGCAGCCGGCGGTCGACATCGCCAAGATGGCCGTCGAGCAGGCGGACGCCTACATCAAGAACGGCGAGACCGGCAAGAAGGAGAAGCAGCTCGTCGACTGCGTCCTCATCGACAAGTCCAATGCGGACCGCTACATGCTGTTCGAGATGAAGGAGTCCTGAGGCCTCCGGGTCCTGGGGGCCCGAACCGCGCCGGCCCGGGCCCGGGCGGGCAGAGCCGGCCGTCCACAGGTGGGTGGGCGGCCGGCTCCCCGTGCCGGGCCCGGGCCGGCGCAGAGCCTGCTGATGGGGGCGGACGAGGTCGGGCCCGGGCGGACGGGGCCAGGCGGGCTTCCCCCCGAGGCGAGGACGTGGTATGCTCTACGCAACCATTCAAAGCCGAATAGATATGCACACATATCTCTCGACACCGCGAACGACCCCGGGAGGGACGAGCCGACCATGACCACCGACTCCGCCGCCCCCGCCCCCTACGTCCTGGCCCTCGACGAGGGCACCACCAACGCCAAGGCCCACGCCATCGCCCCGGACGGGTCCGTCCTCGCCTCCGGGTCCGCCGCCGTCGCCGTCTCCTACCCCCGTCCCGGCTGGGTGGAGCAGGACGCCGAGGCCGTCTGGGCCGCCCAGACGGCGGCCATCCGCGACTGCCTGGCCGGCGTGGCCGGACCCCCGGCCGGCATTGCGATCTCCAACCAGCGCGAGTCCGTCGTCGTCTGGGACGCCGTCACCGGCGAGGCCCTGGCCCCGATCCTGGGCTGGCAGGACTCGCGCACCGCCGAGTTCTGCGACTGGCTGCGCTCGCCCGAGCGCGAGTTCGCCGTCGCCTCCACCACCGGGCTGAGCCTGGACCCCATGTTCTCGGCCCCCAAGATGCGCTACCTGCTGGACCGGGTCCCCGGCGCCGTCGCCGCCGGGCGCGCCCGCATCGGCACGATCGACTCCTGGCTGGTGGGGCGCCTGACCGGGCAGCGCTCCTACGTCATCGAGGCCGGCAACGCCTCGCGCACCCTCCTGCTCGACCTGGCCGGCCTCGACTGGTCGGCGGCCATGTGCGAACTCTTCGGGGTGGACCGGGCCCTGCTGCCCGACGTCGTGCCCTCCGACGCCGACTTCGGAACGACGTCGGGCCTGGACGTCCTGCCCGACGGCGTGCCCGTCATCGGGGTCCTGGGCGACTCCCACGCCGCCCTGTTCGGCCACGGCTGCCGCACCGCCGCCGAGGGCAAGGCCACCTACGGCACCGGCTCCTCGGTCATGATCCCCTCGGGCCCCGAGCGCTCCATCCGGCGCGGGGTGTCCACCACCCTGGCCTGGCTGACGGACGGGCCCATGTACGGCCACGAGGGCAATATCGTCGCCTCCGGCACCGCCATGGACTGGACGGCGCGACTGCTGGGCATCGCCGGCGGACGCGCGCTCGACGAGCTGGCCGCCACCGTGCCCGACTCCGGGGGCGTCAGCCTCGTCCCCGCCTTCACGGGCCTGGGCGCCCCCTGGTGGGACCGGCGGGCCGTCGGCGTTCTGACGGGCCTGAACGCCGGCACCGGGCGCGGGCACGTCGCCCGGGCGGCCCTGGAGGCGGTGGCCCACCAGATCGCCGACGTCGTCGAGGCCCTCGACACCACCGGGCTGCGGGTCCTGCACGCCGACGGCGGCGCCACCGCCTCCCGCCCGCTCATGCAGATCCAGGCCGACCTGCTGGGCCGCGACGTCGTCGTATCGGCCAATGCGGAGGTCTCCGCCCTCGGCGCCGCCCTCATGGGCTTCGGCCATCTGGGCTGGCCCCTGCCCGGCGCCGGGAGCGTCGAGCGGCACTGCACCCCCGCCATCGACGAGGACGCCCGGCGCTCGGCCCGCGACCAGTGGCGCGAGGCGATGGCCCGCTCGCGCCTGAGCCCCGCCGCCACCTGAACCGGCCCTCCGCGGCCGTCCGACGACGCCGCGCCGTCGAAGGCGCCGACCACCACCGACCGCACCCACCCACCCACATCACCATGGAGGAACACGCACCATGACCGACGGACCCGTTTTCGGCGCAGGCCTGTGGAACTTCGCCACCTACGTCGACCGCTACGCCACCGACGGCTACGGCGAGCCCCGCTCCACCATCGAGCAGATCGACCTGGCCGGCCGGGTCGGCGACATCGCTTACGTCGACATCAACTTCCCCTGGACGCCGGGCGTGACCACCGACGACGTCAAGGCCGCCCTGGAGCGCAACGGCCTGAGGGCCATCGGCGTCACCCCCGACATCTACCTGCGCGAGCACCAGATGGGCGCCTTCACCAACCCCGACCCCGCCAAGCGCGAGTCGGCCCGCCTCATCATGCAGGGCGCCGCCGACGCCGTGCGCGAGCTCGGCGCCCGCTACGTCAAGATCTGGCCGGGCCAGGACGGCTTCGACTACCCCTTCCAGGTCGACTACAAGGAGCTGAACCGCCTGGCCGTCGAGGGCATGCGGGACCTGGCCCGGGCCAACCCGGACCTGAAGTTCGTCATCGAGTACAAGCCGCGCGAGCCGCGCACCCACATGTTCTGGTCCTCGGCGGCCAAGACCGTGCTCGGCATCCAGGCCATGGGCGTGGACAACGTCGGCGTCCTGCTCGACTTCGGCCACGCCCTGTTCGGCGGGGAGTCCCCGGCCGAGGCCGCCCAGCTCCTCATCGACCACGGCCTGCTGTGGGGCATGGACGTCAACGACAACTACCGCGGCTGGGACGACGACATGGTCGTGGGCACCGTCCACATCACCGAGATCTTCGAGTTCTTCCACACCCTGCGCAAGAACGGCTGGGAGGGGGTGTGGCAGCTCGACCAGTTCCCCTTCCGCGAGGACGTCGTCGACAACGCCAGGACATCCATCCGCTTCCTCAAGGCCCTGCACCGGGCGCTGGACTCGCTCGACGAGGGGGCCCTGGCCCGGGCCCAGGCCCGGCAGGACCCGCTGGCCGCCCAGCGCCTGGTCCAGGACGCGCTGCTCGGCTGCATGGCCCGGGACTGACCGAGTCCGGGACCGAGCCGGGAACCACCCAGAAGGAGTCACCGACATGACCGTCAACGTCGACCTCCCCGTCGTCGGGCGCACCGCGCCCGGCGCGAGCCGCGCGGAGGTGATCGCCCACATCGCCGAGGGCGCCCGCCTCATCCGCATGAAGGACCTGGCCAACGTGGTGAACGCCGGCCAGGGGCACATCGGCGGGGAATTCTCCATCATCGACGTGCTCGCCACCCTCTACCTCCACGAGGCCAATATCACCGCCGACAACCTCGACGACCCCGACCGCGACCGGGTCATCCTGTCCAAGGGGCACGCCGCCAACGCCCTGTACACCACCTTCGCCGCGGCCGGGCTGCTGGAGGCGGCCGAGCTGGACACCTTCGTCCAGCCCGACTCCCGCCTCAACGGCCACCCCGCCCGCACCAAGGTGCCCGGGGTGGAGGCCAACACCGGTCCGCTCGGGCACGGCCTGCCCATCGCCGTCGGCGACGCCCTGGCGGCCAAGATCGACGGCTCCCCGCGGCGGGTCTTCGTCCTGACCGGCGACGGCGAGCTCCAGGAGGGCTCGAACTGGGAGGCCCTCATGGCCGCCGCCCAGTTCAAGCTCGACAACCTCATCGTGGTCGCCGACCGCAACCACCTCCAGCAGGGCGCCACCACCGAGGACACCAACGACCTGTCCCCCCTGGACGGCAAGGCCCGGGCCTTCGGCGCCCACGTCGTCGACGTCGACGCCCACGACCACGGGGCGCTCCTCGACGCCTTCGGGGCCGCGCCGGTCGAGCCCGGCAGGCCGACCTTCATCGTCGCCCACTCCCACAAGGGCCACCCCATCTCCTTCATGAGCGACAGCGTGCCCTGGCACCACAAGCTGCCCGACGAGGCGCAGACCGCCCGCGCCCTGACCGAACTGGAGGCACTCAAGTGAGCACCGACGCCCCCCTGCACGACTGCCGCAAGGCCTATGCGGACACCCTGGTCGAGATCGCCCGGGCCGACGAGCGCCTCGTCGTCGTCGCCAACGACTCCATCGGCTCGTCCAACCTGGGCGGCTTCCGCGAGGAGTTCCCCGCCCGGCTCATCAACGTCGGCATCGCCGAGCAGAACCAGGTGGGCGTGGCCGCGGGGATGGAGAACGGCGGGAAGATCCCGGTGGTCTCCTGCGCCGGGTCCTTCCTGTCCGCCCGCGCCACCGAGCAGATCAAGATCGACGCCGCCTACTCCCACCGGCACATCCTGCTGTGCGCCCAGTCCCCGGGCCTGGCCTACGGCGCGCTCGGCTCGACGCACCACAGCGCGGAGGACGTGGCCATCATGCGCTCCTTCCCCGGCATGAGCGTCATCGTCCCGGCCGACCCGGCCGAGACCGCCGGGGCCGTGCGCTGGGCCTACTCCGAGCTCGACGGCCCCGCCTACATCCGCATCTCGCGCATGAAGGTCCCGGCCGTCCACGGGCCGGACTACGTGTTCTCGCCCCGGGCCGCCGTCCTGCGCGAGGGCGGGGACCTGACCGTCATCGCCAACGGCACCGCCGTGCACCGGGCCCTGGAGGCCGTCGAGCGCCTGGCGCGCCAGGGCGTGGGCGCCCGCCTGCTGTCCATGCCGGTGGTCAAGCCGCTGGACGAGGAGGCCGTGCTCGCGGCCGCCCGCCAGACCGGGCGGATCATCACCGTCGAGGAGGGCAACGCCGCGGGCGGGCTGGGCGGCGCCGTCGCCGAGCTGGTGAGCGACCGGTGCCCGGTGCCGGTCAAGCGCCTCGGCGTCCCCGACGAGTGGGCGCCCACCGGCTCGGAGGCCTGGCTCATGGACCACTGGGGCATCAGCGCCGACGGCGTTGTCGCCGCCGCCCGCCAGCTCCTGTCCTGACCCCCGCCCGCCCCTTCTTCGCCCCTTTCTCCGCCGGTTTC
>ERZ772971.2383-NODE-2383-length-10343-cov-5.307251_pt1 | contig 10343 bp, 9 predicted proteins | sample MGYA00511943_ERZ772971 | MGnify/ENA primary metagenome ERZ772971 (study PRJEB29015, sample SAMEA2737929) | human oral metagenome | biome: human oral; feature: human-associated habitat; material: dental | place: China | collected 2144 ... | reverse complement strand
AACGCCCTGAAATTTCGTCGTGAAATTTGCGCGTTAAATTCCACCTGGCGGAGCGCGAAATTTGCGCGCGAAATTTATACATCGATTTTCCGCTAAATTTGCGCTCCGCGCCGTTGCCATCGCATACACCCGATCCGCAATTTGCGAGCCAAATTTGCTCGCGCTTAAAATTTCTACTTTCAGCTTGCTTTGATCTCAAATTTTACTCGGCGGCGCTTGCGCGGCGATCTGCTTCATAAATTTCAAAAAAGACCGCCAAGAGCTTTAAAAATTTTACGGGCAAACTCTGCAAGCAGAATTTTATAGAATTTTAAAAAGTGTAAATTTTGCGGCAAAATTTTATAAAATTTCAAGGAGCGCAAAATTTCGCTGCGCGCCTCTTTGCTTACGGCGCTTTTTGATTCGCGTTCTGCGCGCCAAATCGCTAAATTCGCGGTGCGCGTCCCGTCCTTTCCTAAACGCCCGATCCGTAAATCTACGCGCCGAGCTTTTGATTTCAGCCCGCTTTCGATCCGCAATTTACGAGCCTGATTTGCGGCAGTCGCACTACCCCACTCTATACCGCTGCGCGCCTTTCCGTTTTTTTTGCATCTCTCCGCACCTATCTTCGACTTTTTCCTGCGCGCGCCCTGCGTTTAAATTCTGTCGCTTCGCTCGCCCAATCCGTAGCAGCTATGAGCGGGCATGCGTCCAAACGCCGAATTTTCGCGCGCTTTTTACTTGCCGTTGTGCGCGGATACTTTCAAAATTTTTCGTAGAATTCCGACGAGCCCGCACCTACATTCACGCCGCCGTCATAAACGCTAGCTTTTAAGGGCACGAAAGAGGGATCTGCGCGACACAGCGCAGGAAATGAAATTTAAACGCTGCCTTTTCAAAGTGTATCTTAGCCGCTACAGTGCGCCACAAAATTTCAAAAACGACAACGAGCCGCGATTTAAATTTATCCGCGGGAGCGCGCCATAACGCGCCGATTTACGCGCTGTATAAATTTTAAAATCACCTCTAAATTTAAAATTTTATCCGCGGTTAATACCCTCTGCTAAGCTCTAAATTTTCCACGCGCAGCGGTCTTTCACCCTCGAAAATCACCCCGATGCCGAAAGGCTCGCAAATATCAAGCGCGCCCTCGGCAAATCTCATCAGCCACTGCGTATCGCGCGCGTAAAACGTGCATTGCGGCAGCTCAAACGGCAGATCGCAAACGGGCACGTCAAGCAGTCTAAGCTCATCCTCGCCCAAACGATACTCGCGTCTAAGCTCGTCTCGCAAGAAGACAAGGGCGTCTTTTACGTACCGATCGATATCCCTAGCGATGCGCTGCGCGAGCAAGATAGTCTCATCGTCCACATCCGCCGTATCTGCAGATACAAGACAAAACGGCACCTCGCTAGAGCTTTCGCTTTTTAGCTCCGCGTACCAAATGAAGCCCTCGTCCGTTGCGACCTTTTCAAGCTCGCCAAATTCCCAAGCCTTTTTTTGCATTTTATTTCCGCCTCATATTTTCGCGTCGTTTTTTAAAATTTCGATGCTGTGCCTGTTTTTGCGCGCTGTGTTTAAATCCGCCGCCGAAATAGAATCCCGCTCGCTTCTTAAGCGGACGAGCAATGATAACGAAACAGGTTGCTTTTAAATTTTAAAATTTCAATGCAAGCCGCTTTAAAATTTCAAAAGACCCGCCGCTTGTCCGCCGCGAGCGGTAATGAAATTTTAACGTCTCGCCTTACGGCGAAATTTTAAAATTTTAGCGCGCCGCGGGGATCGCGCCGTAAAATTTCAAGCCGAAATTTCAAAACGAAATTCCGCGCCGAAATTCTAACTCAAAATTCCACGCCTGCAAGCGTAAAATTTAGAGCTAAATTCCATCGCGGCGACTTAGAATTTTGCGCTCTTTTAAATCCGCAAATTTAATACGCCTTTACGAGCCGTAAATTTTTTAGATATATGACGCCGTCAAAAACGCCGCCCCCATTCGGCGCGGGCCAAGAAATGGCGATTCTTTTCGGTTCCCTGTCATATTCGGGCGAGCAACGATTCTTGGAGCAGTCTATTTTAAATACCTCTTTATCGTTGCTATCAAAATCCGTCAGGGTAGAATTTTTAGGAATTTCCAGCGTGTGGATTATACGATACGGCTCGCCCTCTTTTGTGCGGGCGGACGTTATTTTTATTAGCGTGTCTGTGCTGCCGTCCGAAGTCCTATAGACCCCGTCTTGCCCCAAGCCCGCCAGCTCGAATTTTTTCTCCTTGCTATAAAATGCCGAGATTATGGAGCAGCCGCTTAGAAGCAAAGCCGCTGCAAATAATGCAAACGCTCTCATTTTTCCTCCTTAAGCGGGTTAAGCTTTAATTCTTAAAACTATGAATGGGTGCTGGGATCTGGCCGCCGCGGGCTATGAAGTCTGCGGATGAGTTTTTATTTACGCTCATCACGGGCGCGCTGCCCAGAAGCCCGCCGAATTCCAGCGTATCGCCCTCTTTGCCCTTTGGTATTATGCGTACGGCGGTCGTTTTTTGATTTATCACGCCGATCGCGGCCTCGTCGGCTATGATCGCGGCGATCGTTTGCTCGGGCGTATCCTGCGGGATTGCGATCATATCGAGCCCCACCGAGCAGATCGCGGTCATCGCTTCGAGCTTTTCCAAATTTAACGAGCCTGCGCGCACCGCAGCTATCATGCCTTCATCCTCCGAGACGGGGATAAACGCGCCGCTAAGCCCGCCTACTTGGTTGCAGGCCATGACGCCGCCCTTTTTGACCGCGTCGTTTAGCAGCGCCAGAGCTGCCGTCGTGCCGTGCGTGCCGACGCGCTCTAGTCCCATCTCCTCAAGCACGCGCGCGACCGAATCGCCCACGGCAGGAGTCGGAGCTAGCGAGAGATCTACGATGCCAAATTTCACGCCCAGCCGCTCGGACGCCATTTGCCCTACGAGCTGTCCGATGCGCGTGATCTTAAACGCCGTCTTTTTCACGGTCTCGGCGACCACGTCAAAGCTCGCTCCGCGCACCTTCTCAAGCGCGCGCTTAACGACGCCCGGGCCTGATACGCCCACGTTTATGACGACCTCGGCCTCGCCCACGCCGTGAAATGCGCCCGCCATAAAGGGATTATCCTCGACGGCGTTGGCAAACACGACCAGCTTTGCAGCGCCAAGATCGGAAAGCCGCGCCGTTTCTTTGATCACGCGCCCCATATCGGCGACCGCGCTCATATTTATGCCGGTTTTGGTCGAGCCGATATTTACCGACGAGCAGACCTTCTGCGTCGCGGCGAGCGCGGCAGGGATGGAGTCGATTAAAATTTTATCGCCCTTTGCGTAGCCCTTTTGCACGAGCGCCGAAAAGCCGCCGATAAAGTCGATACCGACCTTTTTGGCAGCCTCGTCCATCGCTTTAGCAAGCGGCACGTAGTCAGTAGCGTTTGTCGCTGCGCCGATGATGGCGATAGGCGTTACGCAGACGCGCTTATTTACGATCGGGATGCCAAGCTCTGCTGAAATTTCATTGCCGACCTTTACCAGATCGCGCGCCTTGTCGGTGATCTTTGCGTAAATTTTCTCCGCGGCTTTGTCGATATCGGGATCGATGCAGTCAAGCAGGCTGATACCCATCGTGATCGTGCGGATGTCGAAATTTTGCTCCTCGATCATCGCGATCGTTTCGGTTACGTTTTTGATGTCCATCTGCGCGCCTTAGATGTTGTGCATGGCGTCAAAGATCGCCGAGCTTTGGATGTTGATTTTAACTTTTAGCTTTTCGCCTAGCTCGTTTAGCTCCTCGCGCAGAGCCGTGAAGTCCTGCTTTTCGTCGCTGGAAACCACCGCCATCATCGTAAAAAACTCGTCCAAAACCGTCTGGCTGATGTCGTCTATGTTTAGCCCAAGCTGCGCGAGCTTAGCCGAAACGCCCGCCACAATGCCAACCTTGTCCTTACCGATCACCGTTACGATCGCTTTCATCGTCGTTCTCCTAAATTTGTAAATTTGCGAGAGTTAAAGCCCAAATTTGATCAAATTCGGACTTTAGATTTTAAATTTTACTTCGAGCAAGCGCTCTTGCCGTCCATCACAGGCTGGATAGACGAGTTGTCCGTGCCGCCGTCATTGTTGATATTTTCGATTATCTCCCACAGTCTAGCCGCCGCTTTTTCATAGCGTTTAGCTGTGACCGAGTTTGGCTCATAAAAGCTCACCGGCTTGCCGTTGTCGCCGCCCACACGAACAGCCGGCTCGATAGGTATCTGGGCTAACACTTCGGTACTATAGGCTTTTGCCACTTCCTCGGTCGTGCCTTTGCCGAATATATCATACTCCTTGCCGCTTTCAGGGCAGATAAATCCGCTCATATTTTCTATCACGCCCGCAATCGGGATGTGAAGCTTCTCAAACATATCAAGTGCTCTTTTGCTATCATCAAGCGCTACTACTTGCGGCGTCGTGACGCACACGCCCGCAGTCACCGGTACGCTTTGAGCTAGAGTTAGCTGTGCGTCGCCCGTTCCCGGAGGCATATCGAGAAACAACACGTCCAGCTCGCTCCAAAATACGTCTTTTAGCAGCTGCTCGATAGCTTTCATTATCATCGAGCCGCGCCAGATGAGGCTCATGCCTTCTTCCATTAGCACGCCCATACTCATCATCTCGACGCCGTGAGTTAGGATCGGTTTTAGCTTGTTGCCGACGACTTGAGGCTGCGTGCCTACTTCGCCGAGCATTCTAGGGATGTTTGGACCGTAGATGTCGGCGTCTAGGATGCCTACTTTTTTGCCTAGCTTCGCCATTGAGATAGCCAAATTTAACGTCGTAGTGCTCTTGCCCACGCCGCCTTTGCCCGAGCTTACCATTACGAAATTTTTGATCTGCGGAGCGATGTTTTTACCGCTTTGTGTGTTGCTTTTTTCCTCGGGTATTTTTGGTTGTATGATACTAACAACGCACTCGTTTGAGCCCATCACGCGCTTTATATCGGTTCGCAGCTCGTTTGCTACGTCGGGATTTGAGCTTACGATCTCGACCTCGATTAAAATTTTCTCGCCGATTTCGACGTTTTTTACGAATCCAAAGCTCACGATATCTTTCTCAAAGCCCGGATATATCACGCCTTTTAGTCTATTTAAGACTTCCTCTTTACTTAACATTTTTCTCCTTCATTAGATTTTTTGAAATTTTATACGCGCAAAATTTAGGCCCGCACATCGAGCAAAATTCCGCCTTTTTAAACGACTCTTGCGGCAAGCTCTCGTCATGTAGCTCGCGCGCTCTTTCGGGGTCTAGACTCAGCTCAAACTGCTTGTTCCAGTCAAAAGCGTATCTAGCGTCGCTCATCGCGTGATCGCGCTCTATTGCGCCTGCTTTGCCTAGCGCGACGTCGGCTGCGTGAGCGGCGATCTTATGCGCTACGATGCCCTCTCTGACGTCGTTTGCGTTAGGTAGGCCTAGGTGCTCTTTAGGCGTCACGTAGCACAGCATCGAGGCTCCGTAAAAGGCCGCCATCGTCCCGCCGATAGCCGAAGTGATGTGATCGTACCCCGCGCCGATGTCCGTAGGTAGCGGCCCTAGCACGTAAAAAGGCGCGCCGTGGCACAGCTCGCGTTCGATTTTCATATTATACTCTATTTGGTTTAAAGGAATATGACCCGGCCCCTCGATCATAACCTGCACGTTTTTCTCCCATGCGCGTAGCGTTAGCTCGCCTAAAACCCGCAGCTCGCTAAGCTGAGCTTCATCAGTCGCGTCGTATAAGCAGCCGGGACGCAACCCGTCGCCAAGAGATAGCGCGACGTCGTGAGCGGCGCAAATTTCTAAAATATCGTCAAAGGCCTCGTAAAACGGGTTTTCTTTGTGATGGTGCATCATCCAGCTAGCAGTTAGGCTACCGCCGCGGCTAACGATACCCATCTTGCGTTTTGCGACCAGCGGCATAAATTTGAGCAAAAAGCCCGCGTGTATAGTAAAGTAGCTAACGCCCTGGCGCGCCTGTTTTTCGAGCGTTTTTAGGATGTCATCCGCCGTCAAATTTTCGACCTCTTTTATATCGTGGATGATCTGATACATCGGCACGGTGCCTATGGGGACGGTGGAGTTTGCGATTATAGCGCTTCTAATCGCGTCAAGGTCGCCGCCCGTGCTTAGATCCATGACCGTGTCGGCGCCGTATTTTAGGCAAATTTGCAGTTTTTCAAGCTCGGCGTCTATATCGCTGCTTAGGCTTGAGTTGCCGATATTTGCGTTGATTTTGGTTTTGGCTTCCCTGCCGATTGCCATCGGGAGCAAATTTTCGTGATGGATATTAGCTGGGATTATCATCTTGCCTGCGGCGACCTTGCTCCTAACGACCTCGCGATCTAGCATCTCAGCCTGCGCTACGTAGTTCATCTCGGGCGTTATAACGCCTTTTTTAGCGTAGTACATCTGCGTCGGAGTTTTGTCGGCGGAGTCAAATTTGACCCGAAATTCTTTCATGTTTCGCTCCTTAAAATTTTGGTTCTAATCTTACTCAAAAAAGATAAAAACAAGCTTTTAGGATGTATAATATCGTAACACTTCGCCAAAGGAGAAATTTTGCTAGACGTTACGCTGATAATGCTCGGAGCCGGAAGCTCCAGTCGTTTTGAAATGCCCGTTAAAAAGCAGTGGTTGCGCGCCCACGGCGATCCGCTATGGCTCTTTGCGGCTAAAAATTTAAGCTCGCACTACGCTTTTAAAGAGATAATCGTCGCCTCAAACGAGGAAAAATATATGAGCAAATTTGCCCCGTCGTATCGCTTCGTAAAAGGCGGTGCTACCCGCCAAGAGAGCCTAAAAAACGCGCTTAAACTCGTCCAAAGCGAATTTGTTTTAGTTAGCGACATCGCTCGTCCGATGATTAGCGCGGAGCTTTTTTCTCGCATAATAGGCGGCATCCAAAACGCCGACTGCGTCGTGCCTGCGCTAAAAGTGCCCGATACCGTTTATCTAGGCTCCCAGGCCGTCGATAGAGAGCAGATCAAGCTCATCCAAACTCCGCAGCTCTCGCGCACGGCGATGCTAAAAGGCGCGCTTGAATCAGGTCAAATTTACACCGACGATAGCTCGGCGATAGCGGCTGCTGGCGGTAAAATTTGGTACGTGCAAGGCGATGAAAACGCTAGAAAAATCACATTTAAAGACGACCTTTCTAAAATTTGCGGCCTTGGTGCGCCGTCAAGCGAAATTTACGTGGGCAACGGTTTTGACGTGCATGCCTTTGAAGAAGAGAAAAAAGAGGGAAGTTTCGTAACAATCGGCGGCGAGAAAATCCCTTTCGAGCGAAATTTAAAGGCTCACTCCGACGGCGACGTAGCTATCCACGCGCTCATAGACGCGGTGCTAGGAGCGGCCGGGCTGGGCGATATAGGCGAACATTTCCCAGATACCGACGATAAATTTAAGGGTGCGGACTCTGCTATGTTACTAAAAGAAGCATATAGGCTCGTTCAAAGCGTCGGTTTTGAGCTTATTAACGCCGATGTCACCGTCATAGCTGAGAGGCCAAAGCTTAGTAAATTTAAATCAGCGATGGAAATAAACATCGCAAATGCGTTAAATTTAACCCCGAGCCGCATAAACGTAAAGGCCACGACGACCGAAAAGCTGGGCTTTACGGGGCGGGGCGAGGGCATAGCCGCCACGGCGTCGGCGAGTCTAAAAATTTACGACTGGACGCAAAAATAAAACGACGAAAGTAAAAAAATGAGAGTTTTGATAATAGAAAACGAAATCTACCTAGCCCAAAGCATCGCCTCAAAGCTAGAAAATCTAGGCTATGAGTGCGAGATCGCAAGGAGCGCGACGGAGGCGATGAAAAGCGAGCCTGGGCAGAGGGCAAAGGAGGGCGGCAAGGACGTGCACTTTGACGTGGTGTTGCTCTCTAGCGCGTTTGCGGGCGACGAGACGCTAAAAATCATACAAAAATTTAAAGACTCCGTCGTCATCCTGCTCATCACCTATATCAGCAACGACACCGTCTCGATCCCGCTAAAAGCTGGTGCGAGCGACTACATACAAAAGCCGTTTATGATCGAGGAGCTGGTACGAAAGATCAAGCATTTTGAGGAGTTTAGGCGGCTGCAGACATTTATAAAGACCTATCAGGACTACTTAAACTATCATTTTAAGGCGGTTTCGGCGCTAAATTTCGACTTTAAGCGCATAAAGCTGCCGCTTCTTATAAAGTGCAATAAAATGATAAACGCCGATAACTTTGTTTTTGAGTACGCAAAGGCGCTAAATTTGAGCTTCAAATACGTCCCGCTAGAACCCGGAATCGACGTGGAGGCAATAGCTGCGGCAAATCCGCGCACGCTTTTGTACTTTTCAAATTTTCAAATTTTACGCCAAGAGGCCAAAAATCAGATCGTATCTCTCGCCGCCAAACGCAAGATCATCGCAAGCTCGACCAATCCGAACGAAGAGACGCCGATGGAGACGCTAAACATCACAAGCGATGAGAAAAATTTTCAAATCGACGAAATTTTGACGATCGACGACTACATCAAGCACATCATCGTAAACTATCAGGACAAATACCCCGACACCGAGCTTAGCAAAAAGCTAGGCATCTCGCGCAAATCGCTTTGGGAAAAGAGGAAAAAATATGACGTCGTCAAGAAAAAATAACGCCGTTTGGATAAACGACGAGGCTTTTGGCGCGCTTGATCTCATAGAAAATCAAATTTTTAGCAAATTTAACCGCCTGATGAATGAAAAAGAGGCGAACGAGATCTACGAGACGGGCTTTTTGGCCGGCGAGCCGATGCCATATACTTTCGTCTTTGCGCCGCACGGCAAGCGCAATCAAGAAACTATAAAAAACGCCTCAAAGGGCGATCATATCGAGCTTATCAACGGCGGTAAGGTCGTGGGGTATATCGAGGTCGGCGAGGTTTTTAAATTTAACGCCGAAAAAAGCTCGCAAAATATCTTTCGCGCTAACGAAGCTGCGCCCGCACAGCAAAGCCAAAGCGGCGAACTGGCCGTAAGCGGCGAGATAAAAATCTACGACGACAAGCTAGCCGAGGTAAGAAAGCTGATCGAAGAGGTCAAAAGGGAGCAAAACGTCCGCAAAATCTCGGCGATCATGCTAACTGCGGAGCCATTTAACCGCGCGCACGAGCGCCTGATTAGGATGACGATAGATAGCTCCGATCTGGTGCTTTTGTTTTTACTAAAAAGCCACGGCGCGGACGAGATGATGAGCTTTTCTCTCAAAAAAAGCGTGCTGGAATACTTCATCCAAAACTACGTCCCCAAAAACCGCCTGATCATCGTGCCTTTTGAGAACTCAAATCTCTTTAGTTCGCACCTAAACCCGACGCTAGAGTGCATCGCGGCGCATAGGCTGGGCGCCCATAAGCTCATAGTCGGGCAAAATCACGCCGGTATCGGGATGTTTTACGATCACAACGTCGCTCACACGGTGCTAGAACGCTACAAAAACGATCTAAATTTAGATATCGTCGTGCTGCCAGAGCTCGTCTACTGCGACGAGTGCAAGACGCTAGTTAGCACCAAGACCTGCCCGCACGGCCAACATCACCATATCAAATACCACGCCCAGACGCTAAAAACGCTGCTGCTAGCGGGTATCTTGCCGCCTGCAATCCTCATGCGGCGCGACATCTCGGCGATGATACTGAGCGAGCTTTTCCCGAACCGATTTGAAAATATCCAAAAGCTTTGCGACGATCTTTTTCCTAGCAACGGGCTGCTCGAAAAGCAGACGGAGAGGGAGTTTTACGAAAATTTGATGAAGCTTTATCAGACGACGTCGCTGACTTAAATTTGCTTTTAGCTTTTACTGCGTCGAAATATCGTTTATTGCTGTATGCATGCGTTGTTCATTTGGCGCTTTTTTGCTTAATTTTAGCTTTTATACTGCGGCTCGTTTTGAGAGAGATTTTGTGCAGTTTCGCTGCGCTTGAGGTCGCTTTTCAGGGGCAGCAAATTTGCAGTGCGAAGCAGTGGAAGAGTTAAATTTAGCTTGGGAAACTTCGCGTTTTATCGCCGCTAAAATTTACTGAGTGACTACTTTGCATTAGCGTTGCGAGCTTATCGTTTTTGCGGTATCTTATCTTTGCTTTTGCGTTCAAATTTGCAAATTTTACTCGCCGAGACCTGCACCGCAAAAACTCTAAAATTTGGCACTTGGTATTTATGGCGCGAGGCGTTACGTTACTGTAGCTTGTTTGGTACAAGGCATAGTGCTCGGCTTTGGCGTCAAATTTAACGTTTTTAGGTATACGTCTTAACGAGTGATATGCTTGCTATCAAAATTTGAGAACCAAAAAAGCCTGGGTAAAATTTGCGGTTTTAGTTCAAATTTA
>ERZ772971.2377-NODE-2377-length-10359-cov-2.718556_pt1 | contig 10359 bp, 10 predicted proteins | sample MGYA00511943_ERZ772971 | MGnify/ENA primary metagenome ERZ772971 (study PRJEB29015, sample SAMEA2737929) | human oral metagenome | biome: human oral; feature: human-associated habitat; material: dental | place: China | collected 2144 ... | reverse complement strand
GACTACACCGACCGCGCTACGTGCCCTCTCTTCGGCGACGGCGCTGCTTGCGTACTCCTCGAGCCTACTGAGGAGAACGAAGGTGTACTTGACTCTTACTTCCGCACGGATGGTACGGGCCGCACCAACCTCATTATGAAGTCCGGTGGCTCGGCCAGCCCTGCCTCCCACGAGACGGTTGATCGCCGTGAGCACTTCGTCTACCAGGAGGGTGCTGCCGTCTTCAAGCAGGCTGTCAAGGGCATGTCTTCGAGCTGTCGTACCATCATGGAGCGCAATGGCCTCTCCTACGAAGACGTAGCATGGGTCGTGCCTCACCAGGCCAACCTCCGCATCATCGACGCTGTAGCGCGTGAGATGCAGGTACCCATGGATCGCGTGATGATCAACATCGAGTACCGAGGCAACACCAGCTCGGCTACGATCCCCCTCTGCATCTGGGAATTCGAGAAGCAGCTCAAGAAGGGTGACAACCTCATCCTCACGTCCTTCGGCGCAGGCTTCACCTGGGGTGCAGTCTACGTCAAGTGGGCTTACGATCCCAAGAACTAATCTCCCCATACGACAGACCTTGCCTGCCACTCTTCCCTTCGCTGGGAGAGGACGGGCAAGGTCTTTTATTCCTATCCCTCCACACTCCGGACGATGGAAGACAAGCAAGAAGTCACGCACCGCTCAGGCTTCGTCAATATCGTGGGCAACCCCAACGTGGGGAAGTCCACCCTGATGAACCTCCTGGTCGGCGAGCGCGTATCGATCATCACCTCCAAGGCCCAGACGACGCGTCACCGCATCATGGGCATCGTCAATACCCCCGAGCTGCAGATCGTCTACAGCGATACCCCTGGGGTACTGCGCCCGAACTACAAGCTCCAGGAGAGCATGCTCGAGTTCTCCGAGTCGGCTCTCGGTGATGCTGACGTCCTACTCTACGTCACCGACACGGTCGAGACGGCCGATAAGAATGAGTTCTTCCTCGAGCGCGTCCGTGGTGTCAAGTGCCCCGTACTCCTCCTTATTAATAAGGTAGACCTCACGACCCAGGACAAGCTCGTCGAGCTCGTGGAGCGCTGGCACAAGGAGCTTCCTCAGGCGGAGATCATCCCCATCTCTGCGCTCAACAACTTCAACGTCCAGCCCTTGAAGAAGCGCATCGAGAGCCTCATCCCTCTATCTCCCCCCTACTTTGAGAAGGATGCGCTGACTGATCGCCCGGCACGCTTCTTCGTGACGGAGATCATCCGCGAGAAGATACTTCTCTACTACAAGAAGGAGATCCCCTACTCTGTCGAAGTCGTCGTCGAATCCTTCAAGGAAGAGGACGAGCGCATCCATATCCAGGCCCTTATCGTCGTCGAGCGCGACAGCCAGAAGGGTATCATCATCGGCCACCGCGGTGTCGCCATCAAGAAGGTCGGCACGATGGCACGTCGCGACATGGAGCGATTCTTCGAGAAGAAGATCTTCCTCGAGCTCTTTGTCAAGGTAGAGAAGGACTGGCGCAATCGCGACAAGATCCTCCGCGCCTACGGCTACCGCCTCGACTAAGAGCGGTAAGCCTCACCCACCAATCACAGCATCAGATATGAGTCATTTAGTAGCAATAGTAGGGCGCCCCAACGTAGGGAAGTCCACCCTCTTCAATCGCTTGACGCAGACCCGTGGGGCCATCGTCAGCGAAGAGGCAGGTACGACCCGTGACCGCCAGTACGGCAAGGTATCATGGCTCGACCGCGAGTTCTCCATCGTCGACACCGGCGGTTGGGTAGTAGGTAGCGAAGATATCTTCGAAGGCGAGATCAACAAGCAGGTAGAGATCGCCATGGAGGAAGCCGATGTCATCCTCTTCGTCGTCGACGTCGAGAGCGGCATCACCGACCTCGATGATGAGGTCGCAGCCAAGCTCCGCCGCACGAAGAAGCCCGTCCTCCTCGTGGCGAACAAGGCGGACAACTTCGCCCAGCACTACGAGGCGGCTGAGTTCTACAGCTTCGGCCTCGGTGACCCTATGCCTATCTCCGCTGTCAGCGGTAGCGGTACGGGTGACCTCCTCGATGCCATCACGAAGCACCTCCCCGAAGGCGAATACGTCGACGAGACCCTCGATGCACCACGTATCGCTATCGTCGGTCGACCCAACGCGGGTAAGTCTTCGCTCGTCAATGCCTTCATCGGCGAGGAGCGCAACATCGTCACCAACGTAGCAGGCACCACGCGCGACTCGATCTACACGCACTACACGAAGTTCGGCATGAACTTCTACCTCGTCGATACCGCTGGTATCCGCAAGCGTGGCAAGGTCAACGAAGACCTCGAGTACTACTCGGTCATTCGCTCCATCCGCGCTATCGAGAACTCCGACGTCTGTATCCTTATGCTTGACGCCACCCGCGGTATCGAGAGCCAGGACCTCAACATCTTCTCGCTCATCCAGAAGAATAGCAAGGGGCTCATCGTCTGCGTGAATAAGTGGGACCTCGTCGAGGACAAGAGCAATGCCGTCATCAAGACCTTCGAGAACGCTATCCGAGAGCGTCTGGCTCCCTTCACCGACTTCCCCATCATCTTCATCTCGGCTCTGACGAAGCAGCGTATCTTCAAGGTCCTCGAGGAAGTCCAGCAGGTCTACGAGCGTCGCAGCAAGCGCATCCCCACCTCGAAGCTCAACGAGGTCATGCTCCCCATCATCGAGGCCACGCCTCCTCCTGCTACCAAGGGCAAGTACATCAAGATCAAGTACGTCATGCAGCTCCCCACCGCGGTACCCAGCTTCGCCTTCTTCGCGAACCTCCCCCAGTGGGTCAAGGAGCCCTATCGCCGCTTCCTCGAGAATCAGATCCGTGCGCACTGGGACTTCTCCGGTACGCCCATCAACATCTTCATTCGCGAGAAGTAGCCTCCCTTCTTCCCCGCCCAACGAAGCGCCCCAGCCGGTAGTCCTGCTACCGACTGGGGCGCTTACTTTTCCCCTCCTCCGCACCTCACTCCGCAAAGCACTATAAGAGGGTGGTACGAACCACTACTGGTCACCGCTCCGACCACTACTGGTCAGCGAGCGAACCACTACTGGTCAGCGAGTGAACCACTATTGGTTCATAGTGCAAACCTATAGTGGTTCGCTCACGGACCTATATAGGTTCACCCGCAGAGCAATATAGGTTCATATCCCCACCCTGTAGAAGCCCGCTCTTCACTACAAGAAGAGACCATTGCGCAAGGCTATCTCTTCACAGCTTGCGCAATGGTCTCTATAGGATCGACCGGGGTGGAGATAGTGGATATGCATATGTGTAAGTTTCCGCACATGCTTTGCGTATCTTATGAAGAATGGGTAATTTTGTGACAACAAGTAGTCCAATTTCAGTATGTTACTTCGCCTAATTTTAGAGAATTTCCTCTCCTTTGATGAGCCTCAAGAGTTCAATATGTTCCCTAATCTTAAGTTAGGATATTTGGAGAACCATATATATGCAAATGAGAAAATACCATTGCTAAAACAGGCTGCCATTTATGGGAATAATGCCTCTGGCAAGTCCAATTTTATCAAGGGGATAGACGTTCTACGCAGCTTTGTTCTAGAAGAAAAATTTCTCACGAAGAGGTTAATTGAACAGTATCGTTTTCGTCTCACTGATAAATATGAGGACCGTCCGATAGAGCTACTAGTAGAGTTTGAGAATGGGGGGCAGTACTTCATCTACGACTTGGCTTTCTCTGATAAAGGTGTTGAACGAGAGGATTTGTATCTGTCTGGACTAGGAAAAGAGGACAATCACCCGATTTTCCAACGAAGATTTGACCAGGTTAGGTTTGGGGAAACTCTAGCTGCTAGTCAGGAGCCACAACAAAAAACAAAAGAGATTATGGAGCAGATGCTGCGTAAAGATTACCAGTATGCCTCTCTATTATCTCTGCTTGCTCGTTTTCCAATTTATACCTCTAGAGATATTGATCAAGCCCGAGCTTGGTTTGCCGACCAACTTATAGTACTAGGTCTCGGATCTGTCATGCCCCGCTTAATTACATTGCTCTACAAGAATCAAGACGAACTAGACTTCATAAATAAAGTATTCCATGAGATTGCTATTGGAGTAGATGGCGTATCCGTGCGGGACTCTGATCCCCAGAAATGGCTGCTAGAACGTGCAGAAGAGTTGAAACTCGATGATGAGGCTAAAGCTGCAGAAGGAGTAGAGATTAATAGTTACATAGCCTCTCGCCCCGATCATACCTACTACAAGGAGGATGGCAAGGAGAAGATATTAGAGCTTGTCTTTAAGCAACTGGGTAAAGGAGACAAACAATATTCTCTAGGGGTGCAAGACCAGTCAGATGGAACCGTGCGCCTACTAATGCTTCTACCAGCCATCCATGACGCTATCTCTCAAAAGAAAACTGTTGTCATTGATGAGATAAATCACTGCCTACATCCCAATTTGCTTTTTGACCTTATACGGTTTTACTCGGAAACCAAGACTCTTGGACAACTTATATTCACCTCTCATGAACTAGAATTGATGGAGCAGGATAAGAACCGTGAAGGAGAAGAACAGAGCAAGATTGTGCGCCCCGATGAGCTATGGTTTGTAGACAAAATAGAGGGGCGTAGCTATCTATATTCGTTGAGTGAATTCAAGTTACGCCATACTCTATCCGTGCGCCGAGCCTATCGAGAAGGACGTTTTGGAGGGAGTTATACCGGTCGGATCATTAATGTAAATATGGAGGAAGAATGAAAAAACTCAGTTATGACAAGCCTGAGCCAACCTTGGAACTTAAAGATGAGCCATACGATGAGGTTAAACCAGCTGAGTCATTCTACGTAAATTTACCTAGAGAAACCGACCTCGTAGCAGAATACAAGGCTGGAGAACCCACTCAAGAAATCGGTTTAATCTTTGTTGTTTCGGGTGGGGAAAAGAGGGAGAGGAACTATCTTCTGGAGCTTATCCGTACTCGAAATAATAGTTATAAGAAGTGTGTAAATGTAGTATTTACATCGCCCGCAGATGACACATCCTGTTGTCGTGGTTCATCCCCAGATGATATACTTGAATATTGGAGAAGTATATTTGATGAGGATAGCAAAATGCTCAAAACAGAAGAATGGGAAGGCACTTTAGATGAAACCGATTCTGTTTACTTTCTTACTGATCTAGACCACTTTAGGAAAAGTCTAGAAAAAATATTAAGTCCACCACCCCAAGCGACTCCGCCTCCTTATCAATGGATTATCAGCAATCCATGCTTTGAGATATGGCTCTACTATTGCTATCGTGATGATGATCCCAATAAGACATTGAAAGCATTGAAGCCTCTGGATGAGCATAAACGCCCGGGAAGCCTAAAGACTCTATGCGGTGATTTGTACCCAGGTGGTATGAATCCCAAGAAGGCATTTGACAATATAGAGCGAGCAATAGAAAACGCAGAGAGATATCGTGGTTACGACAATAATCGTATACCTCAGTTGTTCTCCACAGATATGGCAATCTTTGCAAAGAGGGTATGGGAGTACATCCATATCGAGTTTCAAAAGAAACAGAAGGAGAAGGCGGAAAGTTTCAAAAAGAACTTGAACCAATAGGGGCATCTCAATCCCTCTTCAGAGAGGGTGCAATTATGAGCCATAAGATTCTCATCAATGACAATTGAAACACTGCATCCCAGTATGCACTAGAACGCCATACAAGTCTCACCAAATATGATCTTGGTATTATACTATAGACCCATCAGAAAGCCTATGATAGCTTTGTAAGCTTCCCTCTAGTAGGCAGAAACTGGAGCCTGGCATACTTTCTTTTATACTCTCACCTAACCTAGTAGTTTGCTCTGCCCTCGATCTAACACCTGCGGGATATGCTCCCTTGTGTATTTTCCACTAGGAAGTGCAACACTATAGCCTCAAATTTAGATAAAACACTTTGTGGGGCGTACGATAGCTGAGCTTCTTTCGCGGACGATTATTTAGCCTCCATTCTATCTCTTTGAGATCACCCTTGGTGAGAGCATCGAAGGAGCTGTGCTTAGGCAGGTACTGCCGGATTAAAGCATTGGCGTGTTCGATGTGTGGCTTATCAGTGGAGCGATACGGACGAGCAAAGTAGACAGGCACCTCTAAACCTCGTTCGATACTCCTAAAAGCACTAAACTCCGGGCCATTGTCCGTAGTGATCGAGTGAAGCTGGCCACGCCGCTTGAGGAAGGCTAAACGACGATTCACGGCTCGAGCTATAGGTTTGGCTTTGCGCCCATGAGGAAGAGCTTCTAGGAAGACGTAGTCCGTCTTGCAATCCGTCAGCGTAAGGATAGCCTCACTGCTAGAGGCCCCTAGGATCAAGTCCATCTCCATGTCCCCCATACGCCCTTGCAAATCAATGATCTCAGGGCGATCGAGAATGCTCTTATACCGCCCTAGCTTCTTGCTATTGCAAGGGGTGGAGAGGCGTTTGCGACGATACTTCAGACCATGCCGACAGTAGCTATATAAATCCCCTCCACTGCGTCCCCTCCACTGCGCTTGTCGGCGTGTAGCCAATTGTAGATCGTGGTCTTACCCACCATCGCTATCCCTTCCAGACGAAGACGACCCGAGATCTGCTCGGGAGACCATTGTTCCTGCTGAAGCAGGCTGGCTACTCGCTCCTGAAGAGAGCGGGTGAAGCAGCGGGGATGCTGCCACCAAGCAGCTCGCTCGTCAGCGAGCATCTGCGCATGCTGGGCGCTATAGCCACGCTTGTGACTATTGCGACGGAGCTCACGACTAACCGTGCTAATATGCACCTCAATAATGCGGACGATAGAGCGAATGGAGCTACCCTGTTTGTGGAGCTGAGCAATTGTATATCTTATTTTTGCTCGCGATACAATTGGCGGTAAGTCATTTCAACCCTCAATATACGACCTCTGGAGCATACAGCCAGTGAGTTTCTTGCTCGCTGGCTGTCTTTTTATCACTACTGTTGCACTTGAGGCAGGAATGTGCACTCAATGAAATATTGGGAAGAATTTGGCTATTCCGTGAAAAGTAGCTACTTTAGCGCATGACGATAGCTCATGGGGAAGACCTCTTGCTTTCAGGGGTAAGGGGAGCTTTTTGCATGTCTGTGGTCGAATCTATAAATGTAACTCACCTAACAACTAAAGCCTATGGCATTATACGAATACGGTGTCGGAGGAAATGAAGTCAAGATCGACGCCAATGAAGCGATAGCGGAGATTCCCTCGAATCGTACGCTACTTGTACAGAAGCTCACGGATGAAGCAGCCCTTCAACCTGAGATGGTTTATGGGCTCGAGACACTAGAGGATGTTTTCGAGCGCTTCCAGCCGTCAGTGGAGCTCGAGTTCCAAGACCAAGAGGGTAATGACGTTCCCGAGAAGCTAGACTTCAAATGCCTCGGCGACTTTAGTGCCAAGAAGCTTAAAGAGAATAGTCCTTTCCTCTCACAGCTCAACATTGAGCGTGAGCAGTACCTCAAAATCTCTCGTCTTTTGACCAGCAATAAGGCTCTGCTCAAGAGCTTAAACGATGCAGAGGCACGAGCAGAGATGATACACGTTCTAGAAGCGGCTCTTGAAGAACTCAAGGGGGCCAATAGAATCCAGGAATAACCCTCAAAGAACTACAAGGCTATGGCAGATAAGGCTACACAAAAATCTCAACTAGAACAGGGCGCCAGCACCTCAAGGCTGGTGAGTCCCTCCAGCCGTTCATCGATTGATCGGCTCAAGGCCTATGGGGGCTTTGCATTCTTGGAGCAAATCATTGATGAGTTCTCCAATATGAACCCTGAGCGTAAGGCGAGACGTAGTATTTTCTTGACGGATGAGGGGCGGAGTGATGCTCGTCGTCAGCTAGCAGGTCGCATCAAGATTTGGCTAGACTTGCTCCAGTCTGGCGAATCTGCTGATAAGATGCGTGACTTCGCCAAGGAGCGTGCGGCTCAAGTTGAGGGGACGCTTAATGCTAACCTCTTGATTGCACTCAAGCGTACACGTGAGCTAGAAGCCTCTTACCGCTCAGTGGCACACTTCTTCAAGAATACGGAAGAGAGCAAAGTCAAGAATTTGACGATTGTCAATGCAGAGCTGTCCCAGCTTACAGACCTTGATAATACGCTCTTCATTGATCATATTGCAGACGAACTGAAGCATAACTTCGACCGTCTAGACTTACGTCGTAACTACTCACTGCTTGTTGTCCCAGGCTATCTCGGCTCCAATGCTGTGCTCGACAAGTGGGCGAAGATTGCACACGATAATAAGGTTCTACTCGTCACCGACTTCCAGAACCTGGAAAGTCCTGATGACGTAGTAGACATGTTCTTCAGTGCAGATCATACAGGAGGTGAGGTCTACAAGTCGAATACGATCATGACCTGCAACTGGCTACTTGGTCGTACTAAGGTAGAAGTTGCGGGAGAAGAAGAGCATCTTTATGTTGCTCCTTCTGCTGCGCTTGCTGGACGTATCTACTCCACAAAGATGTCTCAAGTTGTGGCCGGTAAGAAGTTCGGAGGGATCAATGAGGTTGAGAGTGTACACTTTGACCTCAAGAAGAGTGAGATCTCAGAACTTGAGCGTATGGGCCTCGTCCCAATGGTCAATGAGTACAGCCGGGTGATGGCGTTCTCTGCTAAGACGCTCTTCAACGGTGATAATATCGGTCTGCAGACCTACTCTGTGGTGCGAGTCTTCGACTATATCACGAAGGTGCTGTTTGACTTCCTCAACCGAAGGGCCTTTGAGAACTGGACAACGCGTACTGAAGCAGATCTTCGTGCGCAAATTGTCAAGTTCTTGGATGGAGTACAAGGACCGAGCGGACTCATTGAGAAGTTTAAGGTACTCAAGATAGAGCAGGACCCTAATCAGAAGGATAAGGTTCTTCTCGATATTCATATTACACCTTACTTCCCTGCCAAGAGTTTCGTCATTCAGCTTGCAGGTCATAAGGGAGACAAACCCGAAGATACCACCTGGGAAAGCGAATACCGACAGGAGTAAGTAATAAGGTAAGATAACAGATAATAGTGGGGGAGGATATTTATCTTTCCCCACTATGCTATAATAAGAAGATTGAGATGAACTGGCTATTATTTAAGCACAAAGAAACCTCTCGAATGACAATTGATATTGATATGGAAAATGGGGCTGTATTGATCACTCAACGTTGGAGGATGGTTGACAAAGGTAATAGTTCCTCTGCCTCTATTGAGTATTTCAAGAGAATGGTTGCCTCAACGATTCAAGCTATTTGGAATCATAGATGCTTCATCAATCTCATAGATAAAAATGCTATAAAGAAAGAAGATCGCAAGAAATCCTTTAGACTCGACTTTAAGATTCGATGGGTTACTTCTAATGAACATTGGAAGGTGTACATGCAATCGGAAGGAGTAAGTTACATCAATTGGCTAGCACGAAGAATACACTTAGATATGTTAGACATAAAACCTCAGCAAAAGCAAGGAGCGCCAAGAGGTTTAGAGCAGTACCCCGTAGCACACGAATTTGGTCATACAATAGGGAACGTAAGGGGAGCATTTCCATCTATTATAATGGGTTTTGATCGAATGAGTGTAATCTCTCATGGAGATGAGTATGGAATTGCTCCCTCCGTCAGAAATAGTGAGATAATTAATAGGCAGAGGAGAGAGTACATTGCTGATATTAGTAGTATCATGAACCTTGGAAATGGTCTGAGAAGGCGCCACCTTGATTACATCCTTCAAGAACTAAACTCAATGTGTTCAGCATTCTTTGGTTGCTATTTTGAGATTGATGAAGTTATAGAAGTATAGTATAAATGAATAGAGTTACTAAAGTCTTCCTCATAGTATGGCTGCTTATGAATTTATTGGCATGTCTGAACCATAATAAGCACCAATTATCTCAAGAAACTCAGAAGACACTTCCAATAAGCTACCTACCAGGTGAGCTAGATACTCTCTATCAGCCTCTTTCTAGAGATAGCTTCATATTACAAGAATTGCACGATGAATTTAGGAATCCAACAGAGAGGCTATTCCCAATGGAGCAACGAAAGGCACATAAGACATGGGTTCTAGAATTCACTTGGAGAGAGAAAGCTGATAGTCTGATCACAGTATGGTATATAAGAGAAGCTGATACATTAAAATATCTCAGATATTTCAGGTACTCAGAATTCGACATTTTCTAAATATTAAGACTCCTTAATCAGTCCTTTTAGATTCGGGTCATTCTTAATCCTTTCAATCTCACTGGCGACAAGGGTTAGGATATCCTGTTTCACGCATTTATAGTTGGCTTCGATGGTCTCACTGAGACTGTCGGAGCCATCTTCGTTAAGGAACTCCGCGATGATGGGGATGG
>ERZ772971.2376-NODE-2376-length-10360-cov-3.245900_pt1 | contig 10360 bp, 11 predicted proteins | sample MGYA00511943_ERZ772971 | MGnify/ENA primary metagenome ERZ772971 (study PRJEB29015, sample SAMEA2737929) | human oral metagenome | biome: human oral; feature: human-associated habitat; material: dental | place: China | collected 2144 ... | reverse complement strand
GGTATCAACTCTTGGACAGAAGGAAATAGGAAAGAGAAAGTTTATCAAATTATTGAAACAGCAGCCCCTGATATTTTTGGGGTACAAGAGGCTTTAGCCCACCAATTAGAAGGCTTAGAAGCACGCTTTCCATCTTATCAACGAGAAGGTGTAGGGAGAGATGATGGCAAAAAAGCAGGCGAACATGCTGCCATCTTTTTTAGAAAAGACCGTTTTACCTTGTTAGAAAAAGGTGATTTTTGGCTTTCAAAAACGCCAGAAGTTCCTTCATTAGGATGGGACGCTACTTGCTGTAACCGTATTTGTTCGTGGGTAAAGCTCAAAGACAAGAAGACTGTTTTTTGGGTTTTTAACCTTCATTTTGACCATGAAGGGAAAGAAGCTCAGATACAAAGTGCTAATTTAGTACTGCAAAAGATAAAGGAGATTGCGAAAAAAGGTAAAGTAATCTTGATGGGAGATTTCAATTTACCAACAGAGCACCCTGCAGTGCAGAAAATAGCTTCTCAGCTTTATGATACCCAGTTGTCGCCTACTAATCAGACTCCTAATATGGGGACTTTTAATGCGTTCAAATTAGATGAACCCCTTAGAGGACATATAGATTTCATTTTTGTACAGAAGCGCATAAAAGTGCAGCAGTACAAGATTATTGAAACTCGCATTGATGGACTCTACCCTTCTGACCATTTGCCAGTATGGGTGAAGCTACAATTGAAATAAAATATCCAATCATAATGAAACAGTATTTATCTGATCGCATTAATGCGATGGAAGCTTCTGCTACTCTTGCGATGGCTGCTAAAACACGTGAACTGAAAGCTGAAGGAAAAGACATCATAGGACTTAGTCTTGGCGAGCCCGATTTTAATATTCCAAATTTCATCAAAGAATCGGCAAAAGAGGCTATTGACCAAAATTACAGCAAATACACGCCTGTGGAAGGTTACTTGGAATTGAGAGAAGCTGTTTGTCAGAAATTTTTGCGTGACAATCAACTTCATTACACACCTTCTCAGATAGTTGTTTCGACAGGAGCTAAACAGTGTTTGGCTAATGCAGCTTTGGCAATGATTAACCCTAGTGATGAGGTTATTTTCCCTGCTCCATATTGGGTGAGTTATAAAGAGATAGCTAAATTGGCAGGAGGAGTTCCTATAGAGGTATACACTACTATTGAGAATGACTTTAAGATGACACCAGCTCAATTGGAAGCTGCTATCACTCCAAAGACAAAAATGGTGTGGTTTAATTCACCTTGTAATCCTAGTGGTTCGGTGTATAATAGGCAAGAATTAGAAGCTCTTGCAGTTGTGTTGAGAAAATATCCCCATATTTTTATTCTCTCAGATGAGATTTATGAGTATATTAACTTTACCACGGAACCCTATGTGAGCTTTGCTGCTATAGAAGGAATGTATGAACGCACTATTACAGTAAATGGTCTTTCAAAAGCTTTTGCAATGACAGGTTGGCGTATAGGCTATTTAGCAGCTCCTGAATGGATTGCTAAGGCTTGCAATAAGGTGCAAGGGCAGATGACAAGCGGAACTAATGCTATTGCACAGCGTGCAGCTATTACAGCTCTTAAAGCCTCAAAAAGTGAAATACAATATATGATAGATGAGTTTAAGAAACGCAGGGACTTAGTGCTACAACTTCTAGGTGAAATAGAAGGATTGAAACTGAATATTCCTGAAGGAGCTTTTTATGTATTTCCAGATGTATCGGCTTTCTTTGGGAAAACACTAAGAGGTCGTACTCTACACAATGCTTCAGATGTATCGCTCTACTTGCTAGAAGAAGCGCAAGTGGCTACTGTTACAGGAGAGGCATTTGGCGATGGAAATTGCATTCGTATTTCTTACGCAGCTTCGGAAAAGGAACTTCGTGAGGCGATTAGCCGTATTAAGGAAAGTTTGCAATCATAATTTATAATAGAAAGAAGCTGATAGTTTTTAAAAAAAACTATCAGTTTTTTTGTTTGCTTGTTTCATTAAAAATACTACCTTTGCACCTTGAAAGTTAAAAACAAAAATAGTTATGGCATTAGGAGATAACAAAACAATTAAATACTTAAAGTCTTTCTATATAAAAGACTATCTTATTATACTCTTAGGATTGGTGATATATGCCTTAGGGGTTACTGGGTTTATCATTCCCAATAAGATAGTAACAGGGGGGTTGGCAGGTATCTGTTTGATTTTGAAATATAAATTAGGTTTAGAGATAGCTGCTTCCTATTGGGTTATCAATTTAATTCTTCTAGTGATAGGTTTAAAAGCTGTGAGCAAGCAGTTTACTTATCGGACACTGATTTCTATCAGTATTTTATCGGGATTACTTTGGGCTGGAGAGACTTATTTGTTGCCTTACTTTGTTGCTCACCCCCCTTTAAGTGATTATTTCTTATCAGTAATAATGGGAGGATTGCTGTGTGGTACAGGGTTAGGCTTAGTGTATTCTGCCAATGGTAGTACAGGAGGAACAGATATTATTGGGTTTGTGCTAACTAAGTATTATAGTATTAGTATTGCGCGCATTTTGTTGGTTGTAGACGTGTGTATAGTGCTTTCATCTTTCTTCATCTTGGAACACAAAGAAGATACGCTTGAGAAAACAATTTATGGCTTAATCTTGTTGCCACTAATGTGGCAAATGGTGGAAATAGTAATCAATGGGGCTCGGCAGTCAGTACAGTTGTTTATTTTCTCTAAACATTACGATGAGATAGCTACACACATCAATAGTGAGCTAAAACGTGGTTGTACAGTGATTGATGGTGTTGGTTGGTATTCCAAATCTTCTCAGAAAATAGTAATAGTGATAGCTCGTAGAACGGAAGCAACTTCTATCTTCCGATTGGTGCGCAGTATAGATCCTGCAGCCTTTGTAACAAAAACTAACGTAATGGGAGTTTATGGTAATGGCTTTGATAAATTGAAATAAAGCTTTTCAGTTTCAACGAAAAGTGTTATATTTGCACGCTCTAAAAAAGATATTACAGAATGATTCAGAGAATACAAACCGTTTATATGCTTGCTGTAATGCTAATAGCTACCCTCTCTTTATTTTTGGGGTTGGATTTCTTTAGAGGAATCCTCTTTGCTTTGTCCGCTATAGTAGCAGTTTATGCAATTTTAAAATATAAGAAAAGAATTGTTCAGCAAAGACTTAATTGGCTGAACATACTTATAAATGTTACTTTATTAGGGGTATTTGTATATCGTATGCTAAATTCATCTGGAGAACTTGTTTCTGAGAAAGGTGTTGGGCTCTTTGTACCTGCGCTTTCTATCGTTTTTTTGTTTTTAGCCAATAGGGCTATTGGGCGGGACGAGAAGCTTGTAAAATCGGCAGACCGATTGCGATAGACCTATAATCTTAGTAGTGTTGTGCGTTAAAAAAATCCTAAGTTTGATACTTAGGATTTTTTTTATTACCTTTGCGCGATTATTAAATGTATTAAACCAATGAAAAGAACTTATGCAGGTATTCCAGAAGAAAATGCAACACTAGAAAACGCCAAAGTGATGTTATTAACAGTACCTTATGATGGTACTTCAACTTGGGGCAAAGGTGCTGACAAGGGGCCTGAACTATTTTTAGACGCTTCAGAGAATATGGAGCTTTATGATATTGAAACTGACACTGAACCTTACCTAAACGGTGTCTATTTAGCTGGGGAAGTAGCTGAAAACAGCTCTCCAGAGGCTATGACTGAGGCAGTATATCAAAAGACTAAAGAACTACTCAAAAATGAAAGGAAACTCTTTACTCTTTTTGGAGGCGAACATTCAGTTTCTATTGGTTCTATACGTGCAGTAGGCGAGCAGTATGAGAAGCTGACAGTGCTACAACTTGATGCTCATACTGATTTGCGCCCTGAGTATCACGGTTCTACTTCTAATCACGCTTGTGCGGTATTTGAGGCAAACCAAAAGCACAAGTTAGTGCAAGTAGGTATTCGTTCAATGGATGCTGAAGAAAAACAATACCTTCCTAAAGATAGGGTGTTTTTCGCTCACGAAATTGCTAAGAACAAGAAATGGATAGATGATGTTTTGGATAAAGTATCAGGGAATGTGTATATTACTATTGACTTAGATGCTTTTGACCCAGCCATTGCGCCCTCTACAGGTACTCCAGAGCCAGGAGGACTGCAATGGTATCCTACACTTAAATTATTGCGAAAAGTCTTCAAAAAGTGCAATGTTGTAGCTTTTGACATAGTAGAGCTGATGGATAGTCAGCAAGCAAAGCCTACTGCTTTTTTAGCTGCTAAACTCTATTATAAGATGTTGGCTTACTATTTTAAATATCAGAACAAGAAGAAGTAATAAAAAATGCTGGTTGATAGAATATCAACCAGCATTTTTTTCATTAACAAATTGTCAAATAGACTAGTTGCCTAATTTCTCCTTGTATTTTTCAAAGATAATCTTAAACCATTCGGTATATTGTTCAGGATGGGCTGCTATGTCTTTTCTGATATCTTCTGGCAAAGCCCATCGCCAGTCTGCTACTTCGTCTTGGTTAATAGTGGGGGGGGCTTCATAATAACCTATCAAAATATGGTCGAGCTCGTGTTCGGTGAGTCCATTATCAAAAGGTGCTTTATAGATAAAACTCATTACGTCGGTAAGCTCAGTGCTGAACCCCATTTCTTCTTGTAGTCGGCGTTTTCCTGCTTCTACAGTAGTTTCTCCGTCGCGAGGATGACTGCAGCAGGTGTTGGTCCATAGTTTAGGTGAGTGGTATTTGTTGGCTGCTCTTTGTTGTAGCATAATTTCTCCTTTTTTGTTGAGTACAAATACAGAGAAAGCCCTATGCAGCACAGCCTTTTCGTGAGCTTCCATCTTGGACATTACACCTATGGCATTGTCTTGCTCATCTACTAATATTACGTGCTCTTCCATTGTAATTTTTTAAATTTTGCTTATTTGCTAATTTCTACCCAATCTCCTTTATCAATTCCCCACTTATCGGACAATCCTCCATTGATTTCTAACACATACATAGCAGGTTTTTCAGAAGGAAGAGAAGTTTCGTCGTAAGGGCGCGCATTTTTAGCGATGCTTACTACTTTTTTATCCTTGTCTAGGTAGATAATATCCAGAGGAATTTCTGTGTTCCTCATATAAAAATATCTTGGAGCTTCTTCTTCAAAGATAAACCACATACCTTGGTGTTCTTCCATTGTTGATCGGTACATCAGACCTACAGCGCGCTGTTCTTCTGTTTGAGCAAATTGTACATCTATCTTTTGCAAAATACTATCGTTCTTGTAGATGAATGCGTCTGCATCTTTATTAAATACTATATCTTCAGGAGTGATTTCTATAATGTGTTCTGCTTCTTTTTCTGTGTTAAAAAAGTAAGGTAATACTAAAGAGACTGCAGCTACTCCTACTAATATTATAACTAGTACTACAAAGTTTTTTCTAAAAAAGTTCATTTTTACTAAGTTTAAATTTTGAATTATGATAAGCTAATAATTTATTATATTAATTTGTTTTAATTTCTTCCCTATTATTTGGTACACAAATATATGAGTTCTTCTCGGGGCGTTTAGTAAAAAATAAGTTATTATACTATTTAGAGGTAAGAGTTCTCAGTGCCTTTTTTACAATATACTTTGTTTCTTTGGTAGGACTTTCATTTTCCCAACGTTTACATAGTGTTCTTACGAAATCAGGACAGGTTTTGCTGGCATCATTTAGCCAATTTCCTACACTATCTTGTACATATTTACTATTATCAGACTTTAATTTTTCTAATATAGGTAAATACTGTTCAGGCTTTTCCTTTAAGGCGTCTATATGAGCACACCAAACACCCCGAGGGCGTAAGGCTTCTGTACTAAATCTACGTATATTCTCATCCTCGCTTTCTGCCCAATCGGAAAGGAAATCAATTGAAAAGTCTAAATACTTGCTCATTTCAGGCCGCAATGCCATCCAGATTACCTCACGAACACCGAAATGATTATCGGCTACTAAGGGTTTTAATTTTTCTAACTTATCTTCTAGAGGTATGTAAGTATGCAAAGCAACTAAATAGCAAGCATAACAGCGTACAGAATCAGATAAATGAGTGCTGAGTTGCTCAAATAAGGGCTCATATAGGTTGGTATTTGCATATTTCTCATATAGCAATGCTCCTATAAGTCTAATAGTATTCATCGTAGAAGGTTTCTTTTGATGATTGATTTGAAAAACCAATTCTTCAATGATATTTTTATCAATACCTAAAGTAGGCAAAACAGATTTTATGAGCTCTGAATGGTCTATAGCCAACCATTCGGTAAGGTTAACTGTTTCAATACTCCCTGCATTTAATAGAGAAAGTACTTCATTAGAAATGTCCTCAACTTTTTGAGCCCCTTTTCTGTTTTTGAAAACCTCTATGTTCATTGTTTATTATTAGGTATAATTACAAGAAATGTGCTGTTAAGTATTAAATTTTTGAGACTCTTTTTCTAAACAACAAGTAGAACCCAGCTAAGATGAATGGCAGACTCAGCCATTGTCCTGTAGAGAGTAGTCCTAGTGTACTTTCAAATCCTCCTTGACTTTCTTTCACAAATTCTACTCCGAAGCGTATGCTCCATAAAGCAACTAAGAAAAGTCCAAATATAAAATAAGGTTGTTCCTTTTTGTTAGTCTTCCAGTATACATACCACAATACCCAAAACAGACAGAAATAGCCAAAAGCCTCGTAGAGCTGCGCAGGGTGTTGGTATGGAATCGATCTCAATACATCGGCAAAGTGTGGGTCGCGCGCTATGAGTTCATAAGCTATTTGTGGATTGGTTTGCTGAGTAATCTCCATTGCTTGTTGGGCAGGTAGTGCTCCTCCTTGAACAAATTTTACCCCTAAAGGAAAGCTGTCGCTCACTATCTTACCGTTAATTTCAGAGTTAAAGAAGTTACCAAAACGCACAAACATTCCTCCTATAGTAATAGGTATTACTACACGGTCTAATATCCAAGAGAGCTTGATATCTTTGTATTTTCGTACATATAAAATCATAGCTATTATGATACCTATAGCTGCCCCGTGGCTTGCTAAGCCTGAAAAACCAGTTAATTCCCAACCTCCTTCGGGTTTCTCTCTGAATGGTAGGAAGATTTCGAGCAAATGGTTTTGATAGTAATCCCAATTGTAGAAAAAACAGTCGCCTAAGCGTGCCCCTACAAGAGTTGCAATGACTGTGTACACAAACAGAGAGTCTAATTGTTCTTCTGTTTTTCCATCGTTTAAGTAAATTTTTTTGGTCAGGTACCACCCTAAGCTAAAGGCAGCCACAAACATCAAACTGTAATAGCGAATAGGATACCCCAGAATAGTAGTTAGTATTTCGTTGGAGTTCCAAATAAAATTTAAAGCAATCATAAAGTGATAGTTTAGTTTTGAGGGCGTAAAAGTACAACTTTTTATTGAAACTACAAGCCTTTTATGTTGATTCGTATTTTTTTACTATCTTTGCCGCTCTTAAATATATAAAAACAAATGCGAATTATTTCAGGAAAAAATAAAGGCAAACAGCTTGTGGCTCCAACTAAACTTCCAGTGCGCCCTACTACTGACTTTGCTAAGGAAGCCCTTTTTAATATCCTCAACAATCATTACTATTTTGAAGATTTGAACGTACTTGAGCTTTTTGCAGGTACGGGAAATATTAGTTATGAGTTTGCTAGCCGTGGTTGTTCTGCTGTGCTAGCTATTGATAACCATAGTGGTTGTGTACAGTTTATTCAGAAGACAGCCCGAGAGTTAGAGTATCCGATTACAGCAATTAAGGCCGATGCTATTGAGTATCTAAAACGCACTTATCAGCAGTTTGACCTCATCTTTGCCGACCCACCATATGACCTTCCACAAGAGAAGTTTGAGGCTATCGTTCAGTCAGTTTTCGATAGACAATTGCTCGCTGACGGGGGGATGCTTGTCATAGAACACTCTTCTCGCACAGACCTTTCTGAACTACCTTATTTTTATCAAGAAAAGAGGTATGGAGGTACTGTGTTTAGCTTTTTTGAGGAAGGGGAGGAAACAGTGGAGGAATAGTTGAATTTTCTCTTTTTCATCACTTGGGGGCTTTTGTTGCTACCTTGGGAATGTAGTGAAGGATTAGTGAAGGATTAGTGAAGGGAAGATGTTTTTTTTTCAGAAACTAAAATAGAAAGGAAACTTAGAAAAAAGAACTGCTTTTTTCCTGAAAAGCAAAATATACCTTAGATAGACTTGTTTCTGTTGTAACTCCGTTTTTAATTTGTTGTTAATATGTTTAGGCTTAAAGTATTTATTTCTTTACAGAAGAAGCAAACAAGATTTAGGATGAGAGATTTTGACTTCTGAATTTTAGTAGCCTAAAGTGGATAAATAATCAAAATGGGAAAAGCTGAGAAATTACACTTGATGGTAGAATGGGCGGAATATGAATTTGAGACTTAAAATTTGCTTGATTGACAAATTATTTTTACCTTTGCACTCAAATGAATCATTATGAAGAAACTTATCATTATTTCAATCTTACTTCTAGCGTCAGCTTGTAAAACCAATCCGTTTACGGGTAAAAGTACGCTGAATTTTATGCCTAATAGCAAGGTATTTCCGATGGCTTTTAGCCAATATTCTACTTTTTTGGAGTCGAATAAGGTGATAACTAATACCAATGAAGCCGAAATGGTAAAAAAAGTAGGGGAGCGCATTGCTAAAGCGGCTAAACTATGGCTGGATACCAATGGCTATAAAGGGTATTTAGACGATTACAGATGGGAATACAATTTGGTAGACAGCCCAGAAGTGAATGCTTGGTGTATGCCAGGGGGTAAAATAGTTGTGTATACTGGTATTTTACCAATTACTAAAACTGAAGCAGGTTTAGCAGTAGTGATGGGACACGAGGTAGCACACGCCCTTGCTGACCACGGAGCTCAGCGTATGAGTGCTAGCACTCTCCAGCAGATAGGTGTTGTAGCAGGGAGTTTGGCTCTTCAAACTTCTAAGTATTCAGCTTATACAGAGCAGTTTATGGCAGCATATGGCTTAGGAACTAACTTAGGAGTGATGTTGCCTTTTAGTCGTTCCAACGAAACAGAGGCCGATGCTATAGGTATCCAAATTATGGCCATTGCAGGTTATGACCCAGCAGAAGCTCCCGAATTGTGGAAGCGAATGAGTGCCAAAGGAAGCAAATCTACTCCTACCTTGCTCAGCACTCACCCTTCAGATGAATCGCGTATTCGCAATCTTACCGCTTTGGTACCTAAGGCCAAAGCAGAGGCAGCTAAATTTGGTGTAAACAAATTTCAATAATTCATTCAATTAAGACACTAAACAACAATAAAATATCATCTATTATGCAACAGTTTTACGATAAAATTAATGAAACGGCAAGGATCATTCAATCCTACATTACTGAACATACCCCAGAGTTTGCAATTATTTTAGGTTCGGGGCTAAGCAAATTGGAAAACGAAGTAGAAGTAATTTCTGAAATAAAGTATAACAATATTCCTAACTTTCCGAAATCAACTGTGGTAGGACACAAAGGCAAACTAATTTACGGAAAAATAGCTAATCGCTATGTGCTGATGATGGCAGGGCGGGTACATTATTACGAGGGGTATACAATGCAGGAAGTTACTTTCCCAATTCGCGTTTTTGCCCAGTTGGGTATTAAGCGCCTTATCCTTTCGAATGCATCCGGAGGGGTAAATCCTGATTTTTCGATAGGGGATGTGATGATTATCCGTGATCATATTAATATGTTTCCAGAGCATCCGCTTCGTGGCAAGAATTTAGACCAATTTGGGGTTCGTTTTCCCGATATGAGCAAGCCTTACAGCCATTCAATGATTGCTGAATTAGAGAATATAGCTCGAGAAAACAATATTAAGGTTCAAAAAGGAGTGTATGTAGGGATGCAAGGCCCCTCGTTTGAGACGCCAGCAGAATATGGTATGGTACGTGTTTTAGGAGGGGATGCAGTAGGAATGAGTACAGTGCCAGAAGTGATTGTAGCCCGTCATCAGAAGATGGAAGTATGTGCTCTTTCTGTTATCACAGACCTTGGTGGCCCTGAAATTTCTCCCGATGTATCTCACGAAGAAGTACTAAATGCCGCTAATATAGCAATGCCTAATGTTATTCTGTTAGTAAAAAATCTCATTAAGAACTATCAATAGATTTAGCTAAAGATAAACGGTAAAAAATGGAGCTACCCTAAGGGTAGCTCCATTTTTATCTTTTATTTTGAAATGAGTTCCATCACTTTTTCTGGACATCGCACAGGCCTCCAACTCTTGGCATCTACAAATACTAGTACAGTGTGAGCCGTACAGAGTACTTC
>ERZ772971.2363-NODE-2363-length-10395-cov-8.056480_pt1 | contig 10395 bp, 8 predicted proteins | sample MGYA00511943_ERZ772971 | MGnify/ENA primary metagenome ERZ772971 (study PRJEB29015, sample SAMEA2737929) | human oral metagenome | biome: human oral; feature: human-associated habitat; material: dental | place: China | collected 2144 ... | reverse complement strand
ATATTAGATTTTTTAGAAGAGTTATTTTGGAAAGTAAGAGCTTACTACAGGAAAAGAAAAAGTATAGTTATAAGTATTTTTATTTTTATAATTTCAATTTATGCAGGAAGTTTAATTTATTTTCTAAAAGATGAGAAAATTAGGCTTGTAAAAGAAAATCGAAAATATAATTTCTGGTTTGTTCAGGATTTTGATTTCAAAAGAAAACTTTATGCAATGAATTATGGATTTTCACTTAATGAGACAGTTAGGCTATATAATTTTAATTTTAAAAGGCATTTAGTTGGATGGAAATGGAAGATAGGAAGTAAAGATGTATTTTATGTTTTTATATTGCCGTATAATAGAAAATACTTTTATGTTCCAGAAAGACAGATATTGTATTTGAAAAAAGTTGATTATTCAAAAGAATTTGAAAAAGAAGCTATAGATTATAAAAATATTGGAAAACTTTTTGAAGTAAAATTAGTGGAAGATGAAAAAGATAGAAAAATACGGAAATTTTTAAAATTTTTAGAAGAAAATAATTAAGAAAAAAAGGAGCAACCTCACAGATTAACTATGAGAGAACTCCTTTTTAATTTTTTATAAAAATCAAAAATTTAATTGTCTAACTACATTTGAAAATCTCCAGTTTCGCCATTATTAGCTTTATCTATCAAAAAGTTTGACATTTCTTTAAATTCTGATACTGCTTTTGCATCTTTTCCTGTTACAGAATTTACATTTTGTGAGCTTATAAGGCTTCTTGAAATTTCAAGAGCTATATCTCTGAATGAATTCTGGCTCATTGAAAATAATTCACCATTTTGGTTTTTTCTATCATATTGAGCACCGATTATTTTCCCATCACTAACTGTTAATTTAACAAATGAATTCCAATTTCCATCGTATCTTTTTTCAACAGAATAAATACCGTTTTTTAATGCTGAAAATCCTAAAGCATTTAATAAAAATATTAAGATAACTAAAAATTTTTTCATATTTACCACCACTTTTCTAAATAAAAATTTTTTTCTAAAATCTCCCTCTAATATATTATACACTATTTCTTAAAAAAATCAATCATTTTTTAATAAAATGCTTGTGTATCTGTCACATAACCATCTTTGTTATAAAAAGTCCAGTTTCCATAAGCCTTGTAATTTCTCAAAGCTCCTTGTACTTTGACTTTTCCGTTGTCATAATATTGAGTGAAGTTACCGTTTCCATTTACTAATTTCATTTCACGTTCCTTTGAACCGTTTCTTGAATAGCCTAAAATGTCGGTAATAATACCATTTTGATAATTTTCGATTAATTTTTTAGTACCATTTTCATAATTCCAAGTCCATTGCCCATTTCTATAATTACGGGAATAATTTCCATTTGAACGTACAATACCGTTGGAATAGTATGATTTTGTTTCTCCGTTTAATTGTCCATTTGCATAAGTATTTTCATTTGTGACAATTCCATTTGAAACTTTTACTTCTTTTCCATTTTTTATATTGTTTGCATATTCAAGCGATGAAGTTAAACGTCCAAATTCATCAAAATCGTAACTTGCACCATTTAACATTCCATTTTTGTAATTTCTTATAGTTTTAGAATTACCATTTCCGTAAAAGTCGATATCTTCACCTTCTCTTACACCATTTGCATAATTTACAACTTTCTGCAAGTTACCATTTTGAAAATATAAGAACATAGGCCCATTTAATGTACCGTTTTGATAATTTCTAACAGCCTGAGCATTTCCAGTCTTGTCAAATTCAACGTATACTCCAGTAAACGGCTGTCCAGTTTCTTTTACTGTAGCAAAATTTCCAGCAATTGCAACATTGTCAACTGTGCTATAGTATGAAGTTAATGCACGTGAAGACTGGGCTGAATATTCACTGCTTCTTTTAGCATAAACTTTTGGAACTGCTGCCGCTGATGACAAGATATTTATAGATAAACATGAAAATAATACTATTATTGATTTTTTTAACATAATAAATTTTCCTCCTTTTTTAAGCATTATTTTTATTATACCAATAAAAAATTAGATTTAACTTAGAAAAAATGTGGTTATAAAAAAATTTTAAAAAATAAATAAAGTGTGCTATAATTTTAATGATTGTTAAAACACATTGCAACTTTAGTAAATAAAATAAAAAAGGAGAGGAGAGATTTAATGGATTTATATAATTTGAGAAATAATATGAGAAGCAGATATTTTTCAATGCTGGAATATTTGAATAATGGATTTGAAATTTTTAAAATGTTTGTGAAAAAGCATCCTTTATTAGTTTTTTCACATTTTGTATTTTCAACTGTCATGGTACTTTTTATTACATTTCCATTTACAGAACAGGCAGTAAAAATGTATGAATTTGCAAAAAAAGTGAATAATACAAAGATGCAGAAAAATATAAATATAAATGAATATGCTTCCCTTTTATCCAGCCTATTTTCCATGCTTTTGCTATATGCTTTAATTTCACTGATTCTTCAGTTTGTGGCAGTAATTATACGAAAAAAGGCAGGCCTGGAAATTGAGATGGAAGAAGATGCTGAAAAAGAGAAAATAAAAAAAGATAAATTTAAATTGGGGAAAATTACACTTAAATTTATAATCATGATGGCTGTATACTTAATTATCGGATTGGCTCTAATAATGCTTATTGTCGTATTTTCATTAGTTTTAGACAATTCTTCCGCATTATTTATAGTATCTGTCATATATTTCACTTTATTTTTTAATGTGCTATATTTACAGCAAATATACTATTTAAGGGATGTCAATTTAGTAGAAGCATTCAGATATAACTTATATTTAAGCAAAGGAAAAAGATTGAGAATATTGCTTCCAATAATAATGATTGCACTAATTACTTTTTTTATCAATTATGCTTTAAATTATTTTACTGGAATAACAATTGGAAAATTACAAAATTTACAAATATTAGGAATAGTTGCATCAGTAACTGGCGGGATTGTTAAGACTTTTTCAACTTTATATACAATAATAGCAGAAAATCTTGTATATTTTAATGTGGAATATATGGATTTGAAGAAATTAAAATAAAAAAGGAGAGAACTATGAATTTTGAAAATCTACAAAAAGATCTATTTGAAAGAAAACTTAATTTAGGAGAATATTTTGCAAAAACATTTGAACTTTTAAAAGTGTTTCTGAAAGAAAATAAGTTATGGTTTATTTTGCTTGCACTTGGAAATGCTTGGCTGCTTTTTTCAAATATATTGATGCAGCATATTGGAATAAGTTTAAAAATTGCAGAAAGTACTGGATATAACCGTGGTATTATTGGAGCACTTTTTTCAAATCTTTTAGTACTTTTTGGCATTGCTATAGTATCACTTGGATTAGGACTTTTAAGAGTAATAATTTATATGAAGTCAGGTTATAAAATTGAAGGAAAGGAAAAGGAATATCGGTTTGAAAATGCTTTTATTAAATATTTGAAGTATATTGGGATGTACTTGTTATTTGTAATTGCAATTGCAGTCATAATAATGATCTTATTTCTGCTTGTGGCCATTCTTGCCGTTGCCACTAGAGGGATTCATTCAAATTTTGTCGGATATATTTTAATTGCAATACCATTAATAGCTTATGTTGCAATTATACTTGCATTTATATTGAATGTTCTTTACTTTTTTCAAATATTTTATATTAGAAATATGAAAATATGGGATTCATTTAAATATAATTTGAAATTGTCTAAAAAAAATAGACTTAGAATAATTGTTCCGGTAATTATAATTGCACTGGCAAGCTTAATATTTGTAGTTCCTTTTGTTTTTTCAGTATTTGATTTCCTGCCAATTTATGTAGGATTTGCAGCTTCTGTTATATGTGGATTTTTTTCAGGAATTTTGGAAGTTGCTGGAATAATAATGAATATTATAGTATTTTTAAACGTTGAATACGATTATTTAAAAAAGCAAGCTGAAATAAAGAATGAAAATAATGATGATTCGGAATTAAAATCAGAATAAATATTATAAATAATTGAAGTGGAATTTTTGGCAGTTCCACTTTTTTTAATAAAAAAAATAAATATTTTTCATTTTGAGTACGTTGTGTTTTCAAAATATTTGTGATAAAATAATAAAGTACTATTTAAAAAAGATGTATTATTTAAAAAATTGTGCTATACTATTTATAGCATAATAATAATATAGTGATTACATTTTAGATTTTTAAAAAATTTTTAAAAAAGAAAAATAATCACTATAAATATTATATTTAGGTATTTGTAAAAGTCATAAAAATTGAATAACGTATACTATAATGACAGGAAACAAAAAAAATAAATTTTTCTCATTGTCAAGTAAAAATATTATGTTTATTGAATTTTTAGATTTTTTAAATAACTGTATAAGTATTATATTAGTTAGGAGGATGTATGGGGATTTTTGATTTTTTCAAATCTTCCGAAAAGAAGGAGAAAGAAAAGGAAAAGGAAACAGCTGGCAGCGGAAATAATAATGCCGTTAAAAATGCTCAAATCAGAAGGCAAATTTACGATATTGCAAATAATGAGTCTGAAATGATGGAGAGTGGCAATTATTCAGATGACTTTACAGAAATTTCCTATTATGATGATTTTGGAAAAGAATTTAAGATGCCAAAAAAAGACTGGCTTGATAAAAAATTGTATCCATCTATAAGAAAAAACTGGAATAATATGGATGGGCTGTACCCAATAATCCAGGATGCTTTTTCCAAGGGAGTTTACACGGAAGTAAAGGAAGCTGTATTAAGATTTTATGCGGCAGATGAAAATTTTGAAAGAAAAATGATTTTACTTGGAACTTATCATACAAAAACTGGAGCTTATCAAAATGCACTTGAGCTATATGAAAAAAATTTGAATATTGACAATATTACAGAAGGGCTTTGTATAGCATATGCAGAAGTTTTGGAGCTTTGCGGAAAAGTTCCTGAAGCTGAAAGAAAATACTACGATGCGCTTGAGATTAATCCAAATTCAGCAACGGCATTTAAAAAGTACTTTGACATTGTTAAACGGAGAAATGTTAAGGAATATGAAAGCAAACTTGAGAAGTTGTCTGAAATAAGCGGGAACTGGCGCGCTAAAATGATGAGAGCGATGGTTTTCTTTAAAAAAGGCGACAAGGAAAGCGGGAATTTCTTTTTAATAAATGCGTTAAAGGAATCTGGATACAATTCAGAAGTTATGTATATTACATCAAGCATTTATATTCTTAATGAACTTTACGATGAGTTTAAGCAATATGTGCTTGCATACTATAATCCAGAAAAGCATAATGCGTATACTGCCTTAAATGTTCTAAAATACTATAAGGTGAGAAACTTGTATAAGGAAGGGCTGGAATTATGTAAATTTACATCTAAGTTTCCTTGGATTGAGCATTATAAGAAATTTATGTATTATGAAGATTATTTTTGGAAAATGAAAGTAAATTCTGAAAGTTTAAATAATAACGATGAAAGTGCTTCAAATCACTTTTTTTCAACAAATAAGCCAATTTGGTATTATGAGTTCAATCATCCGGAGTTTATGTTAAATCAAAGCAGAAGGGTAAAGCCAAATGTCCTTATACTGACATTCACTTCGATAGGAGAAAAATCAGAATTAGCTGAAAATCTAGCTGTTTCGCTGCCATTGTACTTAAACGAGAATTTGCATTATAAGACAAATTTAAATTATCAGCTGGCAGTAGCCTATAACAAAGAAAGTTTATTTGTATCTAAAAAACGTTACAGCATAGATTATATGAAACTGATAAGACAGCAGAATAATAACTTGAACTTTGTTTTAGCAGGAAATATTTTAAAAATGCCGAATGTGGAAAAATATGAAATTGAAATTTATCTTTACGATACGTTTAATGAGAAGAAATCAATTTTAGTTAATAAAATTTATGATGAAAATAATATTTATAGCGTTCAGAACGACCTGCTAAAAGCTGTGAGCACTTTCTTTGAAAGGGATTTTTCTATAAAATATGAAAGAAATTTACATAACTTGATTTTATTCTCGCCTAAATTAAAATTTTTGATACAAAGCAAAATTCATAAGGAACATCAGTCCTGGAGATATAAAAAGCTTCTTTCAGACCAGATTGACATAGTGCTTGAAGACAGAAACAATGATCTTAAAAAAATAAATCTTCTGGCGCTTTTATATGAGATAAAACAGACAAACAGCCAGCTTTTAAAATTTCAAAAACCTATTATTTACAGCATGAATATTCACGGAATATTTGAAACGCAGACATTAAAGATACTTGCACCAATTATATTCAAGATATATGATGATGATGTTAATTTTCAGGCAAATATAGAGGCCCTAAATATTACAGATTCAAATTATCTAAGCTGGATAAATAGATTTTCGGAGGAGTAGATTATGTTTTCTTACAAAAAAATAGTGGCAATAGTGACATCTGTTCTTTACATATTTGTAAATTATGATTTTTATAACTCAATTTTTCATGAATATACAAATGACAGGCTGTTTCATACAACAACATATTTGGGCATTGTAGAACTGGTTTTCTTTATCATGCTATTTCTTTCAGTATTTCAGCTTGAAAATATGGAAACTAAAAAAAAGGGTGATAAAACTAGGGCAGAAAAAGAAAAGGAAGGTAAAAAAGATGCAAGAGATCTGACAATTTGCTTCCTTATATTTATAGCGAGCCTTATCTGCATAAATATTTCCCGTGTAATTTTGACAAGTTCACCCTATATAAATGACATAGCTTCAACTGCAAGTTCCTACACTACGTTTATTGGCGGCACAAGAGTATTATTTATTTTTTCATCAATAATGCTTATTTTCATTGCGGCAAGCAGAAGAAATGCACTGTTAATAATAATTTCAGCAATAAATTTTATAATTTCTATAATGATATGGCTAGATTTTGATGCAAATGTCACTGCAATTATGAGAATTTTCATTGCGATATTAGCAATCATTTACTATTTTCAATTAAAAGATGGAAATACTGTTAATGCAAATAAAAAATATAAAATAAAAAGCAGCAAAAAGCAAATTGGAAATAATCAATAAATTGAATTTCTGGATAATTCACCATAAGTTAAAAATTAATTAAATAAATTATCGGGCAATTAAGTTTATTAATACAATAAAAATTAAAACAGGAGGATAATAACTAAATGAAAAAAAATATAGCAAATTTATTATTTTTAGCATCAATATTATCTGTTGGAAATATATTGAATGCACATAATCAAAATGTTTCAAAAGATGTAAAAAAACCAATAGAAATACGTATTGATAATAACGGGCAAGTAATCAGGGATCAGTCTGGTTACGGCAGAAATGACAATAATAACGGACAAACAGATGCTCAAAGAAGCGGAACTGAAACAATATCAAATTCAGCAGGAACAATCAGAGTAGATACTTCGTATAGTTCTCAAGGGCAAGATTATAGACAGAAATTCATAATCTTGCATTATACGGCAGGGAATAGAGATTCATCGTTAAAAACTTTGACAAAAAATGAAGTAAGTGCACATTATATGGTTTCAGATGACAAATCAGAACCAGTTTATTCATTAGTAGATGAAAATAAGAGAGCCTGGCATGCTGGAGTTAGTGATTGGAAAGGAAGAAATAATTTAAATGACACTTCAATTGGAATTGAAATTGTAAATGGTGGAGATGCCAGTGGAACATTTGTGCCATATAAAGATTTCCAAATAAAGGAAGTTGCTGTTTTAGTTAAATATTTAGCTGATAAATACGAAATTCCTGCAACGAATATTTTAGGACATTCAGACATTGCACCACAAAGAAAATCTGATCCAGGTCCATTATTCCCTTGGAAAGAATTATATACAAAATATAATATCGGAATGTGGTATGATAATGACACTAAAAATAATTATGAAAGAGAATATTCGACTAAATTGAGTATGATGCCTGTTTCTGAAATTCAAAGAGAGTTAAACAAATTTGGATACGGTATAAGTATAACTGGAACTTGGGACAAACAGACTAAAAATGTAATAAAGGTATTCCAACACCATTTTAGACCATCAAATTATAGTGGAGAAATGGACGTTGAAACTTTTGCTATTTTAAAAGCATTGAACGAAAAATATAATAAGAAGTAGTATTTTGCAAAAAGTTTATTATAGCAAAAGAAAAACATTCTTTACAGACAGTAGAGCTTTTTAGCAAACAGATAATTTAAGAAGAAGAAAGGAAAAATTATAAAATGAAAAAGTTTTCAAATAGAGCTTTAAATATGCACTATTCACCGATTAGAAAATTAGTTCCATACATTGATGAGGCTAAAAGAAATGGAGTGAAAGTGTATCAGTTGCATATCGGACAACCTGATGTGGAGACGCCAGATACATTTTTTGAAGGATTGAATAACTACAAAGAAAAAATTGTAAAATATACAAATTCAGCTGGAATAATAGAACTTAGAGAGTCATTTTCTAAATCTTATAAAAAAGTTGAAATTGATCTTTTACCAGAAGAAATTTTGGTTACTCAAGGTGGAAGTGAAGCAATTCAAATTACACTTCAAACTCTTTGTAATCCTGGGGATGAAGTTTTAGTACCAGAGCCATATTATACAAATTATGACAGTTTTTTGAGAATTGCAGATGCAAAATTGGTTCCAATTGAAACTTCAATTGAAAATCATTATCATTTACCAGCAAGAGAAGAAATTGAAAAATTAATTACTCCAAAAACTAAGGCAATTATGTTTTCTAATCCAAGTAATCCGACAGGGATTGTTTTTAGACCAGAGGAAACAGAATTAATAAAAGAAATTGCGATAAAATATGACTTATACATAGTTACAGATGAAGTTTACAGACAATTTATTTATGATGAAGAAATTGCAAAAAGTTATCAATCATTCATGTCGATTCCAGAAATTGAAGATAGAGTAATTCTTGTGGATAGTATTTCTAAGCACTACAGTGCAACTGGAGCAAGAATTGGTGTTATTGCTTCTAAAAATAAAGATTTTATGGCACAAGCATTAAAATTTTGCCAGGCTAGATTATCAGTTTCAACAATTGAACAATATGCTAGTACAAACTTGATAAATACGCTGGATACATACATTGATAATACAAAGTTGGAGTATAAAGTTAGACGGGATATGATCTACAACAATATTACTAAAATACCTGGTGTTGTAACATACAAGCCAAGTAGTTCATTATATTTAATTGCTGAATTGCCTGTAGATGATATTGAAAAATTTGCAATTTGGCTATTAACAGAATTTAGATATGAAAACCAAACGTTATCATTTGCACCTGGGCCTGGATTTTATACAACACCTGGAAAAGGTATAAAGGAAGCTAGATTCTCATTCTGTACACATAACTTAATTGAAATTGAAAATGGAATGAAAGTCTTAAAAAAAGCATTGGAAGAATATAATAAAAAATAGTTTAAAATTTTAGTAGACTTGTTTAATAATTCAAAATTGTAGAATTTTTTTGTGATTATGAAAGCAAGTCTAATTTTATAATATTAAAAAGGTAAAATTACAATTAGCCTTGTTTAGAAATTATAAACAAATTAAAAATATCATAAAGCAAAAGTTCAAGAAGCTTCTTTGTGAAAAATAAATCATATTATATTTTTTAAATAAAAAATTTGGGAGAGAAATTAATTTAATGAACAACAATGAAAATATTGAACAAATAGAAAATACAGAAAGCTATATTGAAAAAGATATAAAAAATGCAAAAGAAATTTTGGAAAAAATGAATCCTAATCAAAAAATTAACTATCATACAATTTTAACAAAATTAATTTCAGATTGGAAAAGTAAAAATATTCGTCCAAAAATAATGATTCATAGCTGCTGTGCTCCATGCAGCACCTATACTTTGGAATTTCTTACACAATATGCCGATGTAACTGTGCTGTTTGCTAACAACAATATTCATCCTAGAGCTGAATATGAGAAAAGAGCTTTAGTGCAAGAGGAATTTATAAATAAATTTAATGAAAGAACTGGAAATAATGTAGGGTTTATTGAGGATGAATACAAGCCAGCTGATTTTTATCGGGCGGTGAAAGGATTGGAAAAAGAAAAGGAAGGCGGAAAAAGATGTACTGCCTGTTTTCAAATGAGACTTGATATTGTTGCCAAAAAGGCCCAGGAGTTAGGATTTGATTATTTTGGAAGTGCATTAACATTGAGTCCTCATAAAAATAGCCAATTAATAAACACTTTAGGATTAGAAATTCAAGAAATTTTTGATGTAAATTATTTGCCGTCAGATTTTAAGAAAAATAATGGTTACAAGCGTTCAGTCGATATGTGTGCAGAATATGATGTTTATCGTCAATGTTATTGTGGATGTATTTTTGCGGCATTGGATCAGGGGATTGA
>ERZ772971.2356-NODE-2356-length-10417-cov-4.471627_pt1 | contig 10417 bp, 12 predicted proteins | sample MGYA00511943_ERZ772971 | MGnify/ENA primary metagenome ERZ772971 (study PRJEB29015, sample SAMEA2737929) | human oral metagenome | biome: human oral; feature: human-associated habitat; material: dental | place: China | collected 2144 ... | reverse complement strand
TGCAATCAACAAATTAACGCACTTCCAAATTTCTCTTCACTGCTTCTTGCCAATACTCTACAAACCTTTCACGCAAAGAGGTAGGCTCTAATATTGTTAGCGACCAACTGCGTTTCATCAGCTCCATAATGAAGTCGAGAGTGGGCTTTATGTAAAGCTCAATAGTGATATGCTCTTCTGTTTCGGCTATAACCTGCTGTGAGTGATGGATAGGCGAGGCTTTGAGGTAGTTGCCATCACGGCGGTCAAACTGTAATACTACCTTCTGGGCTTGGGCATCGGTGAACATTCCAAAAGCATCGGTGTAAGGCGCATAAAAGTCTATTTTGGTATTAGGCTTAAACTTTTTACCTTCTTTTATCTTGCTAATACGTTCTAAGGCAAAGGCTTTAAAAGGCACCTCGTGGGTAGCGGTATCTACAGCCAGCACATACCACTTGTAATCTTTATGCTTTAGTTTATAAGGCTGTAAGGTATAAGTTTTCTGGGTATCATCTCGGTAATCGTAATAGGTGATTTGTAACTCATAATGCTCCTCTATTGCTTTCATACAAGTAGCAATATGCGCAACCCCTGTATTGGTACGAGTTTCAGCAATTACATATTCGGGCAGAAGTCCATCTTTATTCCGAGTGGTAAGCAGCAAGTATGATGTCAGAAGGTCGTCAATAATAGCACTGCCTTCCTTTTCTTCAAACCGGTACCCTTGTTCTTTATCTAAAAAAAGCAACTCACACTTCCATTCAGCACGAAGTTTCTTCTTATCTCGTTCAAACAACAAGCTGGAATACAAGTCTTCTTCAGGATTTCCTCCTAAGTAAGTGTTTATTTTCTTTTTAATATCTGCCCATTTAGGGTATTCTCCTTTGCGGTTGCAATCACGCACATAGCGCAACAGCGCAAACTGACGTATAAAACTATCCATAGCATCTATTTTTTTTAAGTACAAAGTTATAAAAAACTTTGTTAATATACAAAAAACAAACAAGAGCTTGAACAAAATTAGTGGTGATAGAAATTTTGTTATCTTACACAAGTGCTTTTAATAAGGTTATCAGCTTACAACTAAAAAACATACAACAGCCCAACAACTCGCTCAAAATAGACGATGTAACTGTGGTTAAGTAAAAAATGTTCTTCATACATTGCTAATAGGAAAGTTATTTGTAATTTTGCTGTGTAAAACAATAAAAACAGTACAAAATGGCAAGAGAGATTAAACCAACCCCTATATTAGAAGGGCAAGATGTAATTGATTTTTACGAAAAATTAGCGACATTTAAAGAAGATGTGAAAAAGTTAGGGATTACTCGCGAAAAAATAGAAGAAGAAGCCGAAAAGTTCAGAGCTTTGTTTAAAAATAGCTATGAAAATAGATAATTTTCAAGGGATAAAAGTCCTATTACTTACCGAAACACACTCCATCAAACCTTTTGATTGTGAAGATGATGATTTAAACGATTTCCTATTTAATGAGGCAATCCTTTAACTGTTAGCCACTACTTTTATCATCGAAAACGAAGAGCGCACCTTAGGCTATTACAGTTTGCTGAATGATAGCTTGCAACTGAAAGAAGAAATGTTTTCTTCAGTGAGTCAGTATAACAAATTCCGAAAAGGATTATTACCATATCCAAAACGGCATTTAAAAAGTATTCCCTCCCTTAAAATAGGTCGTTTAGGAGTCGATAAAAGTTGTAAAGGGAAAGGGTTAGGAAAAATGATATTGTATTCAGTTATAAGTAACTGTCTGAAATTTAATGAAAATCAAGCTTGTAGGCTTATTACTATTGATGCTTACAACCAAGCTATTCCTTTTTACCAAAAAATGGGATTCAAATTTCTTACAAAAGTAGCTGAAAATGAACATACACAGCTAATGTTTTTTGATGTAACTACATTTCTTAATGACTAATAAGGTCAAACGCACGAAATTTGTAACAAAAGCTGTTCTAAGTAGTCAATGCTATAGGCAGCTTTTAGTCCTCTTTTTCTTAAGCTTAGCTTATCTTTCTGATTTTTAATTATTCGCCAATTCCTAAACCCAATATCACTTCTTTGTAATTTTCAAAACTTATTTGTACTTTTGCCGCAAATTACATTAATCATAAAAAAATGTCAGAAGAATTAAAAGAACAACGCTCTAACAACTTTATAGAAAACATTATAGAGGAAGACCTCGCCGCAGGCTTCCCCGCCAATGCCTTGCGATTCCGCTTCCCCCCAGAACCCAATGGCTACTTGCACTTAGGCCACGCTAGCTCCATTTGCCTAAACTTTGGATTAGGGCTGCGCTACAACGCACCTGTAAACCTGCGTTTTGACGATACCAACCCTTCTAAAGAAGAACAAGAATACGTAGACGCTATCCGCCGAGATGTAGCTTGGTTAGGATTTCATTGGGACAAAGAGTGCTACGCTTCTGACTATTTCCAAGAACTTTACGATTGGGCTGTGATGCTCATCAAAAAAGGAAAAGCATATGTAGACAAACAAAGCTCCGAAGAGATTGCCGCCCAAAAAGGAACCCCCACCACAGCAGGTACCGAAAGCCCCTACCGAAATACACCTATTGACGAAAACCTCGCCCTTTTTGAACAAATGAAAAACGGCGCTTTCGAAAACGGCACCTATGTACTACGCGCTAAAATAGATATGGCCTCCCCAAATATGCTGATGAGAGACCCTATCATCTACCGAATAATGAACGCTTCGCACCACCGCACAGGAAACCAATGGCACATCTACCCTATGTACGACTGGGCTCACGGCGAAAGCGACTACCTAGAGCAAATATCACACTCCCTCTGCACCTTAGAGTTCTTGCCACACCGCGAATTGTACGATTGGTTCTTAGACCAAGTAATCCCTAACCCCGCCCCACCTAAAGGACAAGGAGGCACACGCCCTAAACAGAGAGAGTTCGCTCGCAGAAACCTCAGCCACACCATCGTTAGCAAACGCAAACTCTTGCAACTGGTTACCGAAAAACACGTAGCAGGATGGGACGACCCCCGTATGCCTACCATTTCAGGCCTTCGCCGCCGCGGTTATACCCCTGAGTCTATACGAAAGTTTGCCGACACTATCGGGATTGCAAAACGCGAAAATCTCATAGATGTCTCTCTCTTAGAATTCTGCGTTCGCGAAGACCTCAACAAGAAAGCAAACCGCGTAATGGCCGTACTTGACCCCATAAAAATAGTTATTACAAACTATCCCGAAGGACAAGAAGAATGGCTTGATGCCGAAAACAACCCCGAAGTAAGCCCTATGACTTTCCGCAAAGTACCTTTCGCGCGAGAGCTATACATTGAGCGCGACGATTTCCGAGAAGAAGCCGACAAAAAGTACTTTAGATTGAAACTAGGAGGAGAAGTACGCTTAAAAAATGCCTACATTATTAAGGCCGAAAGTGTAGTGAAAGACGCTGAAGGCAACCTCATAGAAATTCACTGCACCTACGACCCCGAAAGCAAAAGTGGTAGCGGCACCGAAGCAAGTATGCGCAAAGTGAAAGGCACCCTACATTGGGTATCGGTAGCACACGCCTTAAAAGCTGAAGTACGCCTCTACGACCGTCTATTCACCATTCCTGAACCTGACCGCCAAGAGGACAGCTTCTTGAATTATCTCAACCCCAACTCGCTAAAAGTAGTTACCGCCTACATCGAGCCTAGTTTACAAACAGCTACAATAGGCGAAACCGTACAGTTTCAACGCCTCGGATACTTCAGTGTAGACCCCGAAAGCACCCCTGAAAAACAAGTCTTTAACAAAACTGTAGGGCTGAAAGATACTTGGGAGAAAATCAAAAACGAAGAATAGAATGCTTTAGAGAATACTTCACCGTATTCATCAGCAATAACAAAGAAAGCCTGTTTAGAGATAAACTCTGAACAGGCTTTCTTTGTTGACATTTGTAAATAGCTGAATCAAACCACACCTACACAAGAGAAAGTCAAAATTTGGTTGATGAAAAACTCTGATTAATGATTGTTTTTTGACAAATTATTCCTACCTTTGCACGCAAAATAAGTCTAAATTAAGCACAAAAATGGAAGAGATGCATACTGCTACCCATACTATTGCTGAACTGAAAAAGGGAGAAAAAGCCGTTATACACACCTTCGACCTCAACAAAATCCCCCTAAAACTCATTGAATTAGGATGTTTTGAAGGAAGTGAAGTGGAGATTCTCCAGAAATCCACACTCGGCGACCCCATCTACCTGCGTATGAACGACGCCTATTTGTCTATCAGAAAAGAAATGGCAAGGGCTATCCAAGTAATTAGCAAGTTAGCAAGTTAGTACATCGGCAAATTAACAAATTGACAAATTGGCACATTTAAAAGTAGCCCTTGTGGGCAATCCTAATACAGGCAAAACATCTCTGTTCAACGCGCTAACAGGCTTGAACCAAAAGGTAGGAAATTATCCGGGCATCACAGTAGAAAAAAAGGTAGGTCTCTGCCAACTGAGTAATCAGGTGCAAGCGGAACTCATAGACCTACCCGGTACCTACAGCCTCAATGCCAACTCCGAAGACGAACAAGTAACCGTAAAAACCCTTTCTGACCGCCAAGGAGAACTCTTCCCCGATGTGGTAGTCGTAGTGTGCGAGGTAGAAAACCTCAAACAGAACCTCTTGCTCTTCACCCAAGTGAAAGACCTACAACTGCCTACTCTGTTGGTTATCAATATGGCCGACCAGATGTCGCGAAAAGGAATCAGTATTGATGTGCCAGCCTTAGAAACAGCGCTGCAAACCAAAGTACTCTTGACTAGCACTCGCAAAAGGGAAGGAATCGAAGCGCTGAAAGCTGCCCTTACCCACTATCAGCAGTTGCCCCTTGCACCTTGTGTAGACCTCTCGCGATTAGATGCTATCTCCTATGGAGATTCTGAAAGCGAATTGCGACGCAGGCAGCAAAAAGAAATCATCTTGCGCTATCAGTTCATTAACGAGGCTCTGAAAAAAGCCTACACCGTAGACCGCCAAAAAGCACAAACTCTACGAGCAAGATTAGACCGTTTCCTTCTTCATCCTTTCTTTGGGTATCTTACCTTTGCTTTCATTCTCTTACTCATATTCCAAGCCGTATTCAAATGGTCTAAATACCCAATGGATTCAATAGAAAGTAGCTTTGAAGCATTGCAAGAATGGCTATCGCTTCAGCTACCTGCAGGAGAACTGACAAACCTTTTGGTAGAAGGCATTTTGCCCGGAATAGCAGGCATAGCGGTGTTTATCCCACAGATAGCTATCTTGTTCTGTTTCATTTCACTATTAGAGGAAAGTGGTTATATGAGTCGCGTAGTTTTCCTGATGGACAACATAATGCGGCGTTTTGGTCTCAGCGGAAAGAGCGTAGTGCCCCTCATCTCAGGGGCTGCGTGTGCTGTCCCTGCAGTGATGATAGCCCGCAACATCGAGAGTTGGAAAGAACGCCTCATCACAATATTAGTTACTCCTTTCATCACTTGTTCGGCACGACTCCCCGTTTACCTTATCATCATTAATTTAGTCATCCCCGAAGGAGACTTTCTCTTGTTTAGCTATCGTGCGTGGACTTTCTTTGGAATGTACTTCTTAGGGTTTGCAGTAGCTTTAATTTCAGCATTTCTGTTGGACAAAGCACTAAAAATGAAGAAAAGCAGCAGTTTCTTCATCGTAGAAATTCCCGACTACAAACTTCCCTTGTGGCGCAATATAGGCATCACAGTCTACGAAAAGACTCAAGGTTTTGTGGTAGGAGCAGGGAAGTTTATCTTAGCTATCTCTATCCTCTTATGGTTCTTAGGCTCTCACGGAGCAGGCGAGTACTACAACAGCATCGAGAGTACTGCTGACCGTTTGGCACAAGAGCAACAGTGGAGCGAAAAAGAGAAAGAACACTACATAGAGTCTGAACAGTTAGAACATTCCTTTTTAGGCCACATTGGAAAGGGAATAGAACCCATATTTCGCCCTCTGGGCTATGATTGGAAAATCAGCATAGGCGTAGTAGCCTCGTTTGCAGCGCGCGAAGTATTCATAAGCACCCTTTCTACCGTATATAGTTTAGGAAGTAAGTTAGACACCGAAAATACAGAAGGAGAGCGCACTATCTTAAACAAGATGCTTAGCGAGGTTCGCCCCGATGGGTCTCCTGTTTTTACTCTTGGAACAGGCTTTTCCCTCTTGTTCTACTACGCCTTTGCTATGCAATGCCTCAGCACAGTAGCTGTGGTGCACAAAGAAACTAATAGCTGGAAATGGACAGCCCTTCAGTGGGTGTTTATGACGGGCATAGCCTATATAAGTGCTATGTTAGCTTTTCTTTTACTTTAATTATGAAGATAGGCTTAGTATTTTCAGGAGGAGGGGTACGTGCTTTGGCACACGCAGGATTGCTCAAAGCTTTAGAAGAAAAAGGGTTGCGCCCCTCTATTATTTCAGGAACCAGTGGCGGGGCACTCATCGGTGGCCTCTATGCTTGTGGCATCGCTCCCGATGATATGCTGTCTTTTTTCAAAGAGACTCCTGTGTTCAAATGGTCAATGCTGACCTTTAAGAAAGTAGGTTTAGTAGACAGTGCTAAATACACTAAGTTCTTTCAAAAACAATTCAAGTGCACTACCTTCGAGCAACTACAATTGCCCTTGGTAGTTACAGCTACCAATCTGCTGAATGGCAAAGTCGAATACTTCAGCAAAGGAGAACTCATACAGCCCCTAATAGCCTCATCGGCCCTTCCCCCCTACTTCTCTCCTGTGAAGATAGGAGACAACCTCTATTGCGATGGCGGGCTGCTGAACAACTTCCCTATAGAACCTCTTAAAGACCAATGCGATACCATAATAGGCAGTTTTGTAAACCCTTTGGAAATTATCACCGAAAAAGAGCTGACTAACTCTTTCCAATTTATGCAACGCATCTACAACATCACAATGGACGGGAATTACAACCGCAAGTTCAAAAAGTGTAATCACCTACTCCTGCACAACCTCAGCAATGTAGGAGTCCTTGATACACATAGGCTTGACCACGCCTTTGAATATGGTTATGAAATGGCTATTAGCTATTTTGCTAATTCACTTATTTGCTAATTCACTTATTTTACTAATTGAAGTTATGACTGAAATCTCTAAAATCCTCTTCTTGGTATCTGACAGTTTACTGATACCCGACATCATTGTACTATTGGTACTTTTCGTACGTGCCCTACTGTTGGTGGGCAGCTTCTACAACCGCTTCATCACGAAATACAAAAATGACCAGCAACTGAATGAAGCTATTAAAAAACTGACCCCAGAACGCGCTGCTGAACTCAAGGCACTACTACCCGAAAAGGACAACTCGCTCTACATTCATTACCTGCGCGATATGCTACACCACAGCCCTGATGAGGCCTATTACGACTATATGATTTCTAACTTTGAAAATGAGGGAGAGAAAGATATTGCTACCTCTAAACTTCTTGCTAAAGTAGGGCCTGTATTAGGCCTCATCGGCACACTCATTGCAATGAGTCCTGCCCTTACAGGTCTTTCTACTGGCGACATTTCTAAAATGGCGAGCAATATGCAAGTAGTTTTCGCTACTACGGTGGTAGGTCTGGTGATCAGTTTGGTAGGTTTAGTAACCTTGCAATTCAAACAACGCTGGTATGCTAAGGAAATCAACAATCTTGAGTACGTAAGCCGTGTATTAACCCAAACTCCAAAACAATGAAAACAAACCGACGTATTTCCCGACTCAAAGACGATGATGCCGACCCTCTAAGTGTTGTTGTAAACCTATTTGATGTTGCAATGGTTTTTGCTGTTGCACTGATGGTTTCTATGGTGATGAACCTAAATATGGCCGATTTTTTCTCGGGCGAAGACTTCACTATTGTTAAAAAGAAAGGCGACGATATGGAAATCCTGCGTCGCGAAGGACAGAAAATCACGAAGTACAAAACTGTAGAAGGAGCCACCCCCGATGCTTCAACCGCTCAGAAAAAAGGCAAGCGTTTAGGGGTAATGTACGAAACTGAAAGCGGTGAAACAATTCTCTTGCCCGATGTAGAATAACCCTACCCCCTACTTTTTATCCTCCCTATCGCTGCTGCTCCCAGAAACACTACTAACGAGGGCAGCAGCCATTCCAATTGTACTCCACTCAAAGGCCAATGTACAAATCCAAACGACTTCATTACAGAAACTACTGCCGTACAGACTACACTCATTACATAAGGCAGAGGAGTACGCACCCATTTGCTGAATACCAATACATACAAGATAATAGTAAATACAATAGGATAGATGAATTCTAGAATGTAGCTCGCATAGCGGATGATGCTATCCACACTATTAATCGAAAGAAGAATAGCCAATAAGGTGCAAAGCACAGCCCCTACCTTGTAAGGCAAGCGACCTTTTGTAAACTCCTCAAAAAAAGACCCTACTGATGAAATAAGAGCAATAGCTGTAGTAAGACAAGCAAAACCAATAGCTAATGCAATAGCTGTTGTTCCCCAACGCCCTAATACAGAATGCGATAAATCCAGCAATAGCACTGTGCGCTCTATCCCCTTCCCTTCGGGTGCGTAGCCAGAGGTAGCCCCTAAATAGATGAGTCCCCCATAGATGAATAGCAAACAGACTGTAGAAACTGCCCCTGATAGTAAAGTAACCTTTGTCCGATCAGCAGGTGTGGTGTAGCCTTTTTTCACTACTTCTGCAATAACAATCCCTGCAAAAATAACTGCTGCTAGCACATCCATTGTCTGGTAACCTTCTGTAAAACCAAAGACAAAGCTCTCCGCTGCTTGTAGGCTAGTAACTTCTACAGGCACCGTAGGAGAGACTATTCCTAAAACAATCAGCAAAAAAAGTACTGCCAATAAAAAAGGGGTGAGAAACCTACCTATAATATCTACAATTTTGGTTTTTGAAATCGATAACGCCAAAGCAATAGCAAAGAAGAACATTGAAAACCAAATAGGTGAGAGTTGTGGAAACAATGGACGTATGCCAATTTCAAAAGTAGTAGCTCCCGTGCGAGGCAATGCTACCAATGGCCCAATACACAAGATAATAAGCAATGTAAGTACTTTGATAAGTATTGGGTGAATCATCCAGCCCAAATCAGTAAACTGCTTACCCACTTTAGCTACCATCAGTACCCCCAGAAAAGGGGCTATAATAGCTGTTACAAAAAAACCTAAGAGAGCAAAAGGCCACTGATGGCCGCTTATCAAACCTATAAAAGGCGGTAATATAAGATTACCTGCACCAAAGAACATTGCAAAAAGAGCAAAGCCCACAGTTGTAATAGTCTTCCACTTATCCATAAAGAGCATTTAGTAATAATCAATATGGGGCAAATGTAGTAAAAAAGTTATGGAAAACCAAAAGTTTTCGAGAGGGATTATTTGCTGTCTGTTCGAGTCAAGTGGCCTTGAGGGGATTGTGTTGAAGACAACCCTGACAAAAAGACTACCTATTTCGGCCTGCTTCGTTAGGATAGAGTGTATGCACAGGGTCGCTTTGCCAAAGTTGGAGGGTATCTATATTCAGTATGCTGATACGTCCTTTGAACGCCGCCCCTGTATCTACATTGGTAACCCCATTAAAAGTCAAGGGTTGGTCAGTTCCCAATCGTATAGTAGGGGTATGACCTATGTATATCTGGGGGTAGAGAGCCAAGCGCGGAGGAAAATAAGGATGTGTTGGGGGCAAATGGGTAGCATAGGCAAGTTCCCATAGAGTTCTGTCCCAATAAAACATTTCTTCAAAGTGCTCGTATGCTACCCCGCGCAGGTTGGTAAAGCCAGCGTGTAGGAAGAGTCGATTTTGAGAGTCGAGGTAGTAGTTCTTTAAGGAAGAAAGAAATCGTAGATGAGCTGTTTTCCGTTCAGGAGAAACATTTTCGTAGGCTTGTATGGTAGCTTTGCCTCCGTGAGAAAGCCATTGTTCGTCAGACGGAAGGCCTCGAAGAAAATTCTCACACAGCGCATCGTGATTGCCACGGAGGAAGATGCAATGGTGTTCTTTCTGAAATTCGATGAGAAAATCAAGGACTTCGGGTGTCTGACTCCAGCCATCAGCATAATCACCTAAAAAGATAAATAGGGAGGAAGGCTGAAAGTCAGTTCTTTCTAATACTTGTGTGAGGGCGCGAAAAGCACCGTGGATATCTCCGATTACGAGTGTCAAAATAATGATTGTTTAAAAAAAGATTTTTAACTACCCACTTAAGTAGGTGTCAAAATACTAAAAGATGATGTACTATAGCTGAACAAGAAAGAGGTTATCTTTGTATATTTGCCCCAAATTCAGTATAAATAGAGGACAAAGATATAGAAAAAGTTTTAAAGAGGCAAAGTATAAATGAAAGATATTCTAATGGAGTAAAGTAGATTTTTTTGCTACATAAGGTGATAA